>Ga0307475_10001615_pt1 | contig 13419 bp, 9 predicted proteins | sample atmos_gasesECM1C_FD_203317 | JGI IMG/M metagenome (GOLD analysis project Ga0307475, IMG submission 203317) | Hardwood forest soil microbial communities from Morgan-Monroe State Forest, Indiana, United States - atmos_gasesECM1C_515 | ecosystem: Environmental > Terrestrial > Soil > Temperate... | reverse complement strand
TTGCCGGCCGGTCCCTAAACTATTGCGGAGGGGGCGGCTGCTGCTGTGGCGTGGTGTCGGGCGGCATTTCGGAGCGCGGCATCACGTAGGGCACATTGGGCAGCTTGTTCACGACGCCCGACTGGGCCTCCGCGAGGTCGATGCTGTTGTGCTCGAGCAGCAGGCCGGTAGCGCGGTCGAGTTCGACGCGTGCTTTCTCGTAGGAAGCGCGCGCGGCAATCAGATTCGAGCGGCTCTGAGTGAGAGCGCTGGATTGCTGCAACACCAGCGTGGTAGTGGAAGCGCCCAGGGCATATTTTTTCTGCTCCGCGTCGAGTGATTGCTCGGCGAGGTCGACAGCGGCCTGGGCCGCAGCCACGCTGGCGCGGTTCTGTTGCAGGGCGAACTGCGCGTTGCGGACCTCGATGCGGATTTCGTTCTCGACCTGCTGCAGGCGCATTTGGGCCTGGCGGTACTCGAGCTGCGAACGCGCCTGGTTGGCCTGAGCAGTGCGGTTGCGGAGGGGGATGTTCAGGCTGAGACCGACACCCTTGTCTGGGGCGGTGGAATTCACGAGCTGATCGAGTGTAGAGCCGTAGCCGACCGTGCCGGTGGGTGCAGTGGCGCAGCCAAAGTTAGGTGGAGTCTGATTAGAGCACAGGTTCGCGGGGTTCTGCACGCCGCCCAGACCGCTGCCCCCGTAGTACGCGAAAAGATCGAGGGTGGGGCGCAAGGAGTTCTTGACGGCCTTGATGTTGAGGTCGCGGGTGGCCAGGTCGATGCGCGATTCGGCTAATTCGGGACGGTGGTTGAGCGCGTCATTGACCAGGTCTTGGGAGGGAACGACGGGCTCGTCAGCGGAAACCCGCATGGTGTCGGTGGGAATGACTTCTGCTTCGATGAGCGCGGGATCCACCAGAGTACGGCTGAGGGCGTTTTTCATCAGCAATTGCTGGAGTTCCAGGTTAGTCTTGGCGACAATGAGCGACTGCTGATTGGTGGCCACCTGGCTCTGCGCGCGGACGATCTCGATAGGCGCCAAGGTTCCGATCTCGACTTGCTTCTTGTTGTCGGACAGTGTCTTTTCTGCGAGTGCCAGTGCGTCCTGCTGCACCTTGACGTTTTCGTAGGCGTTGACCAGGTCCCAATACATGTTCTGGATCTGGTCGACAGTGGTAATTATCTGCAGGCGGAAAGCGACATCGGTCAGTGCGCGGTTGTTTTTTGCGATGATGATAAACCGCTTGTTTGGGACAAATCCAAATCCCTGCAGCAGGTGTTGCGTCAGCGTAGCCTTAAACCCGGAGTTCAGCTGAGGACTCAGGGTGGTGAAGGGCGAATTCGTGGTTGCGCGAGTATTGGTGAACCCCACGGAGAGATTGGTGCCCGTAACGAAGCCCTGGTTATACGAGAAATTCGCGGTGCTGGTGTTCTGATCCAGAAAGGGTACGCCAATGAAGGCACTGGAAGCGGTCTGTCGGAAGCGATCCAGTTGCAGGGTGCCAATCAGTATGGGATCGTAGGAATTGATGGGGGACCCGATGCCGAGAGTCGAACTGACGATGCCGAGAGTCCCGCTGCCGGCCCCGCCGCCGCCGAGGGTCGTGCCGCCGGTGCCACCGCTTGCGGTAGCCGAGGTGGCGCCACCGATCCCCCCGACACCTCCCCCAGGAGTGCCCAGCACCACACCGGTGTTTACACCCAGCAGGGACGCCCCTGCCTTGGTACGAAGGACATCGGTATCAGCGATGTCAAGGTTGTAGCGGGAGATGGCGATATCGAGATTGTTCTCGAGAGCCAAGGCGACGGCATCGTTCATCGATAACATCAGCTTGCCGTTCACCATCAACTGATCAAGTCTGGGAGTGTTCATCAGGTTGGGCAGGGGAACGCTCCTGCCAAGGTAAGGTGCGATGGGATTGGGAAAATGAGATTTCCCCTCGACATACTCGCCCACGCGGAACGGTTGCGGCTGCACAGCTGGCTTGCTCGCCGAGGGTGCCTGCGGCGCGGCGGCGGGCTGGGAATCCTGGGCCCAGACGCCGGTTGTGAGTGCGGCAGTGATTGTCAATAAGGCGAAAAACCTGGCGGGAGACTTCAAACAAACGAAAGACATTCTGGTTCTCCGTAGATGAAGGCCTGGTTCGAATGCATGTAGAGAGACGCTAAGGCTCCTGGTGTCCTAACTTCTGGCCTGCAGAGATTGATACGAAAAGCGTAGGGCGAAGGTTCCTTTCCATCCCGGGCGAGGCCCGAAGGCGGCGGAAACGCTGCTGTCCCCGGAAAGGTCCTCAGTATAGCCGACCTTCCTGCGCATTTCGGCACCGGCGCCCGGGTGACGGGCAAGAGTCCGAAATGCCTGAAAAGGGCTTGGATGAGGCAACTTCGGCCGAAGACTCGGAACAAAAAGTGATGCGCAACCTAAAACTGACAATGGCTTACGACGGATCGGAGTTTGCCGGTTGGCAGGTCCAGCCGGACGCGGCGACCATTCAGGGCGCACTCGCGTCAGCTATTGGACGCCTGACCGGAGAAAAGGTCTTGCCGCAGGGGTCGGGAAGGACGGACGCGGGGGTGCATGCCTTGGCTCAGGTGGCCTCGTTTGGGACAGGATCTCCGATGCCGGTGGAAAACTTCGTGAAAGCGCTGAACGACATTCTTCCGCCCGCGATTCGAGTTCTTGACGCCAGCGAAGCCTCCGCCGACTTTCACGCACGCAAGTCGGCCAGAGCAAAGACCTATCGCTATCGAATTTTGAGAGCCCCGATCTGCCCGCCATTTCTGGCGAGATATGTTTGGCATTTTCCTTATCCGCTGGACGAAGAGGCCATGAAGACGACGGCTGGCACGGTCGAAGGGGAACACGATTTCACTTCGTTCGCGGCGGTTGATCCGGAACGGAGGCGGGAAGAGGGCGAGGCTTCGAATGTGCGAACGATTTTCTCTTCCGCATGGACACGGGAGGAAGACGAACTCATCTACACGGTTCGCGGCAGCGGTTTTCTGCACCACATGGTGCGCAACCTGGTGGGAACGTTCATCCTGGTGGGGAAGAATAGCGTGCGGGTTACGCAATTGCGCGAGATCGTGGAGGCGCGGAACCGTTCTCAGGCCGGACCAACTGCCCCGGCCAGCGGCCTCTTTCTGGTCAGTGTTGAATACTAGTGTGCGCTTTACGAACCTTTACGCAGATTTACCGAATCTTTACCGGCGCGTGCCAACGTATCGCGGAAAATGAAACGTGCTCGAATGCTTGGTGTGCCTGTGCGGGCCACAGCTCCTTGCCACCGGTCTGACCAGCAATTTGTGTTCTGTTCCGCTCTTGCTTAGCCTAGTTGAAATCGGAACGGACCTCAGGGAGGAATCGGCGTCGGTGCGTATCGGGAGATTGCTTACGGACAGATTGGCTTCGCGTGATAGTTCTTGAGCCGGGTTGCCAAGACCCACGATCTGGTAGGGATACATACATGTCATCACGTTCTTCGAGGTTGGTCGCATACATTGTGGTGGGGATCATTGCCCCGGCAGCGATGTCGGTTGCGGGACGGGCGCAGCAATCCCCAACACCTGCCGCCGGAACTCAAACCGCCCAGGGCACAACGCAGGCTCCCCAGCCGCAGCAACCGCCGGCGGCTCAGGCTTTTGTTCTCAAAGACTATTCCAAGCCGCATCGGGCATTCCCGAACTTGATTGCTCCTTACGAGGCGGAACATGTTCCACCCCCGAACCTGACCAACACGGTGCGGTTGGATCAGTTGCTGCGTGAGGGGAAGATCCTGCTTTCGATGGATGACGCGGTGGCGCTGGCGCTGGAGAACAATCTCGACATCGCGATTGCGCGCTATAACCTAAGCATTGCCGACACCGACATTTTGCGTACGGTCGCCGGGGCCAATCTTCTTGGCGTGAATACGGGAACCCTGCAGGGCACTCCCGGTGGAGGAGTGGGCGGGCTCAGCGGAACGGTGGGTTCCGGGGCAGGAGGCACGTCGGTCGCGGCCGGAGGAGCGGCGACCGGTACAGCGGGGTTGGTCAGCTCAACCCTTGGACTGGGGTCGACGATTTCGAGCTTCGATCCGATTGTGGGCGGCACGTTGCAGATTGACCGCGCCCGGACGCTCTCCGCCAGTTCTCTGTTGGGCGCGACGCAGATTGCCAACAGCACGGACACAGCGGATTTCAACTACGCCCAGGGATTCCATTGGGGCACCAACATGTCGGTTGTGTTCGATAATAGCCGCCTCACGACCAACCAGCCGACGACCACCCTGAGTCCGGAGCTCACGGCGAACTTTAAGTTTCAGCTGGCGCAGCATCTGTTGCAGGGCTACGGGCTATTGCCGAACACGCGGTTCATTCGCATCGCGCAGAACAACCGCTACATCGCCGATGCCGCATTCCGCCTGCAAGTGATCACCTCCGTCAACCAGATCGAAAACATCTACTGGGACCTGGTGTACGCCTATGAGAACCTCAGAGTGCAGCAAGAGGCGTTGGCCTTCGCGCAGAAGACGCTGTCGGACACGCAGAAGCAGGTGACGGCCGGGGTGACCGCTCCGTTGCAACTGGCCAGTGCGCAGAGCACGGTGGCAACCGACCAGGAGGGGCTGATCTTGGCCCAGACCAACCTGGAGCTGCAACAACTGCTGATGAAGAATGCCCTGAGCCGCACCCTGGTGGATCCAGGGCTCGCGGAGGCAGAGGTGATTCCAACGTCGACGATGGAGGTGCCGGAAAACGAGCAGATCCCGCCGACGACTGACCTGATTACCGAGGCATTGAGCCATCGAGGAGAATTGGAGGAGTCCCGGGTGGATCTGAAGACCCGCGAAATCAGCATGCGGGCGGTTGCCAACGCGTTGCTGCCGACGGCGGACGTGTTCGCCTACTACGGCGGATCGGGGCTGGGAGGAGATCAGAATCCCGCCAACATTTGTCCGCCGCCGGGGGGGAAGCAACCGTTTGGATGCCATGCGGCGGGGTCAATTTCCCCGGTTGGCTATGGAGGCACTCTGCAACAGCTGGTGAACTCGACCGCGCCCGACAAAGGAGTGGGCCTGACCTTCAGCGTGCCGCTACGGAATCGGGTGGCGCAGGCCGACCAGGTGCGATCCGAACTGGAATACCGCCAGGCACAGATGCGTCTGCAGCAACTGGAGAATCAAGTGCTCATTGAGGTGCGAAACGCGCAATTCACCTTGCAGCAGAACCGGGCTGCGGTTGCGGCGGCAAAGGCCGGAGTGGATTCCGCGAAGCAATCGTTGTATGCGGAACAGAAGAAACTGCAAGTCGGAATGTCGACCGCGGTACTCGTTTTGCAGAATGAGTCGCTGGTAGCGACCGCTGAGTCGAACCTGATCTCTGCGATGGCGGCATACGAAAAATCGCGTTTGGAACTCGATCGCGCCACAGGGCTTTTGCTGGAGCACTCGAATATCCAGATCGCCGACGCGAAGCGAGGGCAGGTGGGCCAGGAGCCGAAAGTGCCCAACGTGATCGAGATGCAAACGGTGACGCCCGACTCCAAAAAGCAACAATAGCCGCGCAGGAAGCACGCCGCGTACGAGACACTTCGTCGAGCGTATTATGGGCACGAAGAGTGTGCAGGTTCTTCTCGAAACATGGCCACGGACGTTCAAATCCCAGTCGGCAAAATCGTTTCCCAAAACCCGGCCACGGGCGAGACCCTGCGCGAACTCGATTGCGTCACAGAGGCCGAGGTCCAACACGCTGTTTCCCGCGCCCGCATTGCGCAACCAGCTTGGTCCGCGCGCAATGTCGGCAAGCGGATCGCCATGCTCAATGAGTTTCAATGCCTGCTCCATAGGAAGAAGTCGGAGGTGGCGCGGCTGATCACGCGCGAGGCAGGGAAGCCCTATGTGGAGGCGCTGCTGACGGAAGTCCTGGTGGTGCTGGATGCTACACGCTTCCTGATGGAAAACGCTCGGAGCTTCCTGCGCGATCAGCCGGTGCCGCACGGAAGCCTGGCGATGAAGACCAAGACGGGACGTCTGGTGCGGGAGCCGCATGGGGTGATCGGCATCGTGTCGCCCTGGAACTACCCGTTTTCGATTCCGGCGGTGGAAACGCTGGCGGCGCTGGTGACGGGCAACGCGGTGGTGCTGAAGCCGTCGGAATTCACGTCGCTGGTGGGGCTGGAGCTGGAAATTTTGCTGCGGGCGGCGGGGGTTCCGCAGGGGATTTTTCAGGTGGTGGCAGGGGACAGCGCGACGGGCGCGGCCCTGGTGAACGCGCCGATTGACAAGCTGGTCTTCACCGGGAGTGTGGCGACAGGCAAGCGTATTGCGCAGGCCGCGGGTGCGCGGTTGCTGCCGGTGGTGCTGGAGCTGGGCGGGAAAGATCCGATGCTCGTGCTGGACGATGCGGATGTGGACGTGGCGTCGAGCGCGGCGGTGTGGGGAGCTTTCGTCAACGCGGGGCAAACGTGTCTTTCTGTGGAGCGGTGTTACGTGCATCGCTCGCTGTACGCGGAATTTCTGGATGCGTGCGTGGAGAAGACGCACAAGCTCCGGGTCGGAAACGGGGCCGATCCGGCGACCGAGGTGGGGCCGATGATTCACGAGCGCCAGCTGCGGATCGTCGACGGGCAGGTGGAAGAAGCGAGGCGACGGGGTGCGCGTGTGCTGGCTGGCGGTTTGCGGTTGCCGGAGCTGGGGCCGAACTTCTACGCGCCGACGATCCTGGCGGACGTGACTCAAGAAATGCAGATCATGCGTAAGGAGACGTTTGGGCCGGTGCTGTCGGTGGCGGCGTTCGCAGATGATGCCGATGCGATCCGCCTGGCCAACGATTCGGACTTCGGGCTAGCGGCCAGTGTCTGGACAAGCGACACGGAACGCGGCGAGGCAATGGCCCGGAGCATCGTCGCGGGGACGGTGATGGTGAACGATACGATCTCGTGTTTTGGCATCAGCGAGGCGCCGCATGGCGGAGTGAAAGCAAGCGGCATTGGCCGGGCGCACGGACGATTGGGGATGGAAGAGATGGTACGGGTGAAGTATCTCGACAGCGACCAGCTGCCGCGAATGAAGAAAGTCTGGTGGTACGGTTATGGCAAGTCGTTCGCGCGGCAGATGGAGGGGTTCCTGGATGTGCAGTTCGCGCGGGGGCTGGGCGCGCGGACGCTTGGGGCGCTGCGCTTGGCGGGGGTTCTGGGGCGGCGGAAATTGTAATGGTGCGCGTTTTCATCGCCAGGCTACTTTGATAGGCATCGGTTTTGGCGGCCCCTGGTGCGAGGGCAGGATGCCCTCACGACAGCCGACGGGACGCCGGCGCTACTAGGTGGTTGCTGCAAACGCGATTCGAGTAAAATCAGCGGTTGAGGCTTAATCCTGCGGCTTGCGCCCGCTCGAAATGAGGTGTTTCTTTGGCGACTGGCGAAACAACCGTCCCGCACGCTGCGCAGCAGCTACCCAACCACAAAGTGAAGGTCAAACAACCCGGCCAGCGCGCCTGCAATGAGAAGGACGACAAGGGCAAGTTCTGCGGCGGGCACTTGAAGCGGTGGTTCTACGCCAGCGACGCGGTGGAGCAGGAGTGCGGGTGCATCGAGAAAGCTTGGGGGCCATCCGCGGAAGTCTACCGCTGCGAGACCTGCAAGACGCTGTACCTTCCCAGTCCTAAGGACCCGAGCGGGGTGAACGTCGCGGGGGATGGGCGCATTTCGATTTTCGGATTGACGATTCCGCCGAAGGACGCGAAGTAGGGTGTCGCTCGACTGCTGTATATGGTTTTGACGAAATTCGGTGAAAATATTCTTGGGCATGGGGTGGAATTTAGGGGTATGGGGTCCTTCGACAGCGTTCGGCTGACGCCTCACCTCGCTCAGGATGACAAGTATTTTAGGGCACTGGCATTTCGGGACGGCATCAGGGGAACCGCCCTGCATCGAGCGCGAACATTTCCGCATTTGTGAATAGTTCCGAACTCATCTACGACTGGAACACGATCCATCCGAAGTCGCTGCGGCCGGCGGGGCATGTGCTGCTCAACGATGAGACTCTGCGCGACGGGCTGCAATCGCCTTCGGTGCGGGACCCATCTATCCAAGACAAGATCGAGATCCTGCACTTGATGGAGGCGCTCGGGATCAACTCGCTTGACCTAGGCCTGCCGGGGGCGGGGCCGCGCGCGATCGAGCACGTTACGGCGCTGGCGCGCGAAATTGTGGCGCACAAGATGAAGATTCGGGCGAACTGCGCGGCGCGCACGCACGAGAACGACATCCGCCCGATTGCGGAGATCGTACAGAAGACGGGGCTGCGCATTGAAGCGGCTACGTTCATCGGGTCAAGCCCGATTCGTCGGTATACCGAGGGCTGGACGGATGACTTCCTGCTGCAGACGACCGAGAGGGCGGTGAAGTATGCCGTGTCGCTGGGCCTCGATGTTATGTACGTTACCGAAGACACGACCCGCTGCGATCCGGAGACGGTGAAGAAGCTGTACTCGGCCGCGATCAATTGCGGCGCGCGGGCGATTGTGATTTGCGACACGGCGGGCCACGCCACGCCAATGGGCACGTTCGCCCTGGTGCGCTTTGTTATCGACGAAGTGGTGAGGCCTTCGGGCGAGACGATTCGGGTGGACTGGCACGGGCACTGCGACCGCGGACTTGGGACTGCGAACTCCATGGCCGCGCTGGTGGCGGGGGCGGAGTGCGTGCATGGGTCGGCGCTGGGCGTGGGCGAGCGCGTAGGCAACACGCAGATGGACCAGATGCTGGTCAACCTGAAACTGATGGGTGTCGCGCCCTGGGCCGAGCAGGACCTCTCGCGGCTTAAGGACTACTGCCTGGCGGTTTCACGAGCAACGGGGATTCCGATCCCGGCGAACTATCCCGTGGTGGGAGAAGACGCGTTTCGCACTGCGACCGGCGTCCACGCCGCTGCCGTGATCAAGGCCTACCGGAAGAACGACGTTGAGCTGGCCAACGCGGTCTACTCGGGTGTGCCGTCGCATTTCTTTGGGCTGAAGCAGATCATTGATGTCGGGCCGATGAGCGGGAAATCGAATGTGCTTTTCTGGCTCGAGCGACACGGGATCGCCGCAACCGACGATGTGGTGGAGCGAGTGTATGCGCGGGCGAAGTCGTCGGACCACACGCTGAGCGATGCGGAGATCCTGGAGTGCGTGCAGACGGCGGGAGTGCAGCGGCGGAGCTGAGTAGCTTCGGGCGCGGGCCGCATCCAGTTCTTATCGGGACACGACATATATAGATGAAGTAGCTTTTTCGAGAGCACGGCGAGCCAAGTGACCACAGAAAAGTAACTGTTACCCGCCTCCGGTAATCGCAGTACTCTCCAAAGGCAATCCAATCCCGTCATCCGACGTTGTAAGATGACCCATTAACCCATGGCCATCAGTTCCCGCGCCGATGTGTCGGATGCGTATCCAACCGTGCAAGAGGAAGTGGCGCGGCTTTCGGCTTCGCCTGAAATTCGCTCGGCCTTCAACTGGTTTCGGACGCAGGAGCCGCAACTGGCGCACTGGCAACTGGAGATGGCGCGCATTGCGGCGCCGCCGTTTGGCGAAGGTCCGCGGGCGGCGTGGCTGGCGGAACGCTTCCGGGAGTTGGGCCTGGATGACGTCCGGGTGGACGATGTGGGGAACGTTTTCGGAATTCACCCTGGATTTGGCCGCCGCTACATCGCGCTGAGCGCGCATATCGATACCGTGTTTCCGGCGGGAACGCCGCTCAACGTGCGGCAGCAGGGAAGCCGTTTGTATGGTCCGGGCGTTTCGGACAACGGAGCCGGCCTGACGGCGTTACTGGCCGTGGTGGCTCTGCTGCGGTCGGTTCGTCTGCGGCATGCGCTGCCTTTTCTGTTCATTGGGAATGTGGGCGAAGAGGGCGAGGGCGATTTGCGTGGCATGCGACACATCTTCGCGACGCCGCGGTGGAAGGATTCGATCGCCTACAGCTTGATTCTGGACGGCGCCGGGTCGGATACGGTCGTGGCGGAAGCGCTGGGCAGCCGGCGTTTTGAAATCATCGTGCGCGGCCCGGGCGGACATTCGTGGAGCGATTTCGGAGCGCCCAATCCGATTGTGATCCTGGCGCGGGCGATTGAAGCTTTTTGCCAGACGCCGGTTCCGGCATCTCCCAAGAGCACGTTCAACATCGGAGTGATCCGGGGGGGGACTTCGGTGAACTCGATTCCGGAATCGGCCAGCATGCGGGTGGACCTGCGTTCGACGTCGACGACGGAACTGGAGCGGCTGGAACGAGCGCTGCGCGTCTGCCTGGATCAGAGTGTCGAGGCAGAGCAACGTGCGGCGGAGGGGCGCGGATCAGCCCAGCGCAAGACGCATGCTGTGACCAGCGAGGTGGTTGTGATCGGAGATCGCCCGGCGGGGGAGCTGGAACCGAATGCGCGCCTGCTGCAGGTGGTGCGTGCGGTGGATGCTCAGCTGGGGAATGTGGCGCAGGTGCAGCGCGCGTCGACCGACGCGAATATCCCGCTGTCGCTGGGGCGCGAGGCCGTGGCCATCGGTGGCGGGGGCTCGGGCGGTGGGGCGCATACGCTGCAGGAATGGTTTGACTGCACGGGCCGCGAGTTGGGGCTGAAACGCATTCTGCTGACTCTCCTTGCGCTGGCCGGGGTGAGCGAATGAGGCTGCAGCTGGCAGTTTGTCTGTGCGGTGTGATGAGCGCAATGCAGGCGCAGGACCAACCCGTGAAGCCGAAAGCGGATGTGATCTTCGTCCACGGAAACGTGTACACCGGGGTCGCGATGGCGTCGGGGTTCAAGTCGATCCAACGGGCGGAAGCGGTGGCGGTGCGTGATGATCGCATCGAGGCCGTGGGGAACACGGCGGAGATTCTGAAGCTTAAGGGTCCGGAAACCGAGGTCATCGAGCTGGGTGGAAAGTTCTTAATGCCGGGCTTCAATGACGCCCACGCTCATCTCGCGCACGGGGGATTCGAGCAGCTCAACGTCAACCTGACCGGCGTAAAAACGCTCGAAGAATTCCGCGCAAGAATTCGCGCCAAGGTGGAAACGGCGGCCCCGGGGGAATGGATCGAGGGCCGGGGATGGGACGAGACCCAGTGGCCGGTGCGGGTTTTGCCGACCCGCTGGGATGTCGACGAAGTGGCCGCCGGGCACCCGGTATTCCTGCAGCGGGTGGACGGGCACTTGGCGGTGGCCAGCACCAAGGCGCTGCAGCTGGCGAGCATCACGATTGCGAGCCGCGATCCCAAGGGAGGGAAGATTGATCGCGATGTGAACGGCCAGCCCAACGGCATCTTGCGCGACGCGGCGCTGGTGGCCGTGCTGAATGTGATTCCGCAGCCCACCCATCAGAAACGGCGGCAGGCGCTGGAGTCGGCGCTGGCGGACGCGGCGCGCTGGGGCGTCACGTCGATTCAGGACAACTCCACCTGGGACGACTTCCATGTTTTCGAGGAGCTCGAGAAGCAAGGCAAGCTTACGGCGCGAATCTACGAGTGGCTGCCCTTCGACGAGAAGGTGGATCAGCTCGACGCCAAGCAAAAGTCGCATCCCCAGTCGGACAAGATGCTGCGCACAGGGATGCTGAAAGCGTACATGGATGGCTCACTGGGCTCCCACACCGCCGCGTTGATGGAGCCCTACGCCGATGATCCCGGCAATTCGGGGTTGCCGCAGTACGACACTGCCAAGCTGAACGAGATGGCGAAAGAGCGCGTGCTGGCTGGGTTCCAGCTTGGGTTCCATGCCATCGGCGACAAGGCAGTGCAAATGGCCCTCGACGCGTTCGCCGAAGCCGAGAAGGCGGCGAAAGAGAACAAGGTCAAGGCGGCGAATGGCGGCGAGGATTTCCGGTTGCGCGTGGAACACGCCCAGGTGACGACCCCGCTGCAGATCGTGAAGTTCCGGGACCTGAAGGTGATTGCGTCCATGCAGCCGAGTCATGTGCTCTCGGATATGAAATGGGCGGAGGCGCGGCTGGGGAGCAAACGGGCCGAGCATTCCTACGCCTGGGCGGAGTTTCTGCAACGTGGGGTGACGCTGGCCTTCGGCACGGACTATCCGGTAGAGCCGATTTCTCCTTTCCGCGGGCTGTATGCGGCTACTACGCGCAAGAGCGAGTCGGGCAAGGACGAGTACTACCCGACGCAGAAGATTTCGATGGACCAGGCCATCGCTGCCTACACGACGGGTTCGGCGTTCGCGGAGTTTGCGGAGAAGGAGAAAGGCTTGATCGTTCCTGGGATGCTGGCGGATTTCGTGGTGCTCGATCGTGATCCTACGGCTGTAGTTCCGCAGAAGCTGCTTGAAACCAAGGTCCTGCGCACCGTGGTGGGTGGCAAGACGGTGTATGAGCCCAAGTAAGCTGCGGGGTCCGTTGCTACACTCGGAGTATGGAATGGCGGCAGCGAGAACGGCTTTTCTACTGGGGCGCGCCGCTTGCGATTGTTCCGGCGTTGAGTATCCTTCCGGCCTTTGTCTGGCTTGTATTTGACCCGAGGGTGCGGCACGCGACGGCGTCGGCCGCGGTTCTGTTTCCCCTGATCGCGGTTGCCGAATTCGTGGGTGTTTCCAAGTTGGTGCGAGGTTGCGTCGAGCGGCCGTTCAATCTTCTGACCCTGCTGTCGGCAGGAGCGCTGCTGGTGCTGCTAGTTATCGCTGCGTACACGGGAATGTTCGTGGCGGCGCTGGCGCAGCGCATGTGAGCCGGAAACCGACACCTGCTGCTGTAAAGATTTGAAAGGGGAGAAACGGTTTCCCGTCTTTTCGCGTCTAATCGACAGAGACATCTGGCACTTCAGTGCCCCACTGCCCATGCCGGCTAAACGGGTATAATCAGCGGGTTATAGTCTCCCGGAGGAAGTGACGTATGGAACCGCGCGAAGGCGCATTTTGGGTGAGCCTCAAGGCGAATCGCTGGCTGTACACCCTGAGCATTCTGGCCACGCTGAGTGTCGGCATTCTGATTGGGTCGGTTGTTTCTTACGGAGTGAAGGGCAAAGAGGGGCAAAAGGGTTCGGAAATTAGTCCTCTAACCATACCCGCGCCTCAGCAACTGTCGAATGCGTTCTCGCAGATTGCCAAGCAACTGGAACCAGCCGTGGTCAACATTAATACCGAATCCACCATCAAGAACCCGCATAAGCGCCGCGCAAAACCAGGACCGGGCGACGACGAACCGGATGGTGGCGGCGGGGGCAGTCCATTCGATGATTTCTTTGACCGCTTTTTTGGCGGTCAGGGCGGTCAGGGCGGTCCCAGTGGCGGCGACATTAAGGAGCGCTCGCTGGGTTCCGGCGTGATTGTGGATTCCAAGGGCCTCATCGTGACGAACCGTCACGTGATTGAGAAAGCCGACCGCATTCGGGTGCGGTTGCAGGACGATCCGCCGGGCGTGCAGCACGACGCCAAACTGCTCGGCTCTGACCAGGAAACCGACTTAGCGGTGATCAAAATCGAGGTC
>Ga0307475_10001612_pt1 | contig 13427 bp, 10 predicted proteins | sample atmos_gasesECM1C_FD_203317 | JGI IMG/M metagenome (GOLD analysis project Ga0307475, IMG submission 203317) | Hardwood forest soil microbial communities from Morgan-Monroe State Forest, Indiana, United States - atmos_gasesECM1C_515 | ecosystem: Environmental > Terrestrial > Soil > Temperate... | reverse complement strand
AGTCAATTCTCGAGGGTGAACCCCTTGCCTCTCTCCTGGATCCGCTTCCAGCAGAACTCCTGCGTAAAGACACTAGCCTGGTCGATGCCATTCGCGCTCTGAAGAAAAGCTCTTCCGGCGAACTCCTGATCCTCGACGAAACGCAGCGTTTGTGGGGAACTTTCGACCGCAACGACCTCGATCAAATCGTCGCTCGCATCGCCGTCCTTCCGACGGATCAGCACGGGGATATCATCCGTTCCAAGCTAAGTGAATTTCTCGTGGTGAATCCGGTTTATGTAGCTCTCGACGATTCGACGCTGGTGGCGGTCGCCACCATGCTTGATCATGGCATTTCGTGGTTGCCGGTTGTCGAGAGCAAGGACAATCCCCGGCCCGTCGGTTATCTACGAAGGGAAAAAATCCTCGACCGAATGATCGAAAGAATCGGGCAGCCGCAAGCGGAGCATGCCCGGGTTGCAAGCTGAAGATTCCTATGATCGAGCTCGCTCCCTCCATCCTGTCGGCTGACTTCGCTCGCCTCGGCGCGGAAGCCCAGGCCGTTGTCGAAGGGGGAGCCACTGTTCTCCACGTGGACGTTATGGATGGTCATTTCGTCCCGAACATCACGATCGGGCCCCCCGTCGTTGCTTCTCTTCGCAAAGTCTCGAAAGTTCCACTCGATTGCCATCTCATGATTGAACGGCCGGACGAGTTCATCCCCGCATTTGCCGAAGCTGGGGCTGATTGGATCTCTGTCCACCAGGAAGCCTGCGTCCATCTCGATCGCAGCCTTCATTTGATCGCAGCGCACGGATGCAAGCCCGGAGTGGTTATAAACCCGGCCACACCGGTCCATGCTCTCGATGAGGTTCTTCCTCTGGTTCATCATGTCCTTGTCATGAGCGTGAACCCCGGCTTCGGTGGCCAAATCTTTATCCATTCTTCCCTGAAGAAGATTGCGTTGCTCTCGAAAATCCGGGAGTCTCGCCGCCTCGGCTTTCGAATCGAAGTCGACGGCGGCATCCATCATGACACCGTCGCAGACGTCGTGCGGGCTGGCGCCGAAATCCTCGTCTCAGGTAGCGCCATATTCGAGCAGGGGAACCCAAGTGAAAATGCCAGGCGACTCCTGAAGTCCGCTCTTGATACCGCAAAGCAATCCGTTCAAGATCTCTCGTCTGTAGCGGGAGGAAGTGCCGCAGGCGAACGTGGTAACTCGCTAAGTCTGCCTTGATCGCCGTCGGTCTTCGGTGGTGGATCGTTGACGTTCTCCACCAAAGCCACGACTTCCCTCTCCGGCCAAACCACTGTCAAAATGAGCGCAACGCCAATTCCGATGGACACCTCGGCGAACCGGTGAAAGGCAATCTCCCAGGCTGGACCCGCCCGCGGGATCAACAGCACAACGGCCAGGGTAATACCCCCAAACCTGTACGCACTTCGATCCGCCAAGGCAAGTGGGCAAAGCAGTCCTAGCAGGAACACGCTAGCGCCAAACACCAGAACATGCGGCCCGAACTGACTCGCGACAATCGCGCCAACTACTGCTCCAAGCGCCGTTCCGACAATACGCTGCCAGGATACCTTCAGCGCCGCTCCCAGCGACGATTGTGTAATCACAATGGTTGTGATCGGTGCCCAGTACGCCTCCGGTAGCCGGAACAAGCGCGCGACCAGCACCGAAGCAACCGCCGCCACGGCCGTGCGCGCAGAATGCACCAGTATTACCCAGCCTCCCCAACCTGCCGGTCCCTCCCTCTCCCCCGCCATCTTCTCCCTCCACCACCCCAACAGTCACGTCATGCACTGCCTCAGTTAAGGTGCAAAAATTAGCCTGCCAAAACACGCCAACAGCGATTCCTTCTTGACAAACTCTTACCCGGTGCATACCATATCGTTTGGGTAATATCACGCCCTTTCCGTAGGAGCGCGAGCATCTTGCTGGCGTTTTTGCTTTCTGGAAGCCGCAATTCAGCCTAGATCTTTTCCGTACAGCTAGAGAGACGTATCCCGGGTCGAATAACTCTTGTGTAGGTAAGTTGTTTAGAATCAACACCTACAAAACTCTTGCAAGTGTTGATTCTAAACGAGTTACGCGAGAACTAAACCATTTAGAATCAACACTTACGGAAAAGGCCGGGGCGTGGCCCATATCCCATTCCGCAGTATCCATTATCTTCTGTTGATCACCCCGTCAGCCTTTGGGGCGCGCTCTACGCTGTTATGTATCGCTGGCTGTTAGGCTTCGACCCAATCAGCGCATAGTACAAAATGTATAGGTAGCAGATCACGGGCAGGACGAATGCGTGGTGCAGGCCAGCATAGTCGGCGATGACGCCTTGAATTACGGGAAGGATGGCACCACCTACAATGGCCATATTCATGACGCCGGATCCATTTCCTGTCAGAGGCCCCAGTTCAGCCACCCCCAAGCTAAAGATGGTTGGGAACATGATCGAGTTAAATAAACCGACGGCGAGAATGGTCCACATGGCGGTATGCCCACCCAATATCATTGAAGCTGTGATGAGCGCGGTTGCGCAGATTGCGCATAATGCCAGCAGGTATTCAGCCTTGATCCGCCGCAGAAGGGGTGCGCCAAGAAAGCGTCCGATCATCGAACCAGCCCAATAGAACGAGACAAACCCTGCCGCGGTCTTGGCAGAGAAACCTGCGATCTCCGGCAAGCCAAAATAGTTCACTAGAAAGCTACCGATCGAAACTTCCGCGCCCACATACGCAAAAATTCCAATGGCGCCCAAAATGAGATTGCGATGCTTCCAGATCGAATCCGTGACCTTCTTTCCGGGACGGTCCGCCGCAGTCTCAATCTTGGGAAGCTTGAAGGTGCCGATCAAAATCGCCAACAACACCAGGGCGACGCTGATTACCGTGTACGGCATCTTGACCGAAGCGGCCTCCTGCACGCGGTATGCATGCAGCGCTTGTGGCGCAAGCCGCCTTATCTGTTCGACCGCCAATGGCGCGGCGCTCAGGATCAGCAGACCTCCTATTTTCGGAGCGATCGTCGTGCCCAGCGAGTTGAAAGCCTGCGTCAGATCCAGGCGGCTCGATGCCGTTTCAGGTTTACCCAACAAGTCCACGTAGGGATTGGCCGACACCTGAAGACCGGTAATCCCAGCGGCGAGAACGAGCAGCGCGGTCAGAAACAGGGGATAAGAAACAACAGATGCCGCCGGCACGAACAATAACGCTCCCACAGCCATGGTCAACAGGCCCGCCACCATGGTCCTCTGGTAGCCGATCCTATTCACTACCTTCGACCACGGCACGGAGAACAAAAAGTAGGCTGAGAAGAACGCAAACTGCACCAGCATGACTTGCGCGAAGTTTAGATCGAAAATTGCTTTCAGATGGGGCACCAGAATATCGTTCAGACAGGTCAGAAACCCCCACATAAAGAAGAGCGTCGTGACGACGGCCAAAGGCCGCGTGTAATCCTGGGTCGCCGCAGCGGCCGTAACACTCTGCCCCGCACTAGAACTGGTAGTTACTTCTCTTGTGGCCATCTCTCGTCACCTCGCACGCCAAGACGTCGTTCGTTCCTGCGCTTCGTGCTTTCCCTGACGGCTGATCTTCACTGGTTTCACCAACTACCACCACGTTTCCGTCTGCACCCCATACGTGAGCCCGCTGGTTCTGTCCTCGAATGGAACTCCGCCCACCAAACCGCGGAACCCGTTCGACCAATTCGCATAAGTCAGAAACACACGCAGCACCGGCCGGCTGAAGAACTTGCTGCCTGCGCCAATTTGCGGCGCGATCGTGAATTTGCGGAGCCAGCCGTCAAACTGCGTATTGCCGTTTTGCGTCGTAATGAAGCCTTTCGTGTGGTCAAACCCGCCCTCAAACGCAAGAGAAAGATATTTGGTGAAAAACACTTCGGGTCTCAGTCCGAACGAGGCCCAGTCATTAAACCCGTGGCCAGGCTGGCCGTCTCGCTTCCGCTGGAAGATGAAAATCGGCATGACGGCGAATCGGTCGTTGGGTTGAATCAGCAGATGCTCCGCGATCAACAATCTTTCGGAACTCTTTAGAAATGGAGTCGGATCCTCGATCGACGTGCTGAAATTGCTTGCTGCCCCCTTCCCGTACTGGATGGAAAACGCGTGGTAGCCGCCGTGCCACTCCAACCTCTGATGGCGCAACCCGAAAGCGTACCCATTGACTGTGGGAAAAACCGTCCCTGCGGGAAGTGTACTGCCATTTTGCGCGGTGCCGCCCTTCGCGGTTGCAAAATCGAACCACGCGGCCCATAAGCCCGCCGGCCCCTTCAGATCATAAAGGCGCACGTCAATGTTGCTTTTCGCGTAGTTCCCATTCTGCGTAACGATATCGGGCCTCGCGCCAGCCAGAAAGGCCACAGCCAGCTTGCCGATTCCTACATTTACGTCCTCAGCGCCTGCTCCGTAGCCGCTCATATCCAACGGATAGAAGTCATCAATCTCGATGTGCTGGCGGCGGTAATATCGTTCACCCGCCCAGAACTTCGCGTCCGGTTGGCTCTCGAAGATATGGCCCGCCCGCACAAACGCTTCTCGCAGCCGGAATTGGTCGCTGCCAATCCCGTTGGGAAAATTTGCATAGCTGGCGTAATTCGAGGTGTTCGCCTCGATCATTACTTCCGTCTTAATCCAGGCCTTGTCGGTGTTTCGCTCAGGATTCAGCCAGTTGTTGACAAAAATGAATTCCCCGTAGGTTTCTGCTTCGTTGCCTAATCTATATTTCGCATCCGCTCCGGGCGCTTGGAATGCAACCTGCTGCCCACCTTCGCTATTAAGGCCGTAACCTGACCGAAAATAGCCGTGAAACTCGAAGCTCTGCACCTGCTGCTCCAGACTTGCAATCTTTTGGTCTGCCTCTCTCAACAGGTCATACGTCGGTTCCGAAGAGAGTTGGCCCTGATACTTTGCTCCGACCTGATCCGACTGCCCGAGCACGGCTTTTTCGGCAGCTTGCTGCGCGGCCAGCTCTACTGCAGAGACGGTCCCTTCCTTTGTTTTTTCGCTGGCCTCTTTCTGTTTTTGGATTTGCTGCTCCAGGGCAGCAATGCGCTGCTCAAGGTTATGAGTGGTCGCGTCGTACTGCTGCTTGAGTTGCTCCAGCTGCTTCTGCAAATCATCAGGCTTTGGGGTAGGAGGTTGCTGCGCCAGAGATGGCAGGGCGCTCGCAGCAATCAGCGCGACAATCCGCTGCACGCGCTTAAGCTGGAGTGAGTTCCACATTTTCATTTCACTCGCACCGAGCATGGCTGGTTTCCTAATGCTCAAGCGTTCGCAGAACGCCGGTTCAGAACGACTTCCTCGATGGCCCTCGCAAATCCTTCCTGCTCGTTTGTGGAAGTGACATAGGTAGCCGATGCCTGCACTTCGACGCTCGCGTTGCCCATCGCAATGCTCACGCCGCTCTTCTCAAACATCAGGACGTCATTGGGCATGTCTCCAACGGTCGCGATCTCTTCCGCCGGAATGTTCAGCAGTTTCGACATCGCTAGCACCACTCCGCCCTTGTTGGCCTGAGGATGTGTCACATCGAGGTAGTAAGGCTGCGAACGCGCGGCGGAAATGTGCGTCCCGCCGGCTTGCTGAACATCTTTCTCGCATTTCGCAACGCGATCGTAGTCGTCGCTGACACCGACAATCTTCGCCACTCGTCCAAGCAGTCCCGCAAACGTCTTGACCACCGTTGGGGGAAACTTCACCGTCCACTGCTCACGAGCGACGTGAGGTGCGTGTGGGTCGCGCACAAACCATGCGGTGTCCGTGTATACCCACACATCGAGACCATGGCTCTCGATGGCCTCAATGACTTTTTCCGGCACTTCCGCCGGCAGAAACCTCTGGTCAACAACCGTCGTAAGATCGGGCTGAATCAGCACGCCGCCATTGAAGGCCGCCAACGGTTGGGTCAGTTTTAGCGGATCGATTAGCATGGCCATGCCGCGGGGAGGCCGTCCACTCGTGACGCTGAATTGAATTCCCGCCTCGTGCAGCCGCAAAACGGCCTCGGCGGCTCGCTTCGTCAGCACCTTCTCCTGGGTGACCAGCGTTCCATCAACGTCCGCAATCACCATGCGGATGGGCTTTGCTGAATTTCGATTTCTCGATGCCATCTCGAACCTCTTTCTTGGTTTTCCACCCGAGTCAGGAATACCTACTGCTCCTGGTAGTTCCACAGTAAGCCGCCGTCAACAAAGAACGTCGTTCCTGTGACGTAATCGGATTCCTCCGAGGCCAGGAAACTGGCCAGCCCGGCGACATCTTCCGGTTTTCCAAGCCTTCCAAGCGGAATATTTCCAAGCAACTCTTTGAGCTTGACCGGGTCATTCAATAGTTTGGTATTGATAGGTGTTTCGATCGCACCAGGCGCGATTGAGTTGATCGTGATCCTGCTGGGGGCTAGTTCGATCGCCAGGTTTCGCGTCAGCATCTTGATTCCCCCTTTGCTCGCGCAATAGGAAGCAAAATGCGGGAACGGCAATTCTTCGTGCACTGAACTGATGTTGATGATTTTCCCGGGACGCCCTGCCTGCCGGAGATGGCGAACCACCGCTTGCGTGATAAAAAACATTCCCTTCAAGTTGACATTCAAAACGGCATCAAAATCCTCTTCCGTCACGTCCCAGAAGTCAGCTCGTTTCTCCAAGCCCGCGTTATTGACGAGGATATCGACCTTTCCAAGAGCCGCGACGGCCTCTGCAATGAATCGCTGTCCGTCAGAAATCTTTGCGACATCGGCTTGAAACGCAGCAGCTCGCCGCTTCGCAGATTTAATTCGGCCCACTACTTCGTCTGCCCCGTCCTTGTTCTTGCGATAGCAGATGGCGACATCGGCGCCTTCTTGCGCCAACCGTTCCGCGATCGCCCGTCCAATCCCCTGGTCGCCGCCCGTTACTGCGGCTACCTTACCTGCCAGCCGATTTGACAACACTCCTCCTCGCGGTTCTCTTGCTCTCGAAAAAGAACCCAGCTCGCTCTCGTTGTAACTTCTTGGATCCTCAGGCCACGGTGACTTCGGGACTCAAATAGACGTCCTGAATTGTGTTCAGCAATTGAATCCCTTCTGCAAGCGGTCGTTGAAATGCTTTGCGGCCCGAGATCAGCCCGGTTCCACCCGCCCTCTTGTTGATCACCGCCGTAGCTACAGCCTCCTCGAAATCATTCGCGCCGGACGCTCCTCCGCTGTTGATCAAGCCAGCTCGCCCCATGAAACAATTCGCCACCTGGTACCGGCACAGGTCGATCGGATGGTCGCTTGCAAGATCGGAATAAATGCGCTTGTCGAACTTGCCGTAGCTCGAGTCGCCCATGTTGAGAGCCTGATAGCCACCGTTGTTCTCCGGAAGCTTTTGCTTGATGATGTCGGCCTCGATGGTCACTCCCAGATGATTGGCCTGTCCGGTCAAATCCGCAGAGAGGTGGTAGTCCTTGTCTTTCTTAAATGCGTTGTTGCGCATGTAGCACCACAGAATCGTGCCCATCCCTAGTTCGTGCGCGTGTGCGAAAGCCCGGCTCACCTCCACGATCTGCCGGTCACTCTGCTCCGAACCGAAGTAGATCGTTGCCCCTACGGCCGCCGCGCCCATGTCATACGCTACCTTCACCGTCGAGAAAAACACCTGATCGAACTTGTTTGGGTAGGTCAGCAATTCGTTGTGATTCAACTTCATGATGAAAGGAATTTTGTGTGCGTACTTGCGCGCGACCGCACCCAGGACGCCACACGTCGAAGCCACTGCGTTGCATCCACCTTCGACAGCGAGCTTTACGATGTTCTCCGCATCGAAGTAATCAGGGTTTTTCGCGAAGCTGGCGCCGGCGGAGTGCTCGATGCCCTGGTCGACGGGCAATATCGAGAGATACCCGGTCTTTCCCAGGCGGCCATGTTCGTAAATCCTCTGCAAATTGCTCAGAACGCGAATGTTTCTATCGGACCCAGCCCAAACGCGATCTATGAAGTCGGGGCCGGGAAGATGGAGGCGCTCCTTGGCAATCTTTGGTGAGTGGAACCCCAGCAGGGATTCCGCTTTCGCTCCAAGAAAAGATTGAATTGTCGTACGCGGACTTGTAGCCATCGTTTTCTCCTAGAATGCTCTCTTCGCTTGCGGAGCAAGCATGGCCGCTGCAGAGGGATCCACGAGCCAGAGAACCTTGCCCTCTTTTGGCTGGATGATTTGCGCAGGGAGTTGGTCCGGCTCATACGGCCCTTCGAGCACGGCCTTTAGTGCCGGCGCCTTTTCCGCGCCGTGCACCATGAAAAGTACGCGGGCGGCATTGTTCAGGACCGGAGGTGTCAGCGTGATGCGATCCGTATAAAGTTTGCCGACCCAATTGTTGACGACCAGACGGCGTTCTTCCCTCAAGGCTTTTGTGCCTGGAAATAAAGAAGCCGTATGCCCTTCCGGCCCCATCCCGAGTAGCACCAAGTCGAAGCGCGGCAATTGCCCTTCAGCCAGACCGAAACTGGCTCGCAAATCTTCCTCGTACTCCTCGGCGGCTCGCGCGGCATTTCGTTTTTCACCCTTGATGCGATGCACTTGCTTCGCATCCACTGGTGCTTTGGCGAGCATCGCTTCTGTGGCCATCCGAAAGTTGCTTTCCGCGTCATCTGGAGGAACATGCCGTTCATCGCCGAAAAAGAACTGTGTCTTGCTCCAAGGCACCATTGCCTGCAGGACCGCGTTGCTTATGAGCAGCCCGTATAGCGCTTTCGGCGTGGAACCACCCGAGAGCGCGACGCTGAAGGAACCCTTTTCCCGAAGCGCCTCCTTGGCTGCCTCCAGGAATTCCGCTGCAGCTGTTTGCGCAATGGCATTGGCATCCGCCAAAATTCTAATCTCACGATTGGTTGTTACAGTCTCAGTCGTCATAGTCTCAGCGCACCCCTGCTGTCGCTCGCCCTACCGCCGCCGGAAGCTCACTTGGCTGAGACGCCGGATGATCTTCCTCGATCTTTCGCCACGCGCGTCCATCGCGCGCAAGCAATTCGTCAGATTCGGCCGGACCCCAGCTTCCCGCCGCATAGTTTGGAAAATACTTGGCCGGAGCGGCGGACCACGCATCCAGAACGGGTTGAATCACTCTCCAGCCAGCTTCTACCATGTCCGCGCGCTGGAACAGGGTGGCGTCGCCCATCATGCAGTCGTACATGAGCCGTTCGTACCCGGTGCTGTGGGAACGTCCGAAGTCGCGGGCGTAATCAAACTCCATGTTCACGAGGCCGAGCTGCATCACCGGGCCTGGAACCTTGGCTCCGAATCGCAGTGAGATTCCTTCGTCGGGTTGAATGTGAATGACCAGCCGGTTCGTCTGCAGATCCGCGATCTTCGTATTTCGAAACAAAACGAAGGGAGAACGGCGAAACTGAATGGCGATTTCGGTCGTGCGCCGCGACAGGCGTTTACCTGTACGGAGGAAGAACGGCACGCCGGCCCACCGCCAGTTATCGATTTCGAGCCGCAACGCGGCATAGGTCTCGGTATTCGAAGCGGCGGAAACTATGGGCTCCGAGCGATAGGCGGGCAGCGGTTCCGCTCCTGCCATTCCTTGGCCGTATTGTCCGCGAACCGCCATGCTCATCACGTCTTCCGGTTTAGGAACTTGAACGGCGTGGAGGATCTCCGCCTGCTTGTCGCGCACGGCGTCCGCGTCAAACGAAATGGGCGGCTCCATGGCCGTCAGCGAAAGCAACTGGAAGAGATGATTAGGAACCATGTCGCGCAGGGCCCCGGACGTTTCGTAATAGCCGCCGCGCTGCTCGACTCCGACTGTCTCGGCAGCCGTAATCTGCACGCTGTCGATGAAGTTTCGGTTCCACAAAGGTTCCGCGATGCTATTCGCGAAACGGAAGACCATGAGGTTCTGCACGGTCTCCTTGCCCAGATAGTGATCGATGCGGTAGATCTGTTGTTCATCGAGAATCTGCTTGAGGTCGCGGTTCAACTGTTTCGCCGACGCCAAATCTCTTCCGAAGGGTTTTTCCACGATGACGCGAGCCCATTTGCCGTCCTCTTCCTGAGTGAGTCCAGCCTGCCCCAGTTGCTGCACCACGGGAGCGAAAAACTTCGGAGACACCGCCAGGTAGAAGAAGCGGTTCCCTTGTGTCGAGTGGGTTTTTTCCGCCGCTGCAATTTGTGCCTGGAGTCTTCCGTACGCCGCGGAATCCTGGAAATCTCCCTGTACGTAATAGGTTCGTTCGAGAAACCAATCCCAGAGACGGCTATCGATTGGCTCAGGCGCGAATTCTTTTATGTCCTTGGTGAGCTGCGCTCGAAAGGTTTCCGTTGTCATCGAATTGTAGGAGAAGCCGATTACCGCGAATTGCGGCGAGAGCAGCTTATCTTTCGCCAAATTGCATAGCGCCGGAATCAGCTTGCGCTTGGTCAGATCTCCGCTTGCCCCAAAAATCACCATCAAGCAGGGGCTCGCTTGGTGTCCGTGGCCGTTGAAACTTTCGGTCATGTTCGTCCTATCTGGCATTTGTTTTCCAATCCCCGTCTATTTACTTGGCGCTCGCCGCCTTCTCCATGTGGCCGCCAAACTGAAATCGCATGGCGGAGAGGAGTTTCGCCGCGAATTCGTCTTCCCCTCGCGAAACAAATCGCTGGAACAGCGATGCTGTCAGCACCGGTGCTGGTGCCGTCGATTCGATGGCCGCAAGGATCGTCCAGCGTCCCTCCCCGGAATCCGATACCCTTCCGGAAAATCTCTCAAGGGATGGCTGCTCCAGCAGAGAAATCGCCGTCAAGTCGAGAAGCCAACTGGCCACCACGCTCCCTCGCCTCCACACCTCGGCTACATCCGCTAGCGGAAATTCATACTGGTAATTTTCCGGATTGCGCAGCGGCGTGGTCTCAGCATCGATCTCGCGAGTTCCGCTACCAGCGTTGGCATGCTTGAGAATGTTCAGCCCTTCAGCGTAGGCAGCCATCAACGCGTACTCGATTCCGTTGTGCACCATCTTCACGAAGTGCCCTGCCCCCGATGGGCCGCAATGGAGATAGCCTTCTTCAGCCGTTCCCGGAACTTTCTCGCGTCCCGGTGTCCGCGAAATGTCGCCGCGTCCCGGGGCGAGCGATTTGAAGATCGGGTCAAGGTGCCCGACTATCTGCTTTTCGCCTCCAATCATCTGGCAGTAGCCGCGCTCCAAGCCCCATACCCCTCCGCTGGTCCCAACGTCCACGTAATGCAAGCCCTTGGTCGAGAGTTCTTGCGCGCGGCGAATGTCATCGATGTAATACGAGTTTCCGCCATCGATCACGATGTCGCCGGCGTCGAGCTTTCCCGCCAGTTCTTGCAGCGTGGCGTCCACCACCGCCGCCGGAACCATTAGCCACACGGCTCGCGGCCTTTCGAGCTTCTTCACCAGATCATCCAGTGAAGCGGCCGCGGTAGGGCCGTCGCTCGCGACTTGTTTCACTGACTCCGCATTTCGGTCAAAGGCCACGCATTGATGTCCGGCTCTTTGTAGCCGACGCACCATGTTGGCGCCCATTCTTCCCAGCCCGATCATTCCAAGTTGCATCGATATCGCTCCTGTTCACTCGGCTCTTTCTAGTTTCAACGGCTGCACTAAGCCAGTGCCTGTCCTATTGCCGCCTGCAGCCTTGCGAGTCCCGCCTTCACATCCTTACCGAGGTGCACGCGAAGCGCTCGTCTCCCGCGCTCCGCAAGTACCGCGAAATCGCCACGCGCCTGTGCCGCTTTGACCACCCCAAACGTATATTTCTGTCCAGGAACCGGAAGATCATTGGCGTCGTCGCAGGTGATTTGCAGGAAGACACCGCTGTTGGGCCCGCCTTTATAGGCCTGGCCAGTCGAGTGCAGAAAACGCGGCCCAAATCCGAGAACAGTCGCCAACTTCTTGTTGTCTCTGATCGTATGGCGGATGCCCTCGAGAGCGACTTCGTTCTCAGCGTTCATCGTGATGTAGCCGAGCACAGCGAAATAATCCCCTGCGCCGGCGCGCGACAGATGAGTTTTCAAAACCTCCGCAAGCGTCTTTCCGTTCTTAAGGGCTTCAGTGTTCCTCGCGTCCGCGTAGAGCTTCACGCCGTCGCCTTCGAAAAAGGGCTTCTCTTCTGGCAGCTTCCCCTTTGCTTCATACTCGCTTGTGAGTTTCCGCGTTTCGATCTTGCTGGCTTCTACGTCCGGCTGGTTGAAGGCATTGATGCCGATGATCGATCCAGCCACGGCGGTCGCAATTTCCCAGCGGAAGAACTCTTCACCAATCGCATACGGCTCTTGGACCGCGATGTGCACGACTGGCTGGCCTGCTTTCTCCAAAGCTTCAACTGCCGCGTCCTGCGCGTGATCGGCCGCGGATTCCAGGCGCAGATAGGCAAATACCCGGTCACTCCCGTAGCTCTCAGGCTTCGCCAACCGCTCCCGGTCCACGGGAACGATTCCCTTTCCGATTTTTCCCGTCGATTCCGCGAGAAGCTGTTCAAGCCACGCGCCAAGATCCGAAATGCCCGGAGAAGAAATGATCGTTACTTTGTCGCGCCCTTGGTTTGCTGCGGCTCCCAGGATCGCTCCCAATACCACGCCGGGATTCTCCGCCGCGGGAACTGTTGCCCCGCAGGCATGAACCATTTCCTCAGTGCGGCTCAAGAACTTCGGCACATCAATTCCCATAACCGCCGCCGGCACCATGCCGAAATTCGATAATGCGGAGTATCGTCCTCCGATACTGGGCACACCAAAGTAGATGTGCCTGAACTTATCGTTCTCGGCGACGTGCTGCATCTTTGAGCCCGGATCGGTGACGGCAATGAACCGGTTTCCCGCTTTCTTCTCACCAACGGCTTCCTTCACGCGCGCAAAGAAATATTGCTTGTAGATGTTGGGTTCGAGGGTGCCGCCCGACTTGCTGGAAACAATGAACAGCGTGTTTTTCAGATCAATTTTTGCCTCAATGGCCTTGATCTGCGCGGGATCGGTGGAATCGAGGACATGCAACTCGGGGAACCCTTCAATCTTCCCGAATGTGAGTCGCAGGACTTCTGGGCAAAGGCTCGACCCTCCCATCCCGAGGAGAAGAGCGTGCTTGAATCCCGCCTGCTTGACTTCGGCCGCGAGTGACGTCAGATGCTCGATATGAGAGATCTGGTCGTCGGTGACTCCCAGCCAGCCGAGCCAGTGATTTTCATCGGCTCCCGTCCAGAGCGAGGCATCCCCTCGCCACAAGCGGCGCACTTTGTCATTTTTCTGCCACTCCGTGAGCGCAGCGTCGACTGCGGCAGCAAGCTTTTGCGGCAGGGTGTACGAAATGGAATTGATCTTTGCCGTGGATTGGCCGCTCTTTCTGGATCCTGTCGCTTTCAGCAGCTGGGCGAACGCATCCACGAACTGGCGTAAACCTTCTTCCAAGAGGGTGTCTGTCACGGTTTTCATCGGGATGCCGGCCCGCTCCAGCGCGTCCAT
>Ga0307475_10001611_pt1 | contig 13428 bp, 7 predicted proteins | sample atmos_gasesECM1C_FD_203317 | JGI IMG/M metagenome (GOLD analysis project Ga0307475, IMG submission 203317) | Hardwood forest soil microbial communities from Morgan-Monroe State Forest, Indiana, United States - atmos_gasesECM1C_515 | ecosystem: Environmental > Terrestrial > Soil > Temperate... | reverse complement strand
GTCTGCAACTCGACTGCATGAAGCCGGAATCGCTAGTAATGGCGCATCAGAACGGCGCCGTGAATACGTTCCCGGGCCTTGTACACACCGCCCGTCACATCACGAAAGTGGGCTGTACTAGAAATCGCCGAGCCAACCGCAAGGAGGCAGGCGCTCAAGGTATGACTCATGATTGGGGTGAAGTCGTAACAAGGTAGCCGTAGGAGAACCTGCGGCTGGATCACCTCCTTTCTAAAAGAAAAGGGAGCACGACCCGTCTTTGGCGGGTACGACTCTCCATCCTGGTCCTCACGGGCTAGGTTCGTTCGGCTCTCAAAGCCGGACGGGTTCTGGCAAGTCTCATCCGATCTTCTCCGAAGCCGCGCAAGCAGCCTAGGGGAGTCATAGAGCACTCAGACAAACGCAAGCCCCGGTTCGATGCACATCGAGCCGGGGCTTTTTTGTTTTTCGGTCAGCTGGATGGCTAGAGCCAAGATGATCGTAGGGAGTCTTGTGATTTCGCAAATCCCGTTGCAGAATGGCGCACGATTTCCGCGGAAGTGATGCGTGCACCAGAATACTCCGACGACACAAAGCACCCTTCGATCCCTCCGAATCGTGCACGTTGTGTTAGCGGGTTCGATTCTGTTGTACTGGCACGCCATGAGTATCGTTCCGGCTCAGAATTCCGAACCACTGAAACCTGGATGGCTGTGGGGATTGGGTGCACTCGCTGCCGCTAATCTGGCCATTGGTCGATGGCTCAGATCAAGAGCACTGCGAATTGCGTTCGGTACTCTTCGGACGAAACCAGATGATTCACCAGCTCTCGGTCGCTGGCGACGCGGAATAATCCTCGGCGACTGTATGGCACTGTGTGTCGTGTTGTTCGGATTCGGCATTCACATGCAGGGCGGAACCGGCCGCCAGGTTGTTCCGTTTTTCATCGTAGGAGCGGCGGCGATGCTCATATGGTGGCCGAAGCAACCCATAGAACTTTGATAGCCCCGGTTCGATGCAAATCGAGCCGGGCTTTTTGTTTTCGCAGCCAACAAAATGAAGAAGCGGCGGCCCGAAAGCTCGGGCCGCCGCTCCGTTTATTTCCCCATTTAGTTGCTAGTTGTTCTCGTCGTTGCGCTCGGAAGTGAAGGGCAGAACAGGCGTGCCCTCCTTGCGAACCGCGTCGAGCCCATCCGGATCAATTCCCAGGGCCTTGAGAAGCGTAGGGGCGACCTGGGATGTCGCTACCGGCGTCTTGATTGTCCGGCTATTGATACCCGGATTGGACACGATGAGGCCGACATTGGTGTCGGAGTAGCTGAAGCCACCGTGCTCGGCATTCTTCACCTGGGAAGTTGTGTAAATCGTGCCATAAGTGGGCCGGATGAGGATATCCGGCGTACGGCTGTCATTCAGCGGATTCTTGAACTTGAGAGTGAGTTCGGAGCCGGACATGACTTCGTCGATGAACAGTTGCTTGACATGCAAATTGAAGTAATCCGCGGCGGCCTTTGTCTGACCCTGTTGGCCGGCGGGCATCCAGACCAAAGCGATGTCGTCATCTTGAACGAAGCCGCATGGGCCGGAATTGCAATTGTTGCCGGCGTTGTTGATGAGGATGCCGATGGGATTGGTGTTGTCCAGGCCGAAGACCAGGTCGGCGAAATGGCCGGGCTTGTTGGTCTTCAGCGGGTTGATGGGCGACTGGCCGTGCTTGGCGGTGACGATAAAGAGGGTGGAATCGTAAATGCCCTGATTCTTGAGCTCTTCGATCATCATGCCGAGCGCGTCGTCGGTTTTCTTCAAACCGTAGGAAAGAACCGCGGTCGGGGTTCCGAGACCGTCGGTGTAGCCGCCGGGCTGGCCGGCAATTGTGGGATCGGTGTCCGTAGGGCACGCTAGTGCCGGGCTGCTGACCTTATTGTCGCTTTCCAGTTTTTGGCCCACACTGACGGCCTGGAAGTTCATGCCAAAAACGGTGGGAACGCCGACATGGGTCTTTCCGTCGTGGGTGAATCCACGGATTTCGTTCAGGATGCCCTGGACTTTTAGATTGTCGTTCTGCGCGGTGCAAACCACGCTGACGGTGTTGTCGAAAAAACCAGCGTTGGTGAGCTCGGGGGTGAACAGGTCATCGACACCTTTGCCGGATGGCCCATTGGCGATGTCATAGGCGGGATGCTTATCTGCCCAAGCGGTGCGGCCGCGGCCCTCGGATTTGACTACTTCAAAGATGGTATTGGCGCGCATGGCATCGTGCGGAAACATGCGCACACACTTTCCATTTACGATGTGGTTCGGAACTTTGTTGGGATCGATGACGTTTTGCGAAACGCCGCCCACATACACATCGATGCTTTCGTCAAATACCATCATGCTTCCAGGCCCCTGGGGATTCGAGCAGGTAGTGTCCGAGGGGGCAAAGATGGAGCGGTCGTAGCTCACGTCGTAGAAAAGTCCGTGGCTGATCTGTGAGCCGCCAGTAATCAGGGCCAACAGGCCAGGGAATGAATCGGAATTGGTGGGTGTGCTGGCATTCGAATAGGTGATGGCGTGTTGGCTGAGCTCAGCCAGTGCCGAGTTGGGATGCGCGGAAACGTAATTAGCCACGTCGAGCGCGTGCAGGCCATCGACGCTGATTAGCAAAACGTGTTTTACGGTGTGACCGGTTTCGGTGATGTCGTCTTGCGCCGCGCGCACGGGAATGGGAAGCGCGAGGAGCGAAGTTGCGAGCGCGAATGAGAGTAAACGTCTTGCGAATTGCATTCGTGTTCCTCCGTGAGGTTAGCCGCTCGAGGAATCTAACGGAGTGGGCGAATCTGCGGATGAGCACGCGGTGACGCGACTGTTAAAAAGCGGCGAACGGATGCTAACGCCGTTGTAATAGACAAGCCATCTAGGAGAAATCTTTCACACGGATGCGCAGGAAATGAGCGCAATTTCCGGCGACGAATTTCTTTTCCGGCTACGCGATGTACGGCGACTTTGCTATTTCCCCGGGCCCGGTACGAAGACCTCTTGCGGCGCGGAAATCTCCACGTTGCGCTGCTCCGTGGTAACGCGGAACGGCCGAAGCTCGCCCTTCGCTTTCTTGCTTCGTGGCATTGCGAAAGTCAGCCAGTACTGATTCCTCAAGATGATGTCCAACTGTTGCAGGTAGGGGGCGAAGGAAATCGGAGTTTGAAAGCCCTGAAAAAACGCCTCGCCTCCCGTGGCGTCCGTGATTTTCGCGAGATTGCTCTGGCCCAGGTTGCTTCGGAAAATGTTCCGGGCGAACCTCCCAACGCCGGTCGAATACAGCGTGTGAATCATGATGCCGTCCTTCTGGGCATTCGTAATCGTCGACTCAACGTCCGGGCTCTCCGGGAAGTCGCCGCGAAAACGATCGATGCCGTCGGAAATCAGGAGAATCTCGCGACGGTCGCCGGTAGCGGGCCAACGCTTGATTAAGTCAATCATCGAGAGATAAATGCTGGAATAGGCTGCGAATCTACCGATCGGGAGGCGCAAGGTTTTGGCGACAGCCTCGTGATCGGAATTGAACTGCGAGGCGGTCTGTATGGTGCCATTGTCGGCATAGAAGATGCCCACCTTTGTGGTCTTCTGCTGGTCCGTGATGAAAGTGGTCAGGTCCTTGAATTGAAGTCCGATGTCGGTTGAAACCACGTCGTCGATGACGATAGCCAGCTCGAGCCCGGCATGCTCGCCCTGTGCGGGAAGCCACCGCGTCACATCCAGTCGAGCTTTCCCCGAATGCACAATGATGTCTTCCTTGCCAAGCGGGGGAGGCGCATTGAATTTCGGTCCGAGAACCGTGACTACGGTTGTAACCGGCGCCGTTCCACCGGAGCTTGCCGCCTCTTGTGCGCGTGCCGGAAGCACGATCAGTATGGCGACAAGGATCGAGAGAGAAAGGAATGTGTGGAATGGCTTTCGCATGCGAACCTCCGTAGTAGGTTAACTGCGCGAATTTACGCCTGGCTACCGCTAGACGGAAGGCATGAATCACTGGGAAGCGGATACCCGGCTAGACGTGCGGCGCGTGACGAACGATAGCGTAGCCTCGCCTGGTTTGTCACGGTGATTCCCATTGAATCGCCGCAGGCGAGGGATGCAACGGAGCGAACTAATATACGGGCGTGAGGTGCTTGCGTCGCTCGACCCACTCTTCACTGGCAAAAATTCGCGGCGTGAGCTCGATCAAGCGCGGCAGCATGTTAAAGACCGCCACGGGGCCCCACTCGGTACCTCGGCGCGTTCGGAAGCCTTTGCGATTCAGTTCCTCGGCAACTTTCGTCAACGAGATGTCCTGGATGATAAGTTCCATCATGGAGAGAAGGAACTGCATCTCCGGAGGATTGTCTTCGAGCCGTTCGCAATCGCCGGCGACGCGCATTCCGAAGGGTGCCTCTTCGAGACGCGGAGCCGGCTCAGCAGTTGCTTCGGCCGTTTCGCGCTCCCATTCCACCGCCACCAGTTTCCATCCCGCACGCTCGCGTTCGCGGAGATAGTCCAACTCAAGCGGACCCGTGAACGCTTCACGGATGCGTTCCATTTTGGCCATCGTGTTTCTCCTTTCCGCGCCGAGCAGGTCCCAGTTGTGATTCCTCAGGACATTTTCGTCTGGGCCCTGAAACTCAATGCACGCCGACTGCGCCGCCCGAACCTGATTGATGCTGAAGCCAACTTTGCAAATTCGGTTGCTGGTGCGCACGAGCGTCGATGCAGCCATTGATTTGCTCCAGCGTCAGTTTCAAGGTTCGTTCGGCCGCTTCGATCTTGTGCTCGCCAAAGAAATGCTGCACTTCGTCCCGTTTCGCCGCATCGCAAAAAACTCCAGCATTGCCTACAATTCCCGCCTCGGAGTAGTTGTTGAGTTTCGCGGTCACGTCAGACCAGTGCTGGCGTACGAAGTCCCATGCCAGTTGGCGGCCGTCGGGATTCGAAAAGACGCCGCCGATAACTGCGGCGGCGTCCTGGCCGCGCATCTGCGGTCCGACGGCAAATTCGAGAGTGCGGGTCAGCAATGCGGGGTCGTTAAACAGGCAGAGGGCCCGGCCAAAGGTGTAGTACTCGTCGGTGCGCGATACATGGGATAAGCGCCCAAGGATCGCGCCGTAGAGCTTGGCGTCGCCATCCCGCACCGCGATTCGGACGGATGCGTTGAGTAAGGCGGGATCTACCTGCTCGCCTTGTACCGCCTTGCTGAATGTGTCCCGCGCCACTTGAATCGCACCCGCATCGTGCCCGATTGACCCCATGATCGACAGCAGGTCCGCGCGCCGCGAAAGAGTTTCATCGGAATCGCTCGCGGCAGCCGCCCATCCCGTTTTTTCCGCCACAGGACCGAACGTCTGCCGCACCCAGGATTCGAACCGCGGGCGATCTGCATCCGTCACCAGGTACTCGTACACGAATTGCAACTCCCCAGCGAGCAGATCCATCAGCGCCGTGGAGGGATCGTTCCTCATATCCTGCGACAAGTTCATAACGTCCGCCGCCGAAAGGTGATTCACCTGCACTTGAGAAGAGACATCGTCGAGCAGAAGGAATCGCTCGCCCGGCGAAAGCTCGCGTTCGGCTGCGGCGGAAATGCGGCGGAGATTCTCGACATCATATCCGGAACGGTAATAGCCACGCCCGCCCGCATTTCCGTATACCGCAGCGCCGCACCCATCGAGTTCCACTTCCCGTTCCTTTGACGTGAGCAACTCGCATTTCTCGGCCGCGCCTGCCTTCAGGCAAACGGGGATATTCCACTGCTCTTTGGACCCCGCTTCGAGGCGCACGCGATCGGAGAAATAGCGTTGCTGCGTCAGCGTCACTTTCGTTTTGCCGCCGGCGCAGACCGTCTTCACGTTCACCAGCGGGAAGCCCGGCTGGTTGATGAAGCTCGACATAATCCGGTCGACGGGCTTGTCGGACGCCGCCGCGATTTCGTTCCAAAAATCTTCGGCTGTGGCATTCCCGTACGAGTGCTTGGTGAGGTAGGAATTCACGCCTTTGCGAAAAGTCTCTTCGCCGACGTAACCTTCCACCATCCGCAACACCGCGGCCGCCTTGTTGTAGGCGATGGCGTCGAACAGCTCCTCGATCTGTGCCGGCGTTTCCGCATGTGCGTGAATGGCGCGGGTGGAGCTGAGCGCATCGGTACCCATCGCACCCGTATTCGAGCTGACAAAATCGTTGCCGAAATTCCATTCCGGCTTCCAGGCCTCCATGGGTTTGAACGACATCCAAGTGGCAAAACCCTCGTTGAGCCAAACGTCGTCCCACCATTTCATGGTCACCAGGTCGCCGAACCACTGGTGCGCAATTTCGTGCGCCACAAGGCCCTGCGCCACAAATTTTCGGATGCCGTAGGATGATTGCTTGGGGTCGACGAAAATCAAGTCGCGCGCGATGATGCAAGCCGTGTTTTCCATGGCTCCCGCCGCGAAATCCGGCACGCCGAGAATATCCAGCTTGGCGTAGGGATACTTGATGCCAAAATAGTTGTCGTAATACTTCAGGGTGTATTCCGCCGCTGCCAGCGCAAAGGCGGCATTCGCCTTCGAGCCGGGAACGCCGCAGATGCGAATCGGAATATTGTCCGCGCTTCCCTCGAGGCACTCCCAATCCCCCACGGCGAGCGCCACCAGATAGGACGACATCTTCGGAGTCGTCGCGAATTGAATCGTATGTTTGCCTTCGCCCGGACCCGGCGTATCCGAAATTACCTTGCCGTTGGAGATAGCGGTGTCGCCCTTGTCGATGATCGCGGCGATGTCGAACGTGGCTTTATAGTCGGGCTCGTCAAACGATGGATACATTCGCCGCGCATCCGTGTTTTCCAGTTGCGTGAGCGCGTACTTGCGATTGTTCGCTTTGCTCAGATACAGCCCGCGGAGTTGCCCGTTTAAAATTCCAGTGTAGCGAATATGAATCGACGCCGGACCGGGTTCGAGCGGCTTCGCCAGCTTAAGCGTAACCATTTCGTTCTTTTCATCCGGTGCTACTTCCGCCGTTTGCGTCTGGCCGCCGGCTGCGACCGTCACCTCGGTAAACTGAATCTCCGCAGAATTCAGGGTGATACTGGGCGAGCCCTTGAGCACGCGGATGTCGATCGTTTCTTCTCCGGCGAACTTTTCCTTGTCCAGATCGGGGGCGATGGTGATCTGGTAGTGTTGGGGCGTGGCAGCCTCGGGCAACCGTTGCGCGCCGGCCATCGGCGCAATCCCAAGAGCCATGGCGAAAAACAGAACGGACTTTTTCATTTTTTCTCCTGCCATCCCTCGGATGGCGTTTTTTTACTCGTATCGCAAAGCGATCATTGGATCGACGCGCCCCGCTCGCCGCGCGGGGAAGTAACACGCCACAAGGGCGATGAGCGCAAAGAATGCGGGAACGCCGGCGAAGGTCACCGGGTCGCCCGCTTGAACCTTGTACAGTATGGATGAAAGAGCGCGTGTGGCCCCGGCAGCCGCAAGCAAACCGAAAGCGATTCCGACCAACGTGAGCTTGAGTCCTTGGCGCAAGACTAGCCCCATCACGTCACGCGGACTCGCGCCCAGCGTCATGCGGATGCCCATTTCGTGCATGCGCTGCACCACCGAATGAGCCATGACTCCGTAGATTCCGATCGCGCCGAGCAGCAATGCCAGTCCGCCGAAGAAACCGATCATTTGTGTGAGGATTCGATTGGGTGTGTTCTGCTCGGTGATGAGGTCATCGAGGGGACGGACCGTCGAAACGGGCTGCTCGCCGTCCACAGCCCAGATGGCGTCGCGGATCTCAGTGGCAAGCCCGGGAGCGGCGCCGGAAGTGCGGGCGACAATTGAGGTGTAGGCGCTGGGAACTTGCGCGGCGGAGACGTAAATCTGACGCTCTGGCCGGTCGCTCAACGTAAACTGCTTCACATCGTGCACCACTCCCACGATCGTGTAGGTCTTGTGCTCACGGCCGATTTCAAGTTGCCGCCCGAGCGGATCCTCCTTCGGGAACTGCTGCCGCGTGAGAGTTTCATTGACGAGCACGACGTTCGGCGCGCCCGGGCCGTCGCCCGGTTCGATCGCACGTCCCCGGAGCAGCGGAATCTGCATCGCGGAAAGATAGTCTGCGGTAATCGCCGTGTATTCTGCGCCAATCTCTTCTCCCGGCTGCGCTTCAGGCCGGCCCACGACGTGAATAAACTCAACTTGGTTTGACTCGGCGAACGGCATGTATTCGCTGGCCCCCGCCGACACGACTTCTGGAAGCACGTGCACGCGGGCCATCACTTGTTCGTAGAAATTCCGCACCTGCGCATCCGTACTGTACTTCGACGGAGGGATCACTAATTGTGTCGCCATCACATTCTGCGGCTGGAACCCGAGGTCGCCGTACACCATATGCGCGAAGCTCTCGGCCAGAAGCGCCGTCGAGATCAGCACCACAACGGCCAGCGCAATTTCCGAGGCAACAAATACGCGCCGCATTCGCGCTCCGCGTCGGCTGCCGGAAGCCTGGCCGGAAGCTTCCTTCAAAGCGCGATGGACGTCGAGCCCCGAACTCCCGAATGCCGGCGCCAGCCCGAAAATTGCCCCGCACAGAAGCGCAATGCCTAACGTATAGGCAAACGTCGTAACATCAAGATCGGCCCGGCCGTAATTGACCAAGTAGCCCCTGATGCGCCCGGGAATGGAATTCTCAATCCAATGAACGCCCCATATAGCCATTACCATTCCGGCGGCACCGCCCACCGAAAATAGCAGCAAAGATTCCGTCAGCAACTGGCGTACAAGCCGTCCGCGAGAGGCTCCTAATGCGCCGCGGACCGCAAACTCCTTCGTGCGCCCTGTGGCGCGCGCAAGCATCAGGTTCGCCACATTCGCGCAGGCGATCAACAGCACCAGCCCGACGATCCAAAAACAGATCATCACCTGCTCGGTCCCTTCATTTTTCCCGATTTCGTAGGTCATGGGGCTAAGCAAGGAAGTCAGATTCGCGTTGGTTTGCGGATAAGCTTTTTCAAGCCGTGAAGCAATCGAAGCGATGGCTGCTCCGGCCTGCTCCTGCGTGACTCCGGACTTGAGCCGGCCGAAGGCTTGAAACCAGGAGTCATGGCGGTCGGCCCGCTGTTTGTCATCCAGCGCTAGAGGACTCCAGATATTGGCGATCCCCATGAGCGGGAACTGAAAATTCGACGGCATCACACCGACTACGGTGTACGTCTCGCCTTGCACCGTAATCGCACGGCCGATGATGTGCGGGTCGCCCGCGAAACGGCTTTCCCACAAGCCCTTGCTCAAAATAGCGACGTGGCTTGACCCCGGCCGTCCTTCCTGCGGCGAGAACACGCGTCCCAGGATCGGCTGCACGCCCAGCGTTTGAAAAAAATTCCAGCTTACCAGCCCGCCCTCGACGCGGTCCGGCTGACCATCGCCCGTGAGGTTGAAATACCAACTTGTCCATCCCGCCAGTTGCTCGAAGATCGTGTTTTGCTCTTCATAATCGACAAAATCGGCCGTGGACGTAACGTCTTTGCTGGTCCACCCTTTCTTTGCGTGGTGCGACAGCAGAACCATCAAGCGTTCCGCTTGCGGATACGGCAAAGGTTTAATCAGCCACGCGTTCACGTAACTGAAAATCGCCGTATTCGCGCCGATGCCCAAAGCCAAAGTAAGAATGGCAATGGCCGTGAAACCCGGGTTATTGAGGAGCATCCGGAAACCGTAGCGCAGGTCCTGGAGAAAATTCCCCACGATGCCTCCCTACTCGTACCGCAACGCAATCATCGGATCGACGCGCGAAGCGCGGCGCGCGGGAATGTAGCAGGCCGCCACAGCAATCACCGCCAGTAGAATCGCGACGCCGGCGAACGTGACGGGATCGGCGGCCGTGACTCCATACAACAAACCCGACATCAGCCGCGTCAGCGCCAAAGCTGCGGCGATGCCCGCGCCAACGCCGATAAAAATCAGTCTCGAACCCTGGCACAGAACAAGTTGAAGCACGTCCCTCTGCTGCGCGCCGAGCGCCATGCGGACGCCGATTTCGTGCGTGCGCTGGGTGACGAGATAGGCCATTACGCTGTATAGGCCGACGGCTGCAAGCAAAGCGGCCAGCGCCGCGAAAACAGCGAGAAGAACCGTCTGCAGGCTCAAGTCCTGCATGGATTCTGAAATCACGTCATCCATGGTGCGCGGCTTGAAAATAGCGAGGCTGTTATCCAGAGCGTTCAGGCTGCTTCGAATCCCTCCGAGCGTGCTCATGGGAGGAACACTTGTTTTCACGACGAGGCTCCAGCTCCTATTTGTATTGTCCAGCGCGCCTGTAGCCGGGAAATAGGCTTGCGGAACGACCGCTTTGCGAATTCCCCACTCCTTCACGTCTCCGACGACGCCGATCACTCGCACTGGGAGGACTCCGCCGGTCATGAACACCTTGCCGATAGGATCCTGGTTTGGCCACGCCATGCGAGCCATGGTGCTATTGATTACCGCCACCCAGTCCAAGTCCTTCGAGAGCTCTTTCGGTGGCGTGGGCGCGGAAAATAGCTCAGCGAGTTTGAGGTTCACCTTACCCACATGAGCAACGTCTTCGGGCGAAAAATTCTGGCCCTCGCGAAACGGGACTCCGAAAGTGCGGAAGTAATCAGGAGTAATGTAATTGAATTCGACGAGCTGATTTTGGAGGGCCGCGTCGTCGCGTCCTTCGACGCTAATGTAACCGTTCGTGCCGCCTTCGAGTGGAATCTCGGTTGAAATCGAAGCCGCCGATATGCCGGGAGTGCGATCGACACGCTCGAGAAGTTGATCGAAGAACTCGCGACGCGCGGCAAGTGTGGTGTACTTCGTCTCAGGGAGGTTTATGCTCATGGTGAGGACGTTTTGTGAGTGAACGCCGATTTCAGAATTGCGAAGTTGGGCGAAACTGCGCAGCAGCAGGCCCGCACCGACGAGCAGCGCTAGTGAAATCGCGATTTCCCCGATCACCAGCGCATCTCGCACGGCGCGCCGCCAGCCGGAAGGGCTCACCACCGCCTGAGCGCTCGATTTCAGCTCTTCGCTCAGGTCCAATTGCGAAGCGTGCAAGGCTGGCGCGAGTCCAAAAAGAAGCCCGACAAAAACGCTGACGCCGACGGTGAAAAAGAGAACCGCGAAATCGATTCGAACTGGGTTCTCGCGCGGAATCGGCAGAGCTTTCACCGACTCCAAAGCGCTGACACACCACCAGGCAATGCCCAACCCAAGCGCCGCTCCGGAAAGCGACAGGAGGATGCTTTCTGTGAGCAGTTGCCTTGCAAGGCGCCACCGGCTCGCTCCTAGCACCGCGCGGAGCGCTACTTCGCGCTGGCGTCCGCTCGCGCGGGCCAGCAGCAAATTCGCGACGTTGGCGCAAGCGATGAGCAGCACCAGCGCCACCGCGCCGAGGAGGATGCACAATTGTTCCCGCGAATCCTTCGTGATTTCGTCCTTCATCGAAACCACGACAGCGCTGACTTTCTCATTCGTATTTGGATATTCTTGCTCCAAGCGCTTGGCAACCGTAGTCAAATCCGCCAGCGCCTGGCTCACGCTAACTCCAGGCTTCAGCCGGCCGATTGCGCGGTAACTATGAGAGCCTCGTGAGCCCAGGTTCTCGTCAGACATTGCGAACGGCGTCCAAATGTCGGTGCTTGGCGGAAAGTTAAACGAACGCGGCATCACGCCAATAACCGTGTAGCTTTCCGAGTTCAGCTGGATGTTTTTTCCGATCGCGCTGGAATCGCCGCCGAAATGCCGCTGCCAGAACGAATAACTCAGCACCGCGACATGAGTTTTTCCAGCCTGATCCTCGTCGCTCGCGAACGCGCGTCCCATCTGCGGCTGGACGCCCAGCACCGAAAAGAAGTTCGCTTGCGTCGCGATTCTTGACGCAGTTTCCGGCTCACCCGAACCGCTCGCGTTGACGCCGCGATCCCAGGTGTAAAGACTCGACTCTTCGAGCGTGCGGTTCTGCTTCTGCCAGTCGAGATAATCGGGCCCCGCAAACGGATAGTTTCCGGGAGCCGCCTCCGTTTCCCAGAGCTGGACGAGACGTCCGGGATCCTTGAACGGCAACGGCTGCAGCAAAACGGAATTGATCACGGAAAAAATCGCCGTGTTCGCACCGATGCCGAGCGCCAGCGTCAGAATAGCCACGGCGGTGAAGCCGGGATTCTTTGCTAGCATCCGGATTCCGAACTTAAGGTCGTGCGCCAGCGCTCCCATTTTTCCCTATTTGCCTTTGCCCGCGCTGCTATTGCTCCTGTCCATACGCAACCAGCGCTGCAAAAAGTTCACTGTCCCAAACCGCACGGATTCGTCCGCCGCTCATGCACCACAAACCACTATTTCCAGGCATCCAAAGACACATCCGCCGAGTGAAACCCGGCGAAAAGGCGCAAGTTGAGTTCCTCTCCCCATATCTCGCAAACCTATGCTGTGAAATTGTTTAACTCAGCGCCAGAGGCCGGATGTGAGCAAAATTGGTCGTTTCTGGGATGCCCCTGTCGCTGAACCGGACACGTGTCCGCCCCCAAGGTACCGCGCGCAGAATACAGACTGCATTGGAGCGGCCTTGACCCAATAGCCACGTAGCACCTATCATGTTTGGATTCCAGCAGTGCAGTATTTTCCGCGGGCCTGTAGCTCAGGTGGCTAGAGCGCGCCCCTGATAAGGGCGAGGTCGGTGGTTCAAGTCCACCCAGGCCCACCATCAAAATCACCAATAAATACGCGGCGACTTCCACCGTTCCCGTCTGCGCCCATTCATGATCAAAAGCCGTTTTGCCAAAAATTTGCCAAAAGTTCGAGCAGATTCAGGCGCCGTCATGTAGAGCGTTCTGAGGCGGTGAAACCCTTATGACGAAGGAATTCGACCTGAAGAGCAAAAGTCTACAGAGGCTTTGCAGGCAGAAGATCGGAAGGAACCATCATGAGCAGATTCGATGGGCAAGGGCAAGCACCCCGTGGTTGTCGAGCGGCGCAGTGAGAAAGATCGCGCCTTTGTCGCCCCATTGTTTGTAACAGGCCCAAATGTCCGCGACACGTAGATTGAGGAAGCTGTTCACTCTGTTGAACGGAAAGAACATAAACGTTCATTCCCGGCATATTGGATTGTGGAAGTCCTCCCTCCAAAACCAGCGTTCACAGATTCGAGGGATAACCGTCATCGACACTTGCGTTATTTGGACCATAGTCCGCCTTATCAGGGACGGGTAGCCTGCGGGCAATCGTCAGTGCTGGTCTTCGAGTGGGAACGGTGCGCCATTGACAAAGACCTAGAATTGGCATAGGCTGTGACATATGCCAAGACGACTAGTCACAGCCGAAAGACACGTGAAGGTCTTTAAGAATGGGCGAAACCGGGCTGTGCGGATTCCTCGGGAGTTCGAATTCCCCGGTGAGGACGCCGTCATGCGCAAGGAGGGAGACCGGCTGATCATCGAACCTGCACCGCCCAAGT
>Ga0307475_10001610_pt1 | contig 13432 bp, 8 predicted proteins | sample atmos_gasesECM1C_FD_203317 | JGI IMG/M metagenome (GOLD analysis project Ga0307475, IMG submission 203317) | Hardwood forest soil microbial communities from Morgan-Monroe State Forest, Indiana, United States - atmos_gasesECM1C_515 | ecosystem: Environmental > Terrestrial > Soil > Temperate... | reverse complement strand
AGTCGAACCTGTAATGCCAGCCAAATCTGTTGTCACGCTCGCTGCGTGACGTCCGTAAATATCCGGATCTCCGCAGCGAGCAAAAAGTTTCTGGTGGTAATACCGCGAGGGTCACACCCGTTCCCATCCCGAACACGGAAGTTAAGCCTCGCAGGGCCGATGATACTGCACGGGTAACTGTGTGGGAACGTAGGTCACCGCCAGGATTAAATTAGAGAAGGCCGTTCTGAGCAATCAGAACGGCCTTTTTGTTTGCAGTGGAAAGTTTTAGCGAAACGCGCCTAGTTCGGGTCAGGGGCAGGGGGGCCGGCGACATCGGCTTCGACTTTGGGGACGGAGATCTGTTGCTTTTCGTCGACCGCGAATAGCATGTACTCGCGGAAGTGATGGCGGCGGTGCATGCGCCGGTTGCCGTAATCAAAGTAAATCTCGGCGCTTTCCGGGAGCCACAACTCCTGATGGTGCGACTTGAATGTTACCGGCATATACTCGACGGCAATGTGCTCCGCGCGCAGTTGGATCTGCGGAACCGGTGAGACGAGGTCCGTTTCGAGGCTGACGACCTGAAAATTGTCCGCCGAAATCCAGGCGCGGCCGCGCAATGAAATTGAGAACGACCTGGAATTCACGCGGTAGCTGCGCAGGCGAGCGGGCTTGTCTGGCTTCTGGCGAAAATGCACTTGCCACGCCAGGCCGCCGTGCCAACGGCTCAGGCCCTCGCAGGCTAACTCATAATCCCCCATATAAACGGGATGGAATACCATCACCAGAGCGGTCAAGCCTAGCGTGGCAATGCGCTCTGGAAACTGGTCGATATCCATGCTGCCGTTGCGGTATTCCTCCATGATATACATGCCAGGGCGCACCTGCTGCACGGACGCCACGTAGGAGTAGTTTTGCGAGGCGCGTCTGACGGGGAGCCCAGAGTGGTCGATTACCTCGTTTTCCAGCGACTCCGTGGCAGCAATACGGTTCACCGCATCGACGAAATCGCTGACGCGGCTACCCGCCTTTTCTTGAATCTTCTGCAGTGGGCAACTTGCCGTGGATTCGACTGCGGGCATGCTGTCATCTACATCGGGAGGCATCCACTTGGGCGGGGGCATCAGGTCGGCAACAAGGGAAGGCGCGGGGGGCTGGCTCGCGCTCGCAGGTACCGGGGCGCTCCCGGTGGGAGTGGGAGCGGCCAACTCCGGTTTTTGCAGGTTGTCCAGGAGTTTCTGCGCTTCGACGGCGCGCGGCCCGGAAGGCTGAGATTTCAAGAAGGCGGTAAGCGCTTTCATCGCCGCGTGGGAATCATTGTTGTGTAAAAAAGCTTGCGCCAATACGAACTGAGCCCCCGCGGCGCGCTCTTTGCCCAGCTCCAGGGCGCGCAGCGCCTGCCGCTGCGCTTCCTCATATTGCCTCTGGTTGAAATATACGTCCGCGAGGCGTTCGTGGTAACGCCAAGCGGAGGGAGCGGCCTCCGAAGCGCGAAGCAGATAGTCGGTGGCGGCCGGGTAGTCTGAATTTTGCGAGGCGACCTGCGCAAGAGCGGCGAGCGAGAAGACGTGGCGGGGCGAGATCTGCACGGCTTTTTCCCAATACGCCTTGGCTTGCGCAAAGTCCTTTAGCTGCGCGTAATACATCCCCCACAGATAGCTGACGTCCGGATGAGAAGGTGCCATGTGCGAGACTTTTTCCAGATGCTTGCGGGCGTCGTCGGATTTATTTGCGCGGAGATCCTCGAGGGCTTTCGTTACTTCCTTCTCCGCGTTGGGCGCCAGAATGGGCGAGCCGGGAGGAGGGGACGCAGCGGAGGGATTAGATTCCGGAGTCAAGGAGATGGAGAGCTGTTGGCGCTCTCCCCAATTCATAATCAGCACGTTCTCTGTCACGCGCTGATATCCGGCGGCAATGATCTCCAGGGTGTAGCTCGCGGGGGTGAGATTTGTAAACTCGGCGGTGCCGCTACGGAAAACACCAATGCCTGCGGAGCCGCCCGAAAAGGTGTTGAGATTGACGACCGCGGGCGTGCCCAGAGGCGAACCATCGGGCATTCGCACGCTGACCACTAGGCTGGCCGGCCGCTCCGGGCCTTGCATTTGCTGATTGCCTTGGCTACTGGAAGCTAAGGGAACGAACAGGGCGGCGGTGAGAGACAGAAGACCCAGGGTGATGCGGTTCCGATGGACAGACATCTCGTACTCCCCGGCGGTGCCAGGTTATCTGAAAAGACGAGCGATGGCCATACACGTTATAGACCTGATGCGCTGGGCGCCGTCTTGATGGCAGTGATTCTACTCCTTCGGAGCGTTTTTTCTAACGCAAAAGAGGGGTACGGCAAGGATCTGTGCCCTGACGCCTTCTACCATCCGAGATAAATCCAGCCAGGTAAATTGGGTTGGAATTTTGGCTCCCTAGGCCTGCGCGGAAAAAGTGAAAAAGTACTATTGACCCGGATATCCCGGCGCAGTAGTTTTAGAAGTCTCTTCCCCGGACCCCGGTAACCCCTCTTGAGTGAGGTCAAAATGGCTCCTAATGTCGCCCCAAACATCGTTGCCAAGTCCCTGCAGGAGCGCTGGGCACAGTTGCGCAGTCACAAGCGCGTTATTTCCAAGGTGAAATTGCTTGTGGAATGGGACGAAGGCACTTCACCGCATAGCGCGCATGCCGTAACCGTGGATGTTAGCCATTCCGGATGCATGGCCGTCGTAGGAGCGGATTTACCGCTGCACCGAAGAGTTCGCCTGATTCATCCGGAGAGTGGCCGCAAGGCGGAAGCGGAAGTGGTGTGGCGCGACCACGAAGCGTGGGATGTGGGGCTTGAGTTGGTCAAGCCAGATGCATCCTTCTGGGGATTGAAGATTTAGCGCTAACTGTCGCGCGATCTGACCCCGCGAGACGTTTTATCCAGTCCCATTCCTGTCAAGTTACGCGTCCATCAGAATTACTGCTTCGGTTTTTGTCCTTTTGAGATAAACTTCCCTCTAGGCATCGCGTTTCAGCAGGTTCGGACAGGGCAACCAATAAAGGCTGCCGTGATTCTTACTCGCCAGTACGCCAGCGAGACACGGACAGCAATCGACGAAGCGGAAGTTTTTCGCCGAGACGGAGTAGCGGTCATTTGTGCGGCATAACCGGGTTTACGCATCGAGGCGGTGTGTTCGACCGCGCCCGCATCTGCGCGGCCACCGATTCGCTGGTTCATCGCGGCCCTGACCAGCAGGGCACGTATGAGTCGGCGATTGTTTCGCTGGGCGCCGTGCGCCTGAAGATTATCGACCTTCAAGCGGGCGACCAGCCCATGATCAGCGAGGACGGAAACACCGTCCTGGTCTTCAACGGCGAGATCTACAACCACCGGGAATTGCGCGCGGAGCTCGAATCGCGCGGAGAAAAATTCAAAACCAGCAGCGATACTGAAGTAGTCCTGCGCGCTTTTCTGCAATGGGACAAGGATTGCTTCGCGCGCCTGCGCGGCATGTTTGCAATTGCCATTTGGTCGCAAGATGCAAGGCGATTGGTTATCGCGCGCGATCGCCTCGGGATCAAGCCGTTATATTTCCATCTGCGTGGCGGAGAGTTATATTTCGGCTCGGAGCTTAAAACCATTTTTGCCCATCCGGAATTTAAGCGCGAGCTGGACTTCACCGGGCTGCAGTACTACCTCTCGCTGAACTATGTTCCCTGCCCGCACACGCTGGTGCGCGGCGTCGAGAAGCTTCCTCCCGGACACCTGTTGGAATGGCAGGACGGGGACGTCGAGATGGAAGCGTATTGGCGGTTGCGCTTCGAGCCTCAGAAGCAGAAGTCCCTGGAAGGCGCGCAGGAAGAGCTCGATAATTTGCTGCGCGAGTCCGTTCGCGATCACTTGATTGCCGATGTGCCTCTGGGAATTTGGCTGAGCGGCGGGATCGACTCTTCGACCATTCTTCATTACACCCGGGAATTGTGCAGCTCACGTGTTAAGACGTTTTCGATCTCATTTGCCGGACGCAGCTTCGACGAAACTTCGTACATCCGCGACATTGCTGCCAGGTACGATACCGAACACCACGAACTGGACGTCAGCCCCTCCCTGGATTTGCCGGCAGCGATCGAGGAGCTGGCCTACTACTCCGACGAGCCGTTCGCCGACGCGGGCGCTCTCCCGGTTTGGTTTCTTTCCGCGCTCAGCCGCAAACACGTCACCGTCGCGCTGAGCGGCGAAGGCGCGGACGAACTCTTCGGCGGCTACATCACGTATGCGGCAGACCGCTATGCGGCGCTGGCGCAAAACGTCGCGCCTCCGATTCGCCGCGGGCTGCTGGGTTTGTTGCAACATTGGCCGGTATCGAACGACAAGATCAGCCTCGAATACAAAGTGAAGCGGTTCCTGGAAGGCACATTGTTGCCGAGCGATGAAGCGCACACTTACTGGAACGGGACATTTTCGGCCGCACAGCAGGATCAATTCCTCCGGCAGCGCAACCGCACCTCCGTCAAGGATCTGTTCGATAGTGATTTGCCTGCCGCCGACGAGAATGGCTCGCTGAACCGTTATCTGGCCTTCGATCAGCGCTACTACCTCGCCGACGACATTCTGCAAAAGGTCGACCGCATGAGCATGGCGCATTCCCTGGAGGTGCGGCCGCCTTTCCTCGATCATCGTATCGTGGAGTTTGCGGCGCGTTTGCCGGAGCATATGAAGATCGACGGCCGGCAGCACAAAGTCGTGCTGAAGCGGCTGATGCGAGATAAGTTGCCGATGTCCGTGCTGCGGCGCGCGAAGACCGGCCTGGACATTCCCGCGCACGACTGGCTCCGCGGCGCGTTGCGGCCTCTGTTGATGGACACCCTCAGCACCGCGGCCATCGACGAAACGAATCTGTTCCGGCGCGAGGCCATCGAGTTCTTCATCAAGGAACACATGGAGCGCCGGGCCAATCTCGGCTATCACCTCTGGGGTTTGCTCATTTTGTTCCTGTGGATCAGGCAGTGGAACATCCAAACCGCGTCCGTGCCGCGAGCTGCGGAGAAGATCGTCGCCCGGGCCTTCACTCGCGCTTAGTCGTAGCCACGCCGGGTTTCACACCGTTGATTCAGCTCGCTCGCGATAGCAGGCGTTCGAGACGCGGCGATACCGCCTCGCAAAACGCCGCTACCCATAGGCCCGCCATCGCGCCGGCGAACACGTCCATGGTGTAGTGCGCGCGCAGAATCAGCACCGCGGCAATTTCAAAAAACACGATTACCACTGCAAGAGCGGTTAGCCAGCTTCGCCGAAAACGCGCCAGCTCCTTGGCTCCGAAGACCGCAATGGCTGTGTGGCCCGAGAAAAAATAATCGTTGCCCACGTTGTAGGTGACGAACAGCGAGGGAAATCCCGGATATCGCCAAATCATGTGCGGCGGCGCCGGCAGCGTGCAAAGCGTCTGTATCACCTGGCGCAGTCCCAGCAGCAGCACCAAACCCAGAAACGGGCGCACTCGGCCAACGAAGATCCACTCCGCGACTAGAAACAATCCCAACGCATCGATGAACCCTGAGCTAACGATTAGCAGCGCGTTTGCCGCGGAGGGATGTTGCCCGAAATACGAATTTAGCCCGCCAAACAGAGTCTGCAACGCGTCGCCGATTTGCGGAGACGGAGCGCGCGCGCCGATCAGCGACTGCGTCCAGAACCACAGCGCCAGCGCGGCCAGCGTCGCGACAACCCGCAGAACGAGACCGCGGCGCCCGCCCGGCTTTGGGCTCTCGTCGCTAGACACGCGCGCTCGTTTCCAGCGCCAATTCGCGGGCTTTGCGCAGGTCCAGCTTGCCGGTTCCAAGATACGGCAGTTTCTCGATGCGCACGAATTGATCGTGCCGCGGCCGCCACAAAGCGGGCAGGTCGCTCTTGGCCAGTCCGGTCACGCATTCTTCCAACTGCTCTTCGGATAGCGTGTGCAACACGATCAGGCGCTCGCCTTTTTTTTCATCGGGTACCGCGGTGACCACAAACATCTGCTCCGCAGCGCCCACGAGCTCCTGTAACTTTTCTTCGACCTTGATGTGCGGCACCATCTCGCCGCCAATTTTGCTGAAGCGGCTGAGCCGGTCGGTCACACGCAAAAAGCCGTCTTCGTCGACTGCGGCGATGTCGCCGGTGTTGTACCAGCCGTCGCGCAGCACCTCCGCCGTTTTCTCCGGCCGATTCAGATATCCCTGCATCACGTTCGGCCCGCGCACCAGCAGCAAGCCCGGTGCGTCAACGCCCAGCGGCTCAAGCGTCTCCGGGTCGATGATTTTCACCGTAATTCCTGGCAAAGGGTGGCCGATGCTGCCGCGCTTTGCGCCCACCTGCCGAAACGACGCCGCGCGGAAATCGATGGTGTTCACCGTCACTACCGGAGAACATTCCGTGCAGCCGTATCCTTCCAGCGGACGGATGCCGAAGTGATCCTCGAACGCCACGGCGACGCGCTCCGGCAATTTTTCCGCGCCGGCCATCACGAAGCGCAGGCTGCCGAATTCCTCCGGCGTGCAGCGCCGCAAATACGCATTCAGAAACGTCGGCGTCGCCAAAAGCATGGTCACCGCATATTTGTTGATGAGCGCGCCGATCACGCGCGAATCCAGCGGATTCGGATGAAACACCACTCCCGCACCCACGGCGGTCGGCAGGCACAGAGTGGCCGTGAAGCCGAAGGAATGAAAAAACGGCAGTATGCCCATGATGCGATCGTCCGGCCGAAGAAAGAAGACCTGGTCGAGCTGCTCGACGTTCGACGCCACGTTGTATTGCGTGAGCATTACGCCTTTGGGCTCGCCCGTCGACCCGCTCGAGAAAATAATCGTCGCAAGGTCATCGAGACCGGGAGTTCGTTCGCCTCCCGCAAATCGCGTGAGCGCGCGCACCGGCAGCAAGAGCGCCGCCAAGGCGGACGCCACTCTTTCCGTCAGCTTCGGCTCCCGCGCGACGTCCTCGACAAAAATGGTCTCCACCGGCGGCTGAATGTGCACGCGGTCCAGGAATACCCGCGCGGAAACAATCGTCTTCAGATTGCATTGTTGCGCGCACGAGGCCAGCGTTTCATTCGATACCGTGTAGTTCAAATTCACCGGCACTTTCCCCATCAACATCGCCGCCAGGTTCACCAGCGCTCCCGGAATCGACGGAGGCAGTAGAATGCCCACCATCTCCTGGCCCTTCCAATGCGTTCGCAAACGCCGCGCCAGGAACAGCGTGCGCGCCAGCACTGCAAAGAAATTCAGCCGCGGCGTTTGCCCGTCGGCCATCGCGAAGCGCAACGGATGCCGACGCGCCGTGTGCACAAACGATTGCGGCAGCGTGTGCATGCGCTGCTTGCGCCGCGCGAAAGCCTCCGCGCCGAGGTTTTGCACCGCTTGCCGCGCTTCCGTGGAGGTTGCCGTTGCCGGCAGCGGCTCACCAAACGTGACGCGCACCGGATACGGGAGACGCCGTGGGAACTTCCACAGAAACTTGCCTCCGGCAAAACTGAAGATCGATCCCCAAACCCCGTCCAGATGCACCGGAATGATCGGCACGTCGACGCCCTTGATGACGCGCTCCATGCCGCGCCGGAACGGCAGCATCTGGCCGATGCGCGTCATTTGCCCTTCGGGAAAGATGCACACCAGCTCGCCGTTTTGCAGTGCTTGCGTGGCTTCGCGCAGCGAGTGAATCATCTCGCGCGGGCCCTGATCCGAAGCAATGGGAATCACGCGCAGCATTTTCGCGAAGGGCTTGACCAGCGGATGATCGTAGGAGCCCTTGAACATCAGGAAGCGCACGGGCCGGTCGAGCGAAGCGATCAGAAACGCCGCGTCGGCCATGGACACATGGTTTGGCACCAGCAGCGCCCCGCCTTTCGCTGGCACTTGTTCGCGCCCAGCGATATCAAGCCGATAAATCGTATGCGTGGCCGTCCACAACAGCAGCCGCAGCAGCGAATCCGGCAGCAAGTACAACACGTACCCGGTAGCCGCCAGCGTCGCAATCGAGGCCCAAAGAAAAATCGCTCCGGGGCTCAGGCGCAGCCAGTGCGAAACGTCGTAATATGCGCCAGAAGCAACACCTACGCCTACGAACGAAAGCCAGTTTGCCGCGCCGAGAACGCCGCCCTTGTGTTCCTCCTCCGGAATGTGCTGAATCAGCGCGCTGATTGGCACGATAAAGAATCCGCCGGCGAAACCCAGCCCCGCGAGCAGCAGCAGCACCGCTTCAAATGTCAGTCCCGGAATCGCCAGGCAGAACCCCAACAGCGTCATGCCCAGCGCGCCCAGCGGAATCAGCCCGTATTCGATCTTTCCGCCAGAAAGAAATCCAGCTGCGAGGCTGCCGACGCCGATTCCAATGGCTACCGCAGCCTGAAGAAGCCCTCCGTGCGTGGAGTCCAGATGCAGAACATCCTGGCCGTAAAGGAAAATGTTGAACTGCAGCAGCGCCGCCACAAAGAAAAAGTACGTGTTCCCCAGAACCGCCAGCCACAACACGCGATCGCCGCGAATCAACTTCATCGGCGACCATACGTCGATCAGTGACGCGAGATGGAATCGCTTGGCAGAATCCGCTGCCGGAACGCGGCTGATACCCAGGCTGCAGAGCAAGCCCACGATCGTAAATGCGAACAGAAGCGCACCTGAATAGACCTGGTGCCCTTTGAACGCGTCGGCTAAGAGCGCGCCGCACACACTTCCCGCGATTATTCCGAGGAACGTTCCCAATTCGAGCACGCCATTGCCCCAGGAGAGTTTTTCCGCGGGCAAAAGCTCGGGCAGCAGTCCGTACTTGGAAGGCCCGAAAAGCGCACCCTGCGTGCACACCAAAAAAATCGCGGCCAGAGCCAGCGGAAAATTCGGGCCTGCAAGCGCCAGTACCGCCAGGAACATAACCGCAATCTCGAACAATTTCGTCCAAATGGTGACGCTGCGTTTGCTGAAGCGGTCTGCCAGGTAGCCGCCGCTCAGTGAAAATAGAATGAATGGCGCGGCGAAGAGCACCCCAACCAGGAATTCGAGCTGGTCGCGCTGCGCTTTGTCCTTCTCCAGCGCCAGAACCAGGTAAATTGTCAGGAATTTCAGGGCATTTTCGTTGAAGGCGCCCTGGAACTGCGTGGCGATCAGGCTCCAGAAACCACGCCGCCAATTCGGTTTACGATCGGACATGGCTAGGTTTCCGTCGGGAGACATACCGGTGCACCCAAGCTGTTAGTGGAACCGAGAGATGCAACGATTCTAACAGGGCGCGCGGGAGATTCAGCATTCGGCCGCGGCGATTTGTGACGAAAGTGCTTCCGTTGCGACCGCCGGTTCCTCACCCTCGTGACCGCCTCGTAAAGCCGGGGTAGGATAATGCCGCGCGGCAAGGAGCAAACATGAAAAACAGCGACACCCAGCCAAAGTCCGTTCTAATCACCGGAGCCACCGACGGTTTGGGGAAAGCGCTGGCCTTGCTGCTCGCGGAGCGCGGCTACCGCGTGTTTGCCGCCGGCCGCTCGGCGGAGAAGCTCGCGCAGCTCGACAGCATCGCGCGCCAGAAGAACTTAGCGCTGGAGAGCATCGCGCTCGATGTTTGCAGCGACAATTCGGTGCAATCGGCCGTCCAGACCGTGCTTGGCAAAACGAACGCCATCGATGTGTTGGTCAACAACGCCGGCGTGAACTACACCGCCGCGGTGGAAGATCTCAGCATGGAAGACTGGCGCGCGCAGTTCGAGACCAACGTCTTTGGCGTGCTGCGCGTCACGCGTGCGGTCCTGCCCCACATGCGCGAGCGCCACGGCGGCCGCATCCTGATGATGAGTTCTCTCTCCGGCCTGGTGACGCCCCCCACGCAAGGCGCGTACAGCAGCAGCAAGCATGCGCTGGAGGGCCTGAGCAATGCGCTGCGCATGGAGCTATATCCGTTTGGCATCGATGTCGTCCTGATCGAGCCGGGCTACATCATCACCGGCCTACAAAAGGCGGCCGCGGACCTCTCAAAGCCCTACCTGGAAAAAGGCGGACCTTACGCTCCGCTCTACGCGAAATTCTTCACCAGCGTCAACGACATGCGCACTAAATCCAAGTACACGCCTGAAGGTTGCGCGCGCGTGATGCTCCACGCTATAGAAGCGCCGCGGCCGAAGGCGCGCTACGGCGTAACGTCCCTGGCGCCCTTCGTAAAGTGGAGCAAGCGGCTGCTCACCGACAGCGCGATTGACGCCATGCTGCGGCGGCGTTACGGCATCGTGCGCGACAGCTAGATGTGATTCTCGCTTCCCCTCTACGGGTTGGAAACTTGAAACGACAAGCTGTTTTCGCGCAACTCTTCCCACCGTTTGCGCCACGCTTCATGCAACGGACTCTCCGCGTAATCGGCAGCGGCCTCCGCGCTGGTGAACTCGATGGCGTACACTCCGTCGAAGTCGCGGATCTGGTTGCGCTGTGTCTTCAGCCAGATATTCTTGACGCCGGGAATTTTCGCCGCCATCGTCTTGATTCCGGCCAGCGCCTGGTCCTTGTCATTTTGTGACGTGGTGTTCTTCCATTTGTAAACCACAAAGTGGACCACGGTTTTTGGTTGGCCAAACCTGTTCTGCGCCGCCACGCTCTGCGCGTGCCAGTTCCCAGCCGCCACACCACCCGCAAAAAGAGCGGCAGCAGCTGCAATCTTGGCAACACGCCGTCCCACTAATCCCATAATCTCCCTCCTCCGTTTACGCGCAAACAGTTTAAGTACACACGGTGAGAGAAGCAACGCGGGACAACGGAACAAGAACGCAAGTTCGCCTCTCTCGTTCTCCTGATTCGCACATAAAAAAGCCCGGTGAACTTGCGCTCACCGGGCCAAAAACTTCGGTTTGATTTATCTCAGGGTTTCTCCGGATCACCCGGCTTCGCGGGATCGGCTGGCTTTGTAGGATCTGCCGGCTTCGCGTCGCTCGGCGGAATCGCGGCAGTTTCCGGCGGTTTGTTTTCCGTGGAGCTCGCGCTGGCCTGCTTGGTGGTATCGACGCCGAAACGCGTTAGGTACGGCATGAACGGGGTGACCTCAAACGGCATTTTCTCGCGTTCCGCCACCGTTCCCACCGGCTTGCTCTTGATCAGATCCAGGCGGTCCAACCACACATCGAGCTTCACGCGCCCGCCGATGGGCAGCGCCGCGATCATCTGGGGATTGTTCTTCTGATCGGCGTCCGTGGCAACCTTGCCCTTCAGATCCGCGATCGTGGCCACGCGATCTCCCAAATGCGCGCTGATGAGGTTGGGAATTTGTTTTTGGCGTACCTGCAATGCGCTGAGGAAAAGCGCGGCATTGGCCAGCTGGTTCTTGTAAGGGGAATTGGTCAACAGTTCCACTCCTTTGGCGCTGGCGGCCAGCTCCTCGGCCTGTGTGCGCGCAAAACCGAAGTGCCGGAAGGTGTCTTTATCATCGACCAGCAGTTGGTCGAAGAAGGCATAGGTCGTGTCCATGCGATGGCCGAGAACCACGTGGCCGAGCTCGTGCGCGATTACCGTGGCCAGGCTGGCCTCATCCGGCAACACGTCGATAAGCCCGCGGCTGAGCACGATCGTGTGGCCGAGCGTGAAAGATTCCAGCGTGGTAGTCATCAGCACGCGGCACTTCACTTCCGGCTCGATATCCAGGTTATTGGTGACCTCAAGATTGTTGACCACGGTCTCCAGGATCTTGTCGACCTCGCCCTTCGGCGCCATCAAGCCGATGCGCTGCAGCCGGTCGGCTACGTTTTCTTCCGCCTGGCGGTCCCACGTACGCTGCGCCTGCACCGGGTTTAGATCGTTCGCGGTCTTGGTGTCGTCCTGCACCGCACTCTCCACCAGGATCTTGCTAAGCTCTTGTTCCTGCGCGGCGTGGCCCAGGTTATATCCCCACAGACGCGTCTGCGCCTTGAAGTCCAGCTTCTTGGTCAGCGCGTAGTGCAAATCTTTCTCTTCGCTATAGACGAACGAGGGCACCCACAGGCCCGCCTGCGCGTTCGTGCGCCAGCTATCGAAATGGAAGTACCAACTGGCGTGTCCGGTGCCGCCGTACGCTCCGTTGAAGCGCACAACGTTAAAGCCCTGGTCCTCCACCCAAATGCGCCCCAGAAACCGGCCTTTGCCTGTCTTTTCTTGCGGAGTGACGTCGAACACCAGGCAGCGCACTTCGCCCAGAAACTCCCGGCGCACGTAGTCAAACTTATAGTGCTGCTTGTCGAAGCCGTTGGTGTCGATGAAAATCATCTGCAAAAAGCCGTCTGGCAGGTATTGCATCGCGAAGGAAAAGAAATTTCCGATGCCGGAGAAAATCTTTTTGCCCTTGGTGTCCGCGTCCGTCAGCGAAACCAGGTTCACGCCCTTGGAAAAATCCGCGCGGCCCAGAAAGTACTTGTCGCCCGCGGGCACAAATCCAAGATTGTTGTCCGGTTTCTGGTTCTGAATGTAGGTTTCCACCAGCGGCGTATATTTGCGGATTTCCTGGTTGAGGTGATTCTCGTTGACGATGACGCGGTCGACGACCTCTTCCATGGTCTTTGGCTGGTCCGCCGGGCGGGCTGCCGCTGCGGCGGCCATGCTCCCCATTCCGCTCAATACGAGCACCAGGATAGTTGTTGCTAGCTTGCGCATTTCTCTGCTCTCCCCTCAGTAAGACTCGGTACGCCCTTGCCCTTAGTAAGCCAGCCGGAACTCAATGCGCACGCGCGCAGGGAAATCCACTGGCTGGCCTTCTCGCTTCGCAGGTTTGAACTTTATTTGTTTCGCTGCTTGCACCGCTGCCTCATCGAGGCCGTGGCCAAGCCCGCTGATGACTCGGTTCACCTGGACCGTGCCGTCCGCCTGGAAAACCAAGTCGAGCACCACATCACCCTCAAGTCTCAGAGTACGCCCCTCCGCGCTGTACTGCGGGTGGGGCTTGTCCAGAATGTCAACCATCGTTGTCGATGCATCTCCCGACGCGGCTTTTTTCTTTGGCGTGTTGTCCGCCACGGTGGCGTCGGCGAAGCCGCCGCTTTGCACCGCTCCATGTTTGCCGCTCGGCGGTGGAGTTGCCACGCCATTTCCGAATCCGGTGCTTGCCACCGTGCCGCGCACGCCCTTGTCGCCGCCTGTACCGTTTCCATACCCGGGGCCGCCCGGCAATGCTGGCGAGCCCAGCCGATTGATATTCGTCGTTTTGTTGGGATTGCCTTTGCCCGGAAGCCCGTTAGGGTCCCCAAAGCCTCCGGTTTGGACTTTGTTCACCGGCAGATTCACGGTCGGCGGTGCGGCGCTTCCGCTCCCCAGGTTGTTGACCTTCACTTCGTCTTTCGGCCGCTTCGGTCCGTTGATCGGTGTGTTGAGCTTCGCCTCAAACACGGTTTCCTTCGTCAACTCCGGCGCCTTCACATTCAGTTGCCTTATCTGCGGCTGAAACGCCTTCTGCTGCACGAAAATGTGTTGCTGCTTCGGATTGAGCTTCGGCTCCTCAACCGGTTTGGGCTCT
>Ga0307475_10001609_pt1 | contig 13434 bp, 13 predicted proteins | sample atmos_gasesECM1C_FD_203317 | JGI IMG/M metagenome (GOLD analysis project Ga0307475, IMG submission 203317) | Hardwood forest soil microbial communities from Morgan-Monroe State Forest, Indiana, United States - atmos_gasesECM1C_515 | ecosystem: Environmental > Terrestrial > Soil > Temperate... | reverse complement strand
TCCTGGCTCAATTCCTGCACGGTGTAATCGCTGATGGGATCCATGACGCCGCCGGTGGCCATGAGTTTGATCCAGTCCGCACCGAATTTAATGTCGCGGCGAACAGCTACGCTAACCTGGTCGACGGTGTCGGCCATGTTTGGTGCGCGTGGCAAGGATTTATCGGGAGCGAGTAAATCAGCATCGCCATGACCGCCCGTAAGCGAGACAAAGTTACCGGCGGAAACGATGCGCGGGCCGCGGATCAGTCCTCGTTCAATGCTGTTGCGCAGGGCTAGCTGGCCATAACCGATATCGGATTCGCCAGCATCGCGAAGCGCAGTAAAGCCGTGATCGAGCCAGATAGTTGCGTTGTGCACGCCCCAGATGGCCGCTTGCCCGGAGGACATACGCAGGCCAGACAAGGCAGATTGATCCTTGGGATTGCCGAGCAAGTGCGCGTGGCAATCAATGAGGCCGGGCACGACCGTGTATTTGGAGAGGTCGATGAGTTTCATGCCGGCTGGAGCGGAGGTGACGATGCGCGCTATGCGATCTTTTTCAACCACGATATATGCGTTGGGAGTTACGTGGCCGGTGCGCACGTCGATGAGGTGGCCAGCCAGGATCGCGACCGTCGAGGCAGAATTTGATTTTTCTGCGGTGGAGGGCGCCGGCGCCGATTGCGATCGCGCTCCAGTGGGGAGAAGCGTGGTTAGAAAAAACGTGCCGACGAGCATTGGAAATTTTAAACTGGTTTTCACATTGGGCTCCGGGATCGTAGAATCGTCCGGCAAGAGCTTACGAAGCGAACGGCAGGGAACGCAACGGTAATATGATGCGTGTTGCGGGGCGGGTAGATGAGAAAGACTGGCAAGAAGAAATTTGAGAAGGGAACGGAAGCGCGCCGCGCGGCGCGGAAGTCAGGTATCGTTCCGGCAAATACGCGCGTGATCGAAGATAAGAGGAAGCGTCCGCCGAAACACAAGAAGAAATGGTTGGAGAAGGAAGTGGTGGAAATAATTCCGTAGTTGCTTACCTTGCTGAAGATCGAGGAAAAGACAAGAATCAAGACCGAGACCCAAAACCTAAGACCGGGGTTCATAACTCAACTGCGAACCCGGGGCACCCCGTTGGTGAAATTTGATTTTGTTAGGTTCGACCGAACCTAGTTTTTCGATCCTCAACCGGGTCTGTTGGCGGGCACGGATTCGTCGGGGCGGAAAAGCGCTGAGAGCGGGATTTTGTGGCGCTCGGAAAGTTCTGCTGCGATGGCTTCCAGATCGTTCTTGTTAAAACCCAAGGACGCAATTTTTACGGAGCCGTCGGTGTCGATCAGGAAGCTAGTGGGCACGTTAGTTAAAGCATAGGCATTGGAAGCGGGATAGCCTTCGGCGTCCAACACAATAGGAAAGGTGACTCCGTACTCGTCGGCGAATTCCTTGGTGGCGCGCGCATTGTCCTGGGAAATTCCGAGGAAGGTGACATCTTTGCCGCCGTAGCGTTTGTAGAGGCGCTCTAAAAATGGGAATGCGAATTGGCACACCGGGCAGGATACTTTAAAGAACGAAACAAAAACCGGCCCCTGTTTTAACAATTTCTGGAGCGAATAGTCCTTTCCGTCGATCGATTTCAGTGAAAAATCTGGCGCGGTCTGGCCGGCGACGACAGTAGTCATTTTTTTGCTTGAACCTACCCAGCGTGAAAGCCGCTGCAAGATTCCCATGCCAATAGTTTATCGCAAGTCTCCCGGGCGCGAGGCGCGGGGTTCAGTGGATTTGCTTGGTTTTGCGCTGCATGTAATCCATCAGCAGGTACTGACCAAGCGTATAGGGAGTGGTGAAGTACGCTTTACCGCGGCACATTGCGGTGATCTTTTGCACGAACTGCACCAGGCTGTAATCGGTGGCCAGCATGAAAGTGTTGATCAGGATGCCGGCGCGTTTGCACTTGTTTACTTCTTCAAGCGTTTGGCCGACTACGAAGGGATCGAGACCGAAGGCATTTTTGTAAATGCGGCCGTCTTCGAGAGTAAGCGCAGAAGGTTTTCCATCGGTAATCATGATGATCTGGCGCATGTCTTTTTTCTGCCGGAGCAAAATGCGTTGCGCCATGCGCAGACCTTCGCGCGTGTTCGTGTAGTAAGGGCCGACCTGTACGCGGGCGAGCTCGCCGAGTGGAACTTCCTCGGCGCTGTCGTGGAAAAGAACCAAACTTAACGTGTCTCCCGGGTACTGTATGCGAATCAAGTGCGACAGCGCCATGGCCACGCGCTTCGCGGGCGTGAAGCGATCTTCGCCGTAAAGAATCATGCTATGGCTGCAATCGAGCAGCAGCACCGTGGCGCAGGAGCTGTGATATTCGCATTGATGGACCATCAGGTCCGAGTAGGTCATCTCGATGGGAACTTTGACGCCTTCGCGGCGCACGGCGTTGAAGAGCGTTTCGCTCACATCCATATTTAAAGTGTCACCGAATTCGTACCGGCGCGAGACGCCGCCGGATTCCACGCCGGTGGATAGATCGCGGGTGTCGTGGCGGCCAAAGCTGCTGCGCCCTACGGAGCCCATCAAATCCTGCAACGTTTTGAAACCGAGAAAATCGATGGTCTTGTCGGTGATTTCGAAGCGCGCTTCGGTTTGACGCTCCTGTGGCTGACCAAGGCTGCCGCGCGCAGTGTTCTGATGCGGCGGTGTGACTTGTGGAGGCTGTTGTGGATTGATGAAGCCCTCTTGCGCGAGGCGCTCCATTAATTTCTCCAGCAAATCTTTCACTGCCTGGCTGTTCTGCGCTTGGGGGCTCTGTAGCATCTTGCGCAGCTCTTCGCTCATGGCGTCGTCGGGGAGCAGGTCGCCTTCCTGCAAGGCTCGCAAGATGGCGTCTTTAAGGGCTTCGATGGAGCGCTGGTTGTCCATTTCCGAGACGCCGTAATATTGGGATTCGAAGCCGCTCTGTAGGAAGAAGTCGCCCATGCGCTTCACGAGCTCGTCAAGGTCGACGGCGTCCGCGGGTTCACCAACATATTTTCCGTAGCGAATTACTTTCATAAATATTCCCCGGGCCCGACTCACTACTTTTGTTGCGCGCCTATGCTAATTGAATTGGCGGCGCGGCCCACGCGACGACGGAGTTTCGCGCGGCTCCTGCGGCCTTTGTTTCTCGGCATAATAGCCGCGCTCTTCGCTGCGGCCGATGCGGCGGTGGGCCCATAGCCCTTCCAGGATCATTTCTGAAGCGGCAGCCACAGCGCCATGATTTTTGCTGTCGGTCGCGCCGATGCGGCCGACGTGCTCGCTGAGACCCTGGATTTTCGATAATTGGCGATAGCGTTCATCGGTGGGGGCGAGCTCTGGAAGTTTCAATTCGCCGCCAAGTTCGAACCACTGAATCACCGGTTGAAAGTTTACTTCGCCAAAATACCTGGTGAAGACGCGACCGACGGCGGTGCGAATCAATTCACGCGCTATGGTGTCGGCACCTTTCAATTCGCCTTCGTATTCCAATTCCATTTTGCCAGTGATGGCGGGGAGGGCGGCGTAAATGTCCGCAACGCAGGCGTAGGAGCTGTTTTCTCCGGTGCGAGCCGCGCGCTGTTCGGCGCTGCTAACCACACTTTCGAGCGTGGTGATGGGCAGGCGCTGGCTTACTCCCGAGCGGCGGTCGACGCGCTTGTCTTCACGGGCTTGGAACGCGATTTCTTCCACGGTCTCACGAAGGTACAAAGGCACTTCGATGGCGCGGCCGGCTGCGCGGCGCACCCAGGCTTCCTGTGTGGTGATGACCATGCCTTCCTTGACGCTGGCGGGGTAGTGGGTACGAATTTCCGCGCCGATGCGGTCTTTTAGCGGCGTAATAATTTTTCCGCGGGCTGTGTAGTCTTCGGGATTGGCGGTGAAGACAAGGAGCACGTCGAGCGGCAAACGCAGCGGGTAGCCTTTAATCTGAATGTCGCCTTCCTGCATGATGTTGAAGAGTCCGACCTGAATTTTTCCTGCGAGGTCGGGTAGCTCGTTGATGCCAAAGATTCCGCGATTGGCGCGGGGAAGCAAACCGTAGTGAATGGTCAATTCATCGGATAGATCACGGCCACCGCGAGCGGCGCGAATAGGATCAACGTCGCCGATAATATCGGCCATGGTGACGTCAGGTGTGGCGAGCTTTTCGACATAGCGACTATCACGCGGCATCCAGGCGATGGGTGTATTGTCGCCCTCGGCGGCGATTTTTTCGCGGCAGGCGCGGCAGATGGGTTTCAGCGGGTCGTCGTTAATTTCGCAACCTGCCAACACGGGAATTTCCGCGTCGAGCAAATTGATCAGACCGCGCAAAATGCGACTTTTGGCCTGTCCGCGCAATCCAAGCAGGATAAAATTGTGACGGGACAGCAGGGCGTTGACGATCTGTGGCACAACCGTGTCTTCGTAGCCATGAATCCCGGGAAAGAGCGGCTCGTCGCGTTCGATCAAGCGTAAAAGATTGCCGCGAATTTCATCTTTCACGGAGCGCGAGACACTTCCGGCATCAAAATCGGGAATACTCTTCAATTCGCCAAGAGTACGAGGCTTCGGGTGTTGCGAGTGAGACTTCATCGATATGCTAGCGGTCATAGGTCCCCAAAATGGATTACGTTACGATTGCTGCTCGAGTCCTGCCCATGGACGTAAATCGATCGGGCTCGGAGGTGGTGAAGAGTTCTCCCACTCTGATCAATTTAATCCGTGTCCGTTCCCGGCCGATTGGGCGCGCACAGACCCTACTTTCTGTAGATGCGGGGCCCACCCACGAAGATAGCCTATCAATCGCTCCTGACGTTCGGTTTCGGTGCGAAGTTCCAGGAGTTGCTGCTTCCACATCAGATCCATGGGCAACGCCGCGGCCACTTGAAAAGAAAACGATGCCGCGGAATCAGCGGCAAGATTTTTTGGGTAATCGCCGAAGATCAGGGTATGGCAAGTTTCGTAAAGTTCGATGAGCTCGGGCTTGGGAGGTTGATTGGAAACTTCCCGGTCTTCCAGATAGTCAACCTGGCCTTCCAGTAGCGTATTATCGGTGAAAAGTTCGACGGCGCGGAAAGGAATGCGTCCCACGGATACAATATCCATTCTGCCATCAGGATAACGCTGGAGCACTTCCATAATCTCAGCGGTGCAACCGACTCGCGCGACGCCATTGGGCATGGAAAGCAACATTCCAAACTCGGAACGCTCGCTCATGCATTTGTTGACCATTTTCCGGTAACGGGGCTCAAAAATATGCAGAGGCAGTTCAGCGCCGGGGAGAAGGACGACGTTAAGCGGGAAAAGCGGGATGCGATCTGGCCGCACTTGCACCATAGGTGATGATACCAGAGGGAGTCAAACGTTGCTGCTAACGTGCCGACTGGTACACCTATTTTGACGAGTTAAAGCTTAATTCTCGATGCGACGGCCCTCTTTACGAGATGTCGGCCAGCAAGGCTTCCATCTCCGAGACGGCGTGCTCATCGCCCTTTTTACCGGCGGTGGCAATACCAGTTGTAAGGATCTGTTTAGCTTCATCAGGTCGAGACTCGCGGACCAACAGCTGACCGTACATCAAGTATGCGGGAATATAGTCAGCGTGTTCCGCGAGCAGCAGATCGAAGTTGAGAATAGCCGCCGAGGCGTCGCCGGTGCTCATGCATTCCATGGCGAGGCCGTAGCGTGAAAAGGCGTCGGCCGGGGACTTCTGCACAAATTCTTCCAACACTTGCCTGCGGGTTTTCTTTTGGTCTGTCATGAAGGCTACCGTAGTATACGGATGGAGCGCGAGGTTCCAAAATTGCGGCATGCGGGGACGAATGAAGCGAGAGAAAAATAGAACGATAGATTTGGTGCAGAATTCGAAGCTGAAGCCGAAGCCGGTGAGCGCTTCGCGGTCTGAGATGGCGGAAGTAGTGCTGCCGGCACAGACGAACCCGCTGGGAAAGCTTTTGGGCGGTCAAGTAATGCATTTGGTGGACATGGCGGCGGCGATGGCGGCCAGCCGCCATTCGAACAGTTATGTGGTGACGGCCTCGGTGGATTACATCGATTTTCGCAACGCGGTGAATCTGGGTGAGTTGGTGATCCTGAAGTCGCAGGTGAACCGCGTGTTTAACACCTCGATGGAAGTAGGCGTGGAAGTTTTTTCCGAGCAAATTCTAACCGGGCAACGCAAGCACACCACGACCGCTTATGTAACGTTCGTCGCCATTGATGAATATACCAAGCAGCCTAAAACGGTGAGGCCGCTGCTGTTAAAAACAGCGGAAGAAAAGAAGCGCTTTCGAGAAGCAGCGGAGCGAAGAAAAACGCGCTTGAGGCTACGCTTCGGAAAATAATTCCGAGCGAAATATCCTTCTAGCTCATGGTTCCAACCCATTTCGGCGTGGTGGTGGGTTCAGCGCTGCCGCCAGCCGGCTCTTCCGTGACTGCCAGCGCCTTGGTATCGCTGCCTGCAGCGGGCGGATTGGAAACCAAAACTACGAAGTTTCCGTTGGCATCCGGGCGCACAGTCATGGCCGGCATAGGCTTGCCACCTGGCGCCTTTGGGATCAGCCACAACTGCAGAACGCGATTGCCGGACGGCATGGGAACCTTTTGTCCGGTAAGCACAATGCCGTACTTGGCGTGCCACATCGCGACCATCTGGGGGGCTCGAATTTTTTGCGCCGCCAGCATTATTTTGACCGAGGAAGGGTCGGTCAAAATGGCAGTTTCGCGGTGCATTTTAGCCATCTGCTCTTCCATGGCAGCTAGCTTTTGCTGAGTTGCGACGCGCTCGTCTTGTGTATTGGCGACGATTTGTTCATCTAGTTGATTTCGTTCGTTGGAAGCGCGCAATTCTTCTTTCAAGTGTTGCGCATCCCAAGCAAAGTAAAGAGTCAACAACAACAACGCCGCGATTCCTGCTGACAACCAGTAAGGAATGCCCGAAGATGTCTTCCTTGGCGCAGTCGCAACTGACGACGATGATTTTGATTTTGCCTCCGACCGCGCTGTTTGCATCAGGCGGCCCTTTAGCATGTCGGAAGCGGAAGCCTCGGGCGCCAAGTATGCCAACTGGGAGACAAGCCAACGCGCTTCCGCCACTGCCTTTGCGCATTCCGCGCAGCCGGTGGCGAGATGAGCTTCCAGCGCAGCGTGCTCAGGCGGATCAAGCGCGCCCAGCGCGTAGGCTTCGTACATCTCCCGGAATTGGTCGCAGTCGCTCACGACGCGGTATGCAATCCTTCCTTTAGCCGGATTAATCCGTTGCGGATCCAGCTTTTTACGGTGCCGAGCGGTTCTTTTAATTCCGCGGCAATTTCGCTGTGACTCAGTCCCTGAAAGTACGCTAGTTCAATAGCGCGTCTTTGCTGAGGATTCAATTCTCCCACCAGCGAGCGAACACGCTCAGCGCGCCGCTTTTCGTCCAGCTCCTTTTCATATTCTGGTGCTACCGCGACGGAAAATAGCTCGTCGGACTGATTCTCGAGACGACGCTGCCGCTCGCTCTTGAGCCTGAGCGTATCGAGCGCGCGATTTCGCGCCAGCGTAAGCAGCCAAGGCACGAACGGACCACGAGCGGCATCATACTGCGCGGAATTCCGCCACAGTTGCAAAAAAACCTCCTGCACAACTTCTTCGGCAGGCCCTGACTGCTGAACAATTCTCAGAACGAGCGAGTAGACGATGCGGAAATATTTGTCGTAAAGTTTTTCGAAAGCGGCCACGTCATTTTGAAGAAGCAGACGCACGAGCACAGCGTCGGGAGACGCTTCGCGGTCATCCTTTGGGCTAAATGCCGCCAGGAACACGAGGTCTAGCCTCTTCTCCTAAATAAGAATACGGGATACCCGGTTAACTGGATGAGCGCGCGCACAATGCGGGTATCCGTCACGCCGCGCGATCTTCTTTAATTGTTTCCTGGGCTATGGTCAAGGCTTGTTCGACACAAGCGCCCAAGGCCGGGCCGCGAAGATAATTGCCGATTAGGCGGATCGACGGGTACTTACTCTGCATTTGGGTCAGCTGATTCATACGCTGAACGTGGCCGAGGTTGTACTCCGGTATAGCGTGTTGCCAGGTTTGGACGTGCGAAAACGGTGGCGGCTGTGGGATGCCCAGTACTGATGCGAGCTCGTGGTGTACGATGGAGACAATTTCGGATTCAGGGAGTGAGATGGCGCTCGGATCGGTGGTGCCGCCCACGAAACTTGTGAGTAAGACTTGTCCCTCTGGAGCGCGGTTGGAAAAGAGTGAGGAGTTCCAGACGGTACCCAAGATTCTTAATCCGGACGAACGTGGCACGAGGAAACCGAAACCCTCGAGCGAATGATGGATCGCACTTTTGGGGTAGCCCAGGGACACTACGGCAACCGGTGCGTAAGCGATTGGCGATAACGCGGATTCGAATTGCGGATCCACGCCGCGCACCAAGGTGGCGGCCTGCTGAGCTGGTGTCGCGATGATCAGTCGATTGGTGGTGAGAACTTCTTCCCGATCGTTCGTCAAGAGCGTTACTTCGAAGGCTGGAGTATCACTCGTAGTGTCGCCGGACGCCGTGGTGGGCCGGACGCGTTGAGCCGTGACACCGCAACGGAGATTGGATCCCAGATTCGCAGCCAGGGCCTGGATTAAAGTCTGATTGCCTTCTCGAAAAGTTTGCAAGGTAGGTTTTTCGGCGGAGGCGGCGTGCTTTCTTGCGGAGAACAATAAACCCCGAATAACGCTGCCTGCGGACTTCTCCGCTTCATATACCTGAGGAAACGCGCTTCGCAGACTTAGCTTCTCTGGGTCGCCAGCATAAATACCGGAGACGAACGGACCCACAAGCTTGTCGAGAAGTTCACGCGAAAATTTGCGGCGGGTGAAGGCAGCGACGGATTCGTCGTTCTTGGGCGGTGAAGAGCGACCGAGAATATCGCGCAGGATTCGCAGCTTGGTTACCGGACTGAACAACGATGAAGCGATGAATGCCGGTGGGCTGAGCGGAACGGGGCGCAACGTACCTTTGACGAGCACGTAGCGAGGAACATTACCAGGCGCAGGGAGGAGTTGATCGTCGATGCGCAACTCGCGGCACAGGTTCAGCAGTGCGGAAGTAGCGTTAAAACTTTGCGGACCAAATTCCAGTAAATAGCCGTCACGACGTTCGCTGCGAATGACACCGCCGAGACAGGCGCTGGATTCGACGAGGTGTGCGTCGACGCCCGATTTGCGCAATGCGTAGGCGCACACCAAGCCGGAGATTCCCCCGCCGACAACCAAAGTTGGGACGTGAGCGGTCACAGGAATGATGAAAGCATGCGGGCTGATACTACAGAGTTTTTGAAAATAACGGTATGGCGTTCAAGTGCTGCTTTTCCAGATACGGATCGAAAATCATCGCAAGATTGCGGATGAAAATTCTGCCAAGCCAGGTGGCGCGCACCTCTTTATTATCCAGCATCACCAAGCCATCTTCGCGCGGGCCCTCAAGCTGGCTGAGCTCAGCGGCGAAGTACTGATCGAAGTCCACACCGAATTCACGAGAAATCTCATCCTTCACGATTACCGTGTGGCAGAGCAGCCGATTGATGACCGCGCGGCGCAAACGGTCCTCGTCCGAGAGACGATAGCCGCGCATGGTAGCGATGCCGCGATCCTGCACGGCTTTTTGCCAACTTGGGAGATCGCGATGATTTTGCGCATAGGCGTTCTGAAACGCGCTGATGGCGGTGACGCCCATGCCGTAGAGGTCGGCTCCGGCTTTGGTGGTGTAGCCCTGAAAATTGCGGTGCAAGGTCCGCTGTTGTTGCGAAACGGCCAGTTCATCGCCGGGCTTGGCGAAGTGGTCCATGCCGATGTAGAGATAGCCGGCTTCGATGAATTTCATCAGGCCAGAGCGAAAAATTTCAAATTTTTGCATGCCTTCCGGCAAATGCGTGGCGAAAGCGCCTTGCTGCTTTTTGAGCCAGGGCACATGGGCGTAGCTGAATAGCGCGATACGGTCGGGTTGCAGCTCGAGAATCTGATCCACGGTGTGGCTGAAGCGTTCCGGCGACTGATACGGCAAACCGTAAATGAGATCGACATTGATGCTTTCGAACTGGAGCTCGCGCGCGGCGAATAGCAGGTCGCGCGTCAATTCGAACGGCTGAATCCTGTTGATGGCCGCCTGCACCTCGGGATGAAAATCCTGGATGCCCATGCTGAGGCGGTTAAAGCCCAAGAGATGCAAAGCTTCGAGATGTTCGGTCGTGGTTACCCGGGGATCGATCTCGATGCCGATTTCCGCGTCCGGCGAAAAAGTAAAATGTTGACGCGTAAATCCAAATAAATCCTCAAGTTGTTGTGGGGTGAGATACGTGGGCGTGCCGCCGCCCCAGTGGAACTGCACCACTGGACGATCGCGAGACACTCCCCGAGCCACATGTTCGATTTCGCGCTTTAGAACATCGAGATACGGTATGGCGACGCGCTTATCTTTCTGAATAATTACGTTACAGGCGCAAAAAAGACACAAGCTTTCGCAGAAGGGAAGGTGCATGTACAGCGAAACGGGGGTCTGCGCGCGCTGCGCTTCGGCGTGAACGGATTCAAGATCGCCGGGACCGAAGGCGTCATTCCAGACGGGCGCAGTGGGATAGCTGGTGTAACGCGGCCCGGGGCGATTATAGCGGGCGAGAAATTCTTCGCTGACATGCAGTTCTTCGCGCATGCGTTGGAGACTCGGAGTCGTGGGCGTCACGTCATGATCCTAAGTGCGAATATGCAGCGGAAGCCGGCTGATTCGTTTTTTCGGGCGAGCCGACAACCGTTTGCTGGCCGGTTTCGATAAAAAGCCGCGCGTTTTCTACCGGCGTTTGTTTAAAGATACCGTGACCGAGATTAAGGATGTGGCCTATTCCGTTTAATGCCGAAAGAGCGCGTTGCGTAGCCTCGCGGATTTTGCCGGTGGGTCCGAGCAAAACTGCGGGATCGACATTGCCTTGCAGAGCGATTTTGGGGCCGAGAGTTTTTCGCAGCGCGGCGAGATCGACGCGCCAATCGACGCTCAATACATTAGCTCCCGCACGCGCCACCGCTGGCATCAGGTGATGGGAAGCCTTGGTGTAATAAATGACCGGAACTTTGCCCCCGTTCCCTGACCTGATCCCTGAGATGACTTGTTGAACGGCGGGCAGCGCGAAATTCTCGTAGTCTTCCAGATTGAGCTCTCCGCACCAGGTATCAAACAGTTGCACAGCGCAAGCGCCCGCGTCGATTTGCGCGCGCAGATAGGGAGCGGTGGCCTGCGCGATTTTGCTAAGAAGTTGCCGGAAGGTTTCGGGCTCATGGTAGAGAAAGCTCTTAACTGTCGAGAAGCCTTCCTTGGTTTTCCCTTCGGCCATGTAGCAGGCCAGTGTCCAGGGGGCGGCCGCAAAGCCCAGGACCGGGACTTCTGGTCCAGCGCTTTTTACGATGCGGCGAATCGCCTCCGGCAGGAATTTCGTTTCCCGTTCAGGATCGAAGATACGCAGATTAGCCACATCGGCCGCGCTGCGGATGGGACTGGGAAGATTCGGACCGGCGTCGTTGAGCTCAAGCTGCATGCCCATGGCTTCGGCGGGAATCAAAATATCCGAAAAAACTATGATGGCATCGACTCCCAGGATGCGAAATGGCTGCAAGGAGACCTCGGCGGCCAGATCGGGAGTCTTGCAAACTTCCAGGAAGGAATGTGTGGCGCGGATGGCGCGATATTCCGGTAGATAACGTCCGGCCTGTCGCATCATCCAAACAGGGACGCGCGTCTGCGCTTCACCGCGGCAAGCGCTGAGGAAGAGGTCTTTGCGATCAATCTCGCCGCCCTCGAAGGGGGTAAGTGGGTTTAACGGTGACATATCACCATTTCAGCGTGCCGGGAGTACGCACAGAGAATAGCAAATTCACCGCGTCCTTGCTGCGTAGCGGCTGCGTGCCCTATGTAAGTGGTTGTTCCCGTGGGCTATACTCAAGATACAGGCCTGCTGACATTCGCGCGTTTCGAGGGATGACCTTGGAAGAGTGCGGCTGGCAATGGACTAAGATGAGCCATCTCTATTTCATACTGACACTGACGGCCTACTCGTTGAGTTGGGGTTGCTACCTGGCCTTTCTGAATACCGGCAGGGCGGTGTTGGGGAGCTGCGGGTCAGTGCTGTTGGGGCTCGGGCTGGTGACGCATTATTTTGCGTTGCTGGAGCGGTCACGCGGGTTGCACACCGTTCCGTATCACGACCTGTACGGCTCGATGTCGTTATTCGGATGGCTTCTGGCGCTGACGTACCTCGCTCTCGAGTTTTATCATCAGCAGCGCTCTGTCGGAGCGTTCGCGGTGCCGTTTATTTTGGCGTTTTTTTTAATTGCGCATCTGGCGCCTGCGGACCGGCTATCGCCGACGGTGGCCCATGGCGTGGTTTTCGCGTTGCACGTGACGCTCAGCATTCTGGCGTACGCGGCGTTCGCGCTGTCGTTCGTGTTGAGCGTGATTTATCTCGCGGAAGAGCGATTGTTGCGAAGCCGCAAACTCAGCAACGTGGTATGGCGCTTGCCATCGCTGGAATTGCTGGAGCGCATGAGCCACTCAAGTGTGCTCGTAGGGGTGATTTCCATCGCGATCGGCATGGTGCTGGGATTCATCTGGGTGGACCGACTGACCGGTCAATATTGGTTTTATGACCCCAAATACGTGATCACGCTGGTGGTGCTTTTTCTTTATCTGCTGTACTTCCAGTTGGCACGCACTACGGCTTGGCGGGGCGCCCGCGCTTCGAAACTGTGCGTATTCAATTTTTTTGTGGTGGTGATGAGCTTCACAGTTGTGAACCTGTACCTATCGCATAGCCACAGGTATTTCTAGGAGCAGTGCTTGGATAAGTGGCCAGCCTGATGGAAATTGTCCTCGTCGGATTGAATCATCGCACCGCGCCTGTGGAGGTGCGCGAGCGTGTTTCGTACACCGCGGAACAGGCGAGCCGCGCCGCGAGCGAACTGCGTTCGCGAGGGATCCTCGAAGAGACCTTGGTTTTGTCGACCTGTAATCGCAGCGAGGTCTATGGTGTACCGCCGGAGACTTCGCATGAGAGCGCCGCTGGGCTTTCGTCTTTTCTTAGCGAGTTTCACAAAGTGCAGCCCGATATTTTAAGCGTGTCGCTGTATCACCACTATGACCGGCAGGCGGTGCGCCACTTATTTCGAGTATCCGCCGGGTTGGATTCGATGATGCTGGGTGAGGCGGAAATTCTGGGCCAAGTTCGCGAGGCCTATAAATTTGCCTATGAACAAGGCGCGACCGGGCCGGTATTAAATCGCATGTTTCAAGCCGCGCTGGAAGTGGGGAAGCGCGTACGGTCGGAAACCGAGTTGGGCACACGTCCAATGTCGGTGGCGTCGGCGGGCGTTAAATTGGCGGAACGAATTTTTGGCAAACTTGCTCAACGCACGGCGCTGGTATTAGGAGCCGGAACGA
>Ga0307475_10001607_pt1 | contig 13449 bp, 10 predicted proteins | sample atmos_gasesECM1C_FD_203317 | JGI IMG/M metagenome (GOLD analysis project Ga0307475, IMG submission 203317) | Hardwood forest soil microbial communities from Morgan-Monroe State Forest, Indiana, United States - atmos_gasesECM1C_515 | ecosystem: Environmental > Terrestrial > Soil > Temperate... | reverse complement strand
GACCGAAGCGCGCACGGAGGCCATTCCCTTTGGGTCCTTGTTATTGGGCTTGTACGACGCGAAGAAGCTGCGCTTTATCGGACATGTGGGAAGCGGGTTTGACGCGAAGAAGCAAGCCGAATTGAAGAGCAAGTGGAAAGAACTGGCGGCGTCTATTTGCCCGTTTGAAAACGTGCCCGAAACCAACGAAAAGCCTTCCTGGGTAAAGCCGGCGGTGGTGGCTCGCGTGAAATACAGCGGATGGACACAAGAGAAATACTTGCGCCATCCGGTTTTTCTCGGGCTGCGGGAGGACGTGAAACCAGAAGACTGCAAGTGGGAGAGTGAGATTGCCTCTGCCGCGCCCGCCGTAGTACGCGCACCCGAAGTGGTTGGCAAGGTGATTAGCGCAAAAGCGGAGATCGAAGCGGAATTGTTCAAGGGGCGCGCGGAAACGATCACGATTGAGCTGGACGGGAAGCGACTGCGGTTCAGCAACCTTAACAAAGTTTATTTTCCGGAGTCTGGATACACCAAGCGCGACCTGCTGGCTTACTACTACCGTATTGCCGATTACATCCTTCCGTTTCTAAGGGATCGCGCGCTGGTTTTGCGACGTTTTCCCGACGGTATTCAGGGACAAGCGTTTTTTCAAAAAGATTTGCGCGAAGGCGTGCCGGAATGGCTTAAAACGGTGCCGATCGAATCCGAGGAGCGCGGCAAAGAAATTCACTATGCGACGGCGGACGATCGCGCATCTCTTTTGTTTCTGACGGGACTTGGCTGCATTGACCACAATCCGTGGTCCAGCCGCCTCGATGACCTCGAGCATCCGGACTATTTTTTCTTCGACCTGGACCCTTCCGATGGAACGGATTTTTCCGTGGTTGTCACGATTGCGCGTGCGCTGCACGAAAAGCTCGAAGAATTGGGGATCGTGAGTTTTCTGAAGACTTCCGGCGCAACAGGATTCCACATCTTCATACCGGTGGAGCCCATTTATACCTATGAGCAGTTGCGGACTTTTGGAGAAATTATCGCGCGAACCGTAACGGCGCAGCATCCCAATTTGGTCACCAACGAGCGGTCCGTCGCGAAAAGGCCTGCGCGGCGCGTGCTTATTGACGTGCAGCAGAATGCCATGGGCCGGCCGCTGGCCGCGGGATATTCGGTGCGCGCGTTTCCCAAAGCGCCCGTTTCCGCGCCGGTCTTGCCGCGCGAACTGAAGCCGAGCCTGCGTCCCGAGACCCTGAACATCAAGACAGTTTTTGCCCGGCTGCAAGAGAAGGGAGACTTGTGGAAAGACTTTTGGAACAGTCAACAAAGAATTGAAGGGGCCATTGAGGCGCTGAGCAACCGCATCAACAGCCCTTAGTGGCGGTCCAAAGTTGTAGGTAAAACCAAAGAAGATTTGGCTTGCGTGTCCTGGCGTGAGCGCCCAAGCTAAGAAGGAACAGAAAGACTACTTTTTTCTCGCAAGCTGAGAACTTGCAGCGAAAGGGTCGCGGCTTGTCCTAACTTTGCGCTACGTCCTTTGCGCTCAAGCTGTGCTGTGATTAAATGCTTGGCCTCGGAGGTGGTTATCTCTCCAACCGGCCAGCTTCGCGTCGGGACATCGGGATATTCCTATAAACAGTGGAAAGGGAATTTTTATCCCGAAAGGCTGCCCGACAAAGAAATGCTCGGCTACTACGCCACGCAATTCTCGACCGTGGAGATCAACCACAGCTTCTATCGCATGCCCACGGAAAATTTGCTGCTGACCTGGGCGAAAAGCGTGCCGGAGGGCTTTCGTTTCGCGTTGAAGGCCAATCAGCAGATCACGCACATTCAGCGGCTGCGCGGCAGCGAGAGCACGTTGAAGCGCTTCCTGGAAGTGGCCAGCGTGCTCCATGAAGGAGATCATCTGGGCCCGATCTTGGTACAGCTGCCTCCTTCGTTCAAGTTCGACAAGCCCTTGCTGGAAGATTTTCTGGCGCTTCGCCCACCTGCGTTCGCTTTCGCTTTTGAGGTGCGCCACGCGTCATGGTACACCGACGAAACGTATGCGGTTCTTCGGAAGCACGAGACCGCGCTATGCATTGCGGAGACGGAAAAACAAACGCCTCTCGATGTGCTAACGGCTAACTTTACCTACGTCAGGCTGCGCCTTGAAAACTACACTTCAAAGCAATTGGCCGCCTGGAGAAAGCGCTTTGACACCTGGCTAAGCCAGGGCGTCGATGTGTATGCGTACTGCAAACACGAAGACGAAGGTAAAGCTCCCGCCTATGCCCGCCAGATTCTCGGAAGCGACGGTTCAGAGCCGAAGAAATAGAAAGCAACGCCTGTTCAGCCCGGGTTGTCAGCTGGGTAGTCGATAAGTGGTGTAACTCATGTGTCCGGGCCGGACCCCCATTGAGGCTGGCTCGCGCGAAGGGATTCGACCCCCCCGACCCTCTGCTTAGAAGAATGAACCGACCGATTTCTCAGCCGTGGCGCGTCTTGCTTTTTCTCCGACTTAGGAAACCGCTCTTCACAAAAATTCGAGACGTTTTGCTCCGAAGTTGTGCCCATTTTCGAGCTACGCAGGAGAACCGCGTTTCCTAGTTGCGAGTTTAGGCCTGCAGAAACGTCATCTCCGGATAGAGAAGCGCTGTCGCAGGGCCTCCGATGGTTCCGCATCCAGTGTTCAGGCAGATAACGGAATCGCCGACGAAAGGTGTCTGGGTGGTTTGTAGGTAATGACCGCAGACGACGAGCTTGCCAAGCCTGAGGTCGTCATGGAAAAGCGACGGGTGACGGCCAAGCACAATCTCTGCGAGTTCGCGACTTTCCGGATAGGCTGGATTGATTCCTGCGTGGGAAGCTACGAAATTATTGGTCTCGAAGAACGGCTTGCAGTTGGACAAGAAGTCAAAATGTAGCCTCGGGATAGCCGCCTCAAGTTCGCCACGAACGTCTCGGTTTGCCTTGCTCAAGTAGCTTCGAATGGTGGGCAGACCACCCATCCAAGCGTACTCGAGGAAAGAAAGTCTTCCCGAGAGAAAGGCCAGCAAGCCGATCTCATGATTACCGGACAGGAAAACGGAATTTGGTTGGCGTTTTACGGTTTCCAGCAAAATTTCGACGACTTCACGAGAATCCGGTCCATGGTCTAGGTAGTCGCCAAGAAATATGAGTCTACGATTTTCACCATCAAGGTTTGCAAGAAGACCCGACAATCGGACACGGTCCGCATGAATATCTCCAATGAATGCGACTCTCTCGTCCAACGCTACAACTCCAAGTCCTGAAGTGCATCGTATGCGAAAGGACGCCCCCTCGCCAGGAGCCGGAGCCCTAGGACCATCGCGAGATCGTTGTGGGCACTCGCATTGACTATGAAAGCCTCCAGGGAACCTTCCCTCCGGTGACATGTGGCCCCGGTGAGCTCTTCGAACAACTTTCGTGCCGTAACAAAGGCTGAGAAAGTGCGCTGGCGAACGCTTCCTAGTATGGCTCCGGCTTTCTGTTGAGCAAGCAGGTCGAGAACGTGCCCCATTGCGAACGACCTTGCCCCTTGATCGAAAGCCGAAGCGTAGAGGTGAGTTCGTACCAGGTAGCTCACGAGAGAGCTCAGGCCGTCGACATTCTCGTTGAACTCGGCCTCTTCGACATCGAGCAACGGCGCACAGCCACAAACTTCGTTCCTGACAGGATGATAGGTTTGGAGAGCGACGTAAGCTGACTTCAGCGTCCCCAGCAGGTCCTGTGGGTCGGCGAGTGGCAGTGCCTCCTCAACGAGATGGCGCGCGAAGAGCCCACCGCGACGCGCGAGGCGCAAGAGCTGATCGAATGTGTAGCACGTTATGTTGAAACGACCAGCGGCATAAGGCGCGGTATGCGCGGGCGTAACCTGGAGGACATCCACATCAGACGTGTCTTCGGCGTCGCCTCTTGCATGGCTCCCATACAAAAAAAGGGCGGTAAAAGGGGGCCTGATTAGCGTCAGAATCTCTCGTACGTTGTCAGCGGCAAGCACGGTGGATTACAACGGCGGCTACCAGCGCGTACCAGAAGAGGCCCAACAGAGCCCCCGCAGTCAGGAGAACCGTTGCGAGCGTTCCACCGTTAAAAGCTGTGTAGCCGATAGCGAGAAACAACGATGCTGCGCGCGCGAGTTCTTGTGACACTAGCGGTAGTTTAAAGGAACTGAGGTAGCAGTCCTGGTTCATGAACGTGACGTGGGAATGGGACAGCAACAGAGCATAGATCGGTACAAGGATGATCCCGGTTAGGAAGAGGCGTGAAAGTGAAGTACCGCCCTTTGTCGTGTGAAGAACCGCCCATGCTGAAAGAAGCTGAGCCGCCCGAAGTGGCAAGCGGGCCACACCGGGACGAGCCCGAAGTATTTCAAGTCGCTCCCTTACCTCGGCCCGCTTTAGCTCAAAAAGTCCTCGATCAGAATAGCCAGTATGGTGAATCTCTGTGTTCGACCTGAGGAGACCGGCAGCAAGTTTCCGGCGCACCTCAACCCATTCTTCCTTGATCTGGGCGGCAGTCTCTTCCCCCTCTGGAATAGGGCCCACGTAGTTGTAGACTGGAGCCGGCAGTCCTCTGAGAAAAGCAGTTGGGTCAATTTCCGTGGCGAGCAAAGCGGTGTTCTCGGCCGTACACTCGGTGAATTTGCAGTCGAGAAACTGGCACTCATTGAATTGCGAGGCCCCAAAATCAGATCGAAAGAACTTACAACCCTCGAACGTGACGTGACGAAAAAGAGTTCCTCCGAGCATGCACCGGTCGAAAGTACAGTTCTTGAAAACTGATTCCAAGACATGCGACTCGCCCCGATCGTCTGGCCTGTGAAACTTACACTTGTGGAAGTCCGTGTCCGAAAAGATCAGATTTGGAACTCGAAGATGAAACCGAACACCCTGGACAGAACGGCGTTTAGTCTGTTCGAAGCGGGCCGGGAGCTTAGTGTGTAAGTCGTCGGACTTCTCGATAGTGACTTCCCAGCGCGGGTAGAGAACGCCGAACGTGGCGCGGCGACGGGTAGGGTCTCGGTCATTTCGCCAAGTCTTCTTGATCGGTTCCGGTTTGATCTTAGGGGCTACAGGGCCCACCCATGGATCGAGGGGCGCAGGCTTGGCAACGGTCTCTAGCTCTTGCTGCAAGGCGGATTCCTTGGGAGTTATCTCCAAGCTTTGGTAATTACGCGAGCGTTCTGTAGCTTTCCGTGTCCATTCTAGCGTTATCCTACCGGTTCTCGGCTTAGGATGTGCGTATGAGTTACCTCGACTGATCGACGTCAGGTGCAACGGGATTTCCGGGCGGTACCCACCTTGCGCTAGTCGGTCCGTTGTCCCGGTCTGACTCGGGCAACGACAAAACCATCGTAGTCACTCGTTGCAGCCGCATCTGCCTAGGCAAGAAAAAAATCAATATCGGCACGGTCTTCGCCGGCCAAGTCCTCGGCATCAAAGAAGTTCACGATTCGATCTGGCTGGTGAGCCTTATCGACTATTCCAAATCAGCTGTCTCGTCACGCTGTAGCTTATAAGCACAATGAAAGGCGGCGTCGAGATTCGGCACTAAGTCAACCGCACCGGAAAAGATGTATTCGACGAGTGGTCGAACCCAAGTGTGCCCCAACTTGGGCCGACGAGTTGTTTCTAGTCGCGGGTGCCGGAGGGTGGCTTCGACTTATCGTCGTGCTTTTGATGATGTGGCTCCTGCCCCCACGGAGGAACCACGCCATTCATCAGTGCATAGGTAGTCGCTTGGCCCAGATGCTGACCCAAATGCCTGTCTATGATCATCAACGCGCCGCGTACCGTGGTCTCTCGGTTAAACAGTGCTTGTGGCTTATCTCCCTCCGCGTCGCTCAGCTTGAGAATGCGGATGCGGAGCTGAGCGAAGGAACTCTTCAACGCTTCCAGTATCTTCGGTTTATCCTCGGCGATGGCCAATATGGTTTCCTGTTGGTAGCTCGAGTGGGTACCCGATTGCGCACCCTGTCCTTGATCCAGGGCCTCGATGGCATCGTAATTAGCGATCACTACGTGGGCAAAGAGCCCGCCCAACGAGCGCATCCCCTGAGCGGGGCGCCAGGAATACCTGTCAGCAGGCATCGTTTCGGCTATGAGTATAAATCGCTGCTCACAAAAGGCCAGTTCTTGCAAGAATTCGTCACGAAAACTCGAGGGACGCTCAGGACCCGCAGTCAGGGATCGATCGGTAGGTCTATGCTGAGCTCCCAAAGGGAGGCCCAGCCCCGACGCACACAGCGTAAGAATAAGAAACACTATACAGACACGGGATATCATCACGTCGTTGGGCAAGAACAAGCCAAAATGGACTTTCATAGTCTCTCGAAAACAATGGTTTACCGTTCCTCGGTACACCTCTCAGCGGCCGTCTTTGTAATGAAATTACGGGGGGCTTGATCAGCCTCCTTTGAAAATTGCTGCCGGTCCCTGCAAGAGCAACTCTACCGAGCCCACTGTTACGGGCTCCTTGCTCGACCGCAAAGTCAAATCTCCCGTCGAGGCGAAAGCACCGCTAACAGGCGCAAAGGGCCACGCGCACAAATCCTGGCGAATTGTTTCGTAAGGCTTATTCCATGCGGCATGCGGCCCGGCGCTGGTCGCATTGCTTTCGAGCTTCCAAGATGCGGCATCCTGTGTTTCCCCTGGAGGACTGAAGCTCAATCGCTTCGGGTTTCGCGCGCCACTTGTAGAGGCATCTTGGTCTTACCCCCACGTTCTCGTGCCAGCTCCCCAAGATTTTCGCGCGTCCTCATCCACTCCACGGCCATTCGCTCAGATTTCCGGGAGTATCTTTTCCTTTTCAAGGTGGTTCCTGTCCCGGAAACTGTGTCCAATCTTGTGTGTCTCTTCAAGGGTTCACTCCAATTATTGGCAACGATTTTGAATCATTTCTGTGATTACGAAACGGAATCGGATCAATCTCCGTTCGTCTCGCTGCTGGAATTGGAATCTTTCGGCCCCGGAGAGCGTGTCAGGTTGGGATGCGCCGCGCGGACCGAGGCCGAAAGATGGTTGAGGAGAAACTGGAATCGCCTTGTTTAGCTACCGCGGCGGGCATCGTCGGCGTCTTCGGCGAGGTCTCGCAAAAAGGCAAAGAATGCTGGCGACTGCCCGATGAACAGTCCCATGTCGGTCAAGAACTTGACAACACCCTTGGCAATGTTTTCGGTTTCTGTCGGACGAATCACAGAGCATGGAGGCAAATTTGGACTGATGAAGGGGCACGGCTCCGGCATGATGAGGTTGGCTTTCAAGTCCTCGCCCGCAGAAGTGAGATTGGGAAAGCTGACCGACACGCCGGTGACCGGGTCAACGGCAGTTAACATGGGCGCGTTGCCTGCCTTGTCCTGCCAAGTTTGAAAGTGCATGGTTTCGGTGGGGCCGATGCTGATCAGGATTCGCAAAACTTCAGGATGTGTCGCGCGTTGTGCCATGGCGGGGTAAAGGCTGGTGCCGCCTTGCTCGATCGTCGCAAAGTGGAAACCCGCGGTGTTCGCAATGGCCTGAAGGAAGTTGGGGTCGCTGGTGTCGGCGTCAGTTCTGGGGATTGCCGTGTGCTGCCCGTTGTTCAAATCGGGGACAGCTTGCGGGAAGACGAAACTGGGATTCAAGTCAGGGTTATGGTCGCCAATGCGGTACCGGCTCCACCAACTGGTATCCACGGTTAGCCGAGTGAGGTTGGTCAAGCGCAGCTTTCCAGGCGCTGCACCAGTCGCGCTGCTGCCCGGCAAGGTGCGGAAGGCCTCCAGACTGACGGGATCAGCTCCCTTCGACATGAGGTAGTGATTCAGGAAGTTCTGATGGGTGAATTCATCATCCGTGTTGTCATGAATGTACTGCGGCATGTCCCCGTCGAGGACCTGAAGAGCCGCAGTGTAAAGTGGGTTGCCGGTCCCCCCGGGAACTTCGCTGGTGTTCGGAACACCTCCAAGTTCGTTGTATTGCACCCAGAAGTCCGTCTCGAGGATCTCCGCTGCGGCCGCGAACCTGAGCATGGCCGCATCTCCCGGAGTTAGCCTTCCGCTGTTCTCCTCCGGACCTTCCTGGGCAAAGGCAGGCACGGGCCTTGCGAGCAGGCCAGCGCCCACAGCGGCTGCGCCTGCTACGCTCTTTTTGAGAAACGAACGTCGATTCGCACTCTCCCGATGGGAGCGTGTATGAGCCGGCTTTTCCATTGGGCCCCCCTTTAACAAGCAATTTTGAACTGACTGTAGGTGGACGGCTGGATGCACCGCGAGTTAGTTCGCAAGTACCTTAAGCCAAGATACAGGGCGCTTTGTCAGCAGGTTGTCATTTTGCGGTCATAATTTTGCCTTTGACAACAGAGAGAGCGCACGGGGCTCTAGCTATAGCTAAGGGCTGTGTTGTCAAGGAATTGTCTCTGAGATGTCTTCTAAATTTGACAAGATAAGCGCGTATAGGTCCCCGAGAGCCATTTGTTGCGAGGCTCGATTTTGATAGCTTAGGCTGAGCGGTTTCGCAGGACCACCAAGAGCATGGCGTCCTGGGCCGTCATGGAAGTTGACGCCCAAAAGGTGAGGCGGGTTCCTGATGGAAAGGATCTTAATCGTTGAAGATGATCTCGCCGTCCAGAGGAGTCTGAAGCGGCTGTTTGAACCAGAAGGATACGAGGTTGATTTGCGGGCGGACGGCAAGTCGGCGTTGGAGGCCTTCCGAGCGGTACCCCCGACAGCCGTTGTTCTCGATCTTCGATTGCCTGCTTTGTCGGGGAAAGACGTTTGCCGCGAAATCAAGCGTGAGAACCCCGCGTTGCCCATCGTCGTTCTGAGTGCAACAACGGACGTTGCCGATAAAGTTTTGCTGTTGGAATTGGGAGCCGACGACTACGTAACCAAGCCGTTCAGCCCGAAGGAGCTTCTTGCTCGAGTCCGTGCAGTTATTCGACGCACACACACGCCCCATGCCCCAGATGGGGTGACTTTTGACGCGATCTCGGTGGACTTCGGAAAAATGGAGGTCACGCGAAAGAATTATCCCGTCACACTCACCGCGCAAGAATTCAAAATACTCAAGTTCTTCGCGCAAAATGCAGAGCGAGTCATTTCGCGAGACGAACTGCTGCAGGTGTTGGGATACCAGAATTATCCTTCGACGCGGACCATCGATAACCACATCTTGAAGCTGAGACAAAAACTGGAAAAGGATTCGGCCAATCCAGTGCATTTTCGCACGGTACATGGCGTAGGCTACAAATTTGTGCCCTAAGGATGTGGCTCTCTACAGCGACCGGAACACGGAGAGACCGAGCGTGGCCAGAGTTCAACTGCGAACCAAGTTCCTGATTTCGATGCTGGTCATTTCTGCGGGGCTAACCTGCACCACCTTGCTCTTGGTTCAGCACAGCGTGCGATCTCAGGTACGCAAAGAAATCCTCGCGGATCTGCGCAACTCCACCACTACCTTCGAGAATTTCCAGCGGGATCGGGAACTGACCCTCGCCCATTCGGCGGAACTGCTGGCGGACCTCCCAATTTTGCGTGCCTTAATGACCACTGAGCACGAACCCACAATTCAGGACGCGTCACGCAACCTGTGGCGCCTCGCGGGGAGTGACTTGTTTGTTTTGGCTGACCGATCGGGGAAAGTGGTGGCGCTACATAGCGAGACTCCAGGCTTTGGGCGCGATAGCGCGGAAGAATTCCTCCGCAAAGGAGTAAATCACTCGGAGGAGTCCGGCGACTGGTGGTTTGGAGCCCGCCAGCTATACGAAGTCTTCCTGACGCCCATTTATTTTGGAAAAGCGTCGGACAACCATTTGCTCGGCTTCCTAGCGGTAGGATACGAAATTGATGACCGCGTCCTCCAGGAGATGAGCAGCATTGCAGCCGGCCAAGTGGCGTTTCGTTATGACAACGCCATTGTAAGAAGTACGCTCCCGCCGGAACAGGAGGCAGAACTCTTGAGGAGAGCTTTCGTGGCTCGAAGCGCCTCTCGGCCAGGTGAGATCGAATTGGGTAAGGAGCGCTTCCTGGTTACGTCTGTCGAACTCGCGCCGGAGCGCGCGCCGGTGGCCTTAATCGTGCTGAAGTCCTACGACCAAGCTACGCAATTTCTCAGCGACTTGAATCGTCTTTTGCTGGGCCTGGGCCTCGTTGCCGTGCTCGTGGGAAGCCTTCTCGTGTTCCTGATTTCGCATACTTTCACGAGGCCCTTAAGAGAGCTCGTGTCGGGTGTGCGGGCCTTGGGCGAGGGCAATTTCTCTTATCCCGTAATGGTGCGGGGGCACGACGAGGTAGCTGAAGTCACTGTTGCGTTTGACGAAATGCGACGTACCTTGCAAAAGAATCGGCAGGACTTGCTGGATGCGGAGCGGCTTGCGACGATAGGGCGCATGGCAAGTTCTATCTCTCACGACCTTCGACACTCCCTTGCCGCCATCTTTGCGAACGCGGAGTTCTTGTGCGGGAGCAACTTGACCGCGGGGCAGCAAGAAGAACTTTACCAAGAGATTCGAATTGCCGTGGATCGCATGACGGATCTTCTCGATTCGTTGATGGAGCTGTCGTGGACCCGCGAAGCGCTACGACCAAGCTTCGGAGATGTGCGTGATTCAGTCGATAGAGCCGTGCAAGCCGTTCGGACCCATCCAGAGTTTCATCGAGTCCACATTAGCGTTTCCAGCCAGGGAAACAACATCGGATGGTTCGATCCCAAGAAGCTAGAGCGCGCATTATACAACTTGCTGCGAAATGCGTGTGAAGTGGCGCCGATCGAGTCGGGACGAGTCGAAGTGAAAGTGCTGAACAGGTCCGCGGGCGTCGAAATTCGCGTGAACGATAACGGTCCGGGAATTCCCGATCCCATTCGACAACGCCTCTTCGAACCATTTGTCAGCTACGGCAAAGAGAACGGATCTGGGATGGGCCTGGCCGTAGCGCAAAAAATCATTCAGGATCATGGCGGCGAAATATGTGTGGAGCGAACCTCTGAAACGGGGACTGTCTTTAAGCTGACCGTGCCTCTCGCATTGCGTTCGAAAGAGGCCTCTTTGGCCGGAGGACAAAAGATAATCGCACGTTAATCGGGAGGCGCAAAGCCTGCACCAATCATCTGAATTGGATCCCTTTACGCGTGTGAGTAGCGGCATGCTCGTGCCGCTCTGCTTTACGCATTCTTCCAGGCTTGAGTCCCCTGAGGGAGGCCACCGTGAGACATTCAAATAACCTGCTCCGCAGGTTTTGTGCATACAGTTTTATGCCTTGTTTCTTCTTGATGAGTGCCAATACAGTCTGGGCACAACAGACCGCTCCGGTCGTGTCACGAACCCAGACCGGAGCAGTCACCGATTCTATTCATGAACTCCAGGAACAAGTGCGCGAACTGCGCGCGGCGATCGATCAGATACGCGCGGAATCTGCCCGGTACCATGCAGAAACCATCGAACTGCGTCGGGAAATGCATTCTACGCGAGCTCAGCTCGGTTCGTCTTTTGGTGAAACTCCGCCGATTGCAACCGGAGAGCATTCCGCCTCCTCGTTCTCGTCGCTTCGACAAGACAGCAGCCGCACAGAAGACCAAACGCAAGCTGGATCCATCGAGAAGCGCGTTGCACGGCTGGAAGAAGACTCTCAGCTGCAAGCCGGCAAGATCGACGAGCAGTACCAGACTAAGGTGGAAAGCGGATCGAAGTACCGTGTCCGGCTCTCCGGGATTGCATTACTGAACCTCTTCAGCGATCGCGGCACAGTGGACAATCAGGATGTTCCGAGCATCGCTGTGACTCCGAGTACGTTCGACTCAAAGGGAAGTTTTGGCGGTACCCTGCGGCAGTCGGAGATCGGTCTGGAAGTTTTCGGCCCACGCCTGGCCGGTGCGCGCACGACCGGAGACATACAGTTCGACCTTGGGGGCGGTTTTCCTGACATTCCCAATGGAGTCACGTCAGGCCTATTTCGCCTGCGCACCGGAACAGCGCGCCTGGATTGGTCACATACTTCGGTCATAGCTGGACAGGACAACATCTTTTTTTCGCCACTCTCTCCCACTTCGTTTGCTTCGCTGATCGTTCCGGCTTTTGCTTATGCGGGCAACCTCTGGGCCTGGGTTCCCCAGGTGCGCGTAGAGCATCGCTTTGATCTGAGCAGCGATTCGCAGGTGACATTGCAGGGGGGCATCCTCGACAATCTTACGGGGGAGACGCCCCCTTTTCAGGATCAGCGAGTACCCCAAGCAGGAGAAAGACCAAGCCAGCCGGGGTACGGAATGCGGGTCGCGTGGACGCACTCTGCTTTTGGGCAACCCATGACATTCGGATTAGGTGGGTACTACGGCCGGCAAGACTGGAGTCTTGACCGGCATGTCGACGGTTGGGCGAGCATGGCCGACTGGGAGGTTCCTTTGGGACAGTGGTTCGGGCTAAGCGGCGAGTTCTACATCGGCGACGCGGTGGGGGGGTTAGGGGGTGGCATTGGCCGGAGCGTGGTGATAAGCGGGTCGTTTGCTGATCCGACGACACAGGTCCGCGGTGTTGATTCCGTCGGAGGATGGTCACAGTTGAAATTCAAACCCACCTCGCGGTGGGAGTTCAATGGTGCGTTTGGGCTGGATACCGTCCGGGCCGAAGATCTCCGAGCTTTTGTGGCCAGTCAGCCTATTTACTATTCCTCGCCCGCGCGTAATCGCAGCTCGTTTTTGAATTTCATTTACCGTCCGTACTCGAATTTACTGTTCTCCGCGGAGTATCGTCACCTGCGAACCTTTCAGCTTAACGGTACAGGTCCCACGGCCGACCAAGTGAATCTGATGATGGGGATTCTTTTCTGAGAAGGCGCACTATGGAGTCACATGGGGCGAAGTCGAGGGGAGAAAAAGCCGGGCTCAGTGCGGTGCTGATGTGCGCCCTGCTCGTTGGCGGCGCCCAGACCTCAACGCAGCTGGTGGACGTCTCGGGACGAGTAGAGCTAGAGGATGGCGCTACGAACAACAAGATTGCGAATGTTTCTGGCGCAGTTGTGTGGCTCGTCCCTGCACAGCGCGCGGAGGTCCCCACGCCACCCCCGGTGGGTCACAGCGATCGCTTGCGCTTGGAGCAGCATAACAAGAGCTTCGAGCCCAGCCTTTTAGTCGTGCCCGTGGGATCGGTGGTGGAGTTCCCCAACCGGGATCCCTTCTTTCACAACGTTTTCTCACTTTTTGAAGGTAAGCGGTTTGACCTCGGCCTTTACGAAGCGGGCACGACGCGCAATGTGGTGTTCGACCGCCCCGGCATTTCCTACATTTTCTGCAACATCCATTCAGAAATGAGCGCTGTCGTAATTGCGTTAGAAACCCCCTACTATGGCGTGTCGAATCCACGAGGAGAGATTCTGATTCCGAGTGTCCCCTCAGGTCGCTATGTGATGCATGTGTGGGATCAATCTTCATTGCCGGAAACGCTCAACGGACTCACCCGAGAGGTTACAATCTCTCGGCCCGAGGGCTCGCTGGGAATTATTCG
>Ga0307475_10001606_pt1 | contig 13449 bp, 13 predicted proteins | sample atmos_gasesECM1C_FD_203317 | JGI IMG/M metagenome (GOLD analysis project Ga0307475, IMG submission 203317) | Hardwood forest soil microbial communities from Morgan-Monroe State Forest, Indiana, United States - atmos_gasesECM1C_515 | ecosystem: Environmental > Terrestrial > Soil > Temperate... | reverse complement strand
CCGTATATCTTCACCAATAATGAGAGAATTCCGTGGTCCAGTAGTCCCGTCATCGCGACGCTCCCTCCAAAGTGCAAGATCGTGTGGTGAACGTGAACCGTGGGAATTTGCTATTTCGATTGTATGTCACGCTCGCGCCATCGCAGGCGTGCGGACGCTTCCGATGGCCAAACGAATAGCTGTCCTTGAGTACAGGCAGAGCCGCCGAGTCATGGATCAAAAATTAGCGGTTAGAACAGAATAGAAAGGAGGCTCCGGCTCTCCCACGATCCCGGAAGATCCTGTCAGAGGCAGGATTCTTTCAGAAGGTGACGGCGGCTGGAAGCCGCCCGACTGCTAGCCGTAGATTCACGGCAATGCCAGCGGTTGCCAACGTCCCTGCGGCAAAAAACTGTCCAACGCACTTTCTAATTCGCTTTTGAGTGTGTCCCGTATCGTTCAGTCGGGCTTCCAGAGCTGCCCTGTAAATGCCGCGGCATAACCCAGTATGAGCCGCCCTGTTTACTCATAAAAGGTCTGGCTTATTCCTTGCCTTAACCGCCGCGCTCCAGCGTCTTGCGGTCCCACTTCGCCAGGTTCGCGCCGGCTTCGTATGTGCTCTGACAAAAATCGAGAATCGCCTTCTCCGGCGAATCCGCCGCGCGCACGTCGTCATACTTCAGGAGAAATTCCCCCAACTGCGTATCCCAATAAGCCGCGCTCGGACGAACGTTCTCTTTCTCGAAGCCCGCCGGCGCCGGCATCGTATAAGAATAAAAGGCGGGGTGCCTGTAGCGCCGGTCTCCGGGCCAGAATCCGCAGCTGCTGACTTCGTGCGAATACGCCTCGCGCGTCATGGCATCGGCGCCTTTTGGCAGCGAACCGCGCCGCCCGGAAAAACGCGTCACCGCCAGGTCCATCGAACCCCAGAAAAACTGCACCGGGCTGCATTTGCCCAGAAAAGGCGCCCGAAATTCTTTGAACACGCGGTCCGCGCCCAACAGGATTCGGCGAAAGCCCTCTACGTATTTCCGGTCGTACGATGCGTGCTTGGTGTCCTGCTCAAATGGAATCTTGTCATCAAACTCGTCGGGCATGGTGTGAAGTTTTACTTCAATTCCGAGCGACCGCAGGGTGGACATGTACTCTTTGTAGAAATCGGCTACAGAACGGGGCCGCAGCTCAATGCTGCGCTCGTCGCCTTTGCTCGTCTCGATGAGCAGGCGATGCCCGATAAAATCGAACTGCACCTCGAACGCCTCGTGTCCGAACGGAATCGTTGAAGTGGTCAGGCCGCGCGGTGTGACGTAGAGCGTCACGTTCCACCAGTGGTTCACCAGCGGGGTGAGCTCTCGGCGCGTCTTTCCCACGATTTGCGCCCACATGTGCAGAGTGTCAAGCGTGCCTTCCCACTCGGCATAAGGCAGCGGCGGCCAGTCAGGCGAAGTCAAGCTCGACCTCGTCGATGTAGCACCAACCCCAATCCTCGCCGCGTTCGAGCGATTTCATGATGGGGTGCTTGGAAGAATGAAAATGCTTCGTGGCGTGCTTGTTTTTGGAGGAATCGCAGCAGCCCACATGCCCGCAGCTCAGGCACAACCGCAGGTGTACCCATGTGTCGCCCATTTTCAAGCACTCTTCGCAGCCGCGCGTGTGCGGCTGCACGTCCCGAATCTGATTCATGTGCGTGCATCCCTTCATGGTTTGGCTCCTTTGGCCTGACCGGCGGGAATCGTTTTGCGCGACCGGCGCCTTATGCGTCTTGAGTGGATGGGATCAGTTTACCCGACGCCATGCCGCCAGAGCGGCGCGGCTTTTCAGTACCACCTGATCGGCGGCTTGACGAGATGAATCTGGATGGTCTGCTCGCTCTCGGTCACATCGTGGTACTCGCCATAAGTCTTCCAGCCCTGCGCGACAACCTGAATCAGGACCTTGCCCTGCCGTATTTCCGGAGAACGCGCAATGCCTTCTTGATTTGTCTTTAGGTCGAGCTCAACTTTTTTCTGGTCGGGAAACCGGAGATAAATGCTGGCATCGGCGACCGGTTTGTTCTCATCGCCTCCGGTAAGCTCGATCCGCAGGCGGCTGGTCCCGTTGCGTTTGTCGGAAGCGGTAGGAGCCCTATCGGATTGCGCGGTGAGCGCCGGCGTCAACAGGGCCGGTCCGAAAAGCATCGACAGCAGAACAAGCAAAGTCCGAAACGAACTTCTCTTTAACATACCCGCATCTCCGACATCTACGCTCTGCCCACCGTTGCGTGCAGCCGCGGCGAACCTCTCCACTGTTTACTCCACCCATAGCAAATTGGCAAGCGACCATCCGACAGTCTGAGTTACGCTAGAGTGCTAATCATCGTGCGTGCATGCCGCCTATTGCTTGCGCGTGGCATGCCACGCCGCCTGAGGAGGAAGACTGCATGGGATTCGCCACCGACGCGATCCACGTTGGACAAGAGCCGGAACCGGCTACGGGCGCCATCGTCGCGCCTATATATCAGACCTCCACCTATGTGCAGGATGAGCTGGGCAAAGACAAAGGATACGACTACGCGCGCACAGCGCACCCGAATCGCCGCGCGCTCGAGCGTTGCGTTGCTCGCCTGGAAGGCGGCCAGTCCGCCTACGTCTTCACCTCCGGAATGGCCGCCATAGATGCCATGTTTCGGCTGCTGCGCCCCGGCGACCACACCCTGATTTCACGCGCCGTCTACGGCGGCGTCTACCGGCTCACAACACAGTTCCTTTGCCAGTTCGGACTGGAATTCACTTTCGTCGATACGTCGGATCTCGAATGTGTTCGGAAATCGCTGCGGCCGAATACGAGAATGATTTACGTGGAGACGCCCACCAATCCCACCATGATCGTCTCCGACATCGCCGAGATTGCCAAAATCGCGAACGAGCGAAACATCACCGTGACGGTCGATAACACCTTCCTGAGCCCCTATTTGCAGCGGCCTCTCGAACTCGGCGCGCATATCGTAGTGCATTCGATGACCAAATATCTCAACGGGCATAGCGACGCTACCGGCGGCGCAGTAATCCTCACGCGCCCGGGCGACGCGGAGAAAATTTATTTTCTGCAGCGCTCGACGGGCGCGGGCCTGGCGCCGATGGATTGCTTCCTCGTTTCACGAGGGATCAAAACGCTTGCCGTGCGCATGGCCCAGCACGATGCCAACGGCATGGCCCTCGCGCGTTATCTGGAAGATCACCCGAAGGTCAAGCGCGTTCTCTACCCGGGTCTGCCTTCGCACCCGCAGCACGATCTGGCGCGCAGGCAGCAGCGCGGCTTCGGAGCCATGCTGTCGTTCGACTTGGGCACGCTCGAGTCCGCGCGGCTCCTGCTCAATCACGTGAAGATCTGTTCGCTGGCGGAGAGCCTTGGCGGAGTCGAAACGCTGATCTCGCATCCCGCAACGATGACCCACGCTTCGATTCCCGCCGAAGTTCGCAGACAGATTGGCATTGCCGATGGCCTCGTCCGGTTATCGGTCGGGATCGAAGACGTCGAAGACTTGATCGCCGACCTCGACGCCGCCTTGGAAAAAATCTAGCCAGGTAGCACTTACGCTCTGATTAATATGAGTGAATCATTACAGGAAATCATAACTAAGCTGTGGGTGACCCCGGAACATGCAGAATGGACCCTCAAAACAGACGTCGTAGCGCTGAGTGATGTCCAAAGGTGGATGGCCAGCGGCGACATTGAAATTCTCGGTTTCACGCACGCGCTTCTCAGCGATCGACGCCTGCGCATCGAGCCGCCCATTTCGCTCAGCGAGTACATTGAATTCACCAAGCGTTACTACGAAAGGTGCCTGCGAGAGAATCCTGACGGCGAGTGGTCGGATTCCAGCTACTCGGCAGGCATGGATTTGGTGAACATTTTTGCGGGTCTTTGGAGAGACTCGTCAGTTCCTCGTCCTGTATTGACCGATTTGAAGAAGTGGCTGGGGCAACTCTACAAAGAAGGTGATTCTGGAATTCGCACCTGCATTGTGCAGGCGACGCTAGAACATTTGTTTGAACAGAAAGACCTACGCGAGTTCTTCTCTGATTGGCTGAAAGATGAAGTGCTTGGCTTGACGCACCAAGAAGCTTCCGATTGGTACAAGGGCGGCGGCACAAGCCCACTTGGAAAACTACCATTCGTTCCAGAATGAGAGCCCCGCGATAACTCAGTGGGCGACTAATTTGATTTCATGCCGAACCTCCCGCATTCGCGAATAAATTGCGTACGACGGAGGAATCTGTTTTTCAGGTTTTGCGTTCAGGCGTAACGCAATCGGCCAGCCACGCCAAATACTCAGGCGAGCCGGCCACGATCGGCAGGGCGATGAACTCCGGCACATCGTAGCTATGCAGCCGTTCGACTTCGGCCTTCAGCGGGGGCAGGCGCCGGGCGGAAGTCTTGATCAACAGCAGGAACTCCCGAGCCTTCTCCACTTTTCCCTTCCAGCGATAGACAGACTGCATCGGAACTTCCAGCAGATTGGCGCATGCAGCCAGCCGCCGCGAGACGATCTCGCGCGCGATTCGCTGCGCCTCGCCCCGCGAACCGCACGTCACCAGCACCACGACGTACTTCCCTGTGGTTTTTTTTGGCATCGCCGCTTCGCTACTCGCCTTCGCGCCCCGTAACTTTTTGCTTCCGTGAGTACGCTTTGTTGCGGTCTATTTGCGCCGCCAAGATACAATACGGCCCGGCACAAAACAAAATGGCGGCCTCGCCCATAAAATTTGGTACCTCCGGCTGGCGCGGCATCATCGCCGAGGATTTCACGTTTCCCAACGTGCGCATCGCCGTCGCCGCGATCGCCGACCATGTCTTAGCCCGTAATCGGCGCCCCACGCTGCTCGTGGCCCACGACACCCGCTTCTTCTCCGAAGAGTTCGCGCTGGCTGCGGCCACTGAGCTCGATAATCGTGGCGTGCATCCGCTGCTCTGCACCGGAGCGACGCCCACGCCCGCAGCGGCTTGCGAAATTCGCCGCCGCGCCATCGACGGAGCCATCAATTTCACCGCCAGCCATAATCCGGCGGAATATCACGGTCTGAAATTTTCGGCTGCAGACGGTGGCCCCGCGCTGCCTGAAGTCACGCGCGACATCGAAGCTCGCGCCGGAAAGCTTTTCGCTCGGCCGGCGGAGAAAACTTCAGCTTTCCCTTCGCCGCACGAGGCGCGCACTTTCGAACAAGTAGACATCGCCCTGCCCTACCTCACGCGCCTCGGCGAACTCGTTCGTTTCGACGAATTGAAAAAAAAGAACGCGCCGCGCATCGTTTACGACGCGCTGCACGGCTGCGGTGCTGGGTATCTCGATCGTGCGCTGCAAGAGCACGGCGTCGGGGGAAGCGAAACGATTCGCGCCGAGCGCGATGTTCTCTTCGAAGGCTCCGGCCCCGATGTCTCCGGGGAAAATCTCAAGCGCCTCTCCGAAGCCGTCATCTCGCAGAGAGCGCAGATCGGTCTGGCCACCGATGGCGATGCGGACCGTTTCGGCATCGTCGATGCGCAGGGCCATTGGATTTCTCCGAATCACATTCTCGGCTTGCTCTACGATTACCTGATCGAAAGCCGCGGCTGGAATCTGGACGCCGCCCGCAGCGTGGCCACATCGCATCTCCTCGACGCCGTTGCCGCCAAGCACAGCCGTAAAGTCCGCCAGACTCCGGTCGGATTCAAATACATCGGCCAATTAATTCTGCAGGACGCCATTGTCCTCGGGGGCGAGGAGAGCGCCGGGCTTTCCATTCGCGGGCACATCCCCGAAAAAGACGGTATCCTGGCCTGCCTGCTGGTGGCCGAAATGGTCGCGGCTCGCCAGGCGCCGCTGGACGAGCAATTGCGCGCACTTTTCCGCCGCGTGGGCCGCGAGTACTGGCCCTTGCGCACGAATCTGCATGTACCGGAAGACGTAAAAGCGCGCGCCGTGGAACGCCTGAAGAGCGATTTCTCGGAATTTATCGGAAAGCGTGTGGCACAATCGGATCGTACCGACGGCCTAAAACTTGTTTTTGATGACGGCTCCTGGATCCTGCTGCGCCTCTCCGGGACCGAGCCGTTGATGCGCGTCTACACGGAAAGCGCTACGCCGAAAGAATCGGAGCGCCTTGCGGAAGGCGCTCGCAAGTGGGTGTTCGCTGCCGCGGCAGGAGCTAAATAATGCGAAAGTCGAATGTGCAGGAGCCACAGTCCTTTTGGAGCCGCCATGCCGGCACAATCCTGAGCCTCGCGCTCTTTCTTTTGGCTATTCACGACACTTTCGGTAGCCACGGCCTGCTCGCCATGCATCACGTTCAAGCACAGGTGCACGAATTACGCGGGGAGATCGATCGGCTAAATCAGGAAAACACTCATCTCAATAAGCAGGTCCAAGCGCTGCGCACCGATCCCAAGGCCGTCGAACGCATCGCTCGCGAAGAGATGGGCTTGGCCCGTCCAGGCGAGATGATCTTCAAACTCCCCGAGCAACCTCAAGACTCCACCCCCACGAAGAAGCCCTGATTCCGTTTGTCATCACGAGGCCCGCAGCCGGGGGACCCGGCGGAAACTTTTTCTGTCAGCTGCGGTGGAAGGGCCGAGAGATCTGCAGTTGGGCCTCATCACAGCGGCCGAAGTAACTTCCAATGCTAGGCCGCTGCACGCGCGGGCCGCCGCCAGAACGTCAGCGCCCGCAGCCCACGGCCCTTCACGCGATTGCGAATCGCTGCCACAGCGACCATAGCCGCGAAAGTCGCGAAAATTCCCGTCGTCGCCATGGGAATACTTTGCGAGCGCTTCGCCAGAATCGAAAAGCGTCCGTAAACAAACTCAATATGCAGCCAATAGACGAATAGAGAAGTCCGTCCAAGTTCGATGACGGGAGCGAATCCCTTTAACGCAGCTCCCCAGCGGCACCACGCAAACGCCAGGAACACGATTCCGAGGATCACGCCGGTTCGGATCAGAAAGAAATTCGGGCTGGTGTGCCAGAAATCATAAACGGCATAAAGCTGCCATGGCCTGGCATCGAACCAGCGCCCCAGAAAAACGAAGAGCAGGCCCGCGAGCCCCGTCAGCACAAAGGCAGTGCTCTCATGCTCGCGCGCCCAAGGCGAAAAAATCAGGAACCCAAACGCCGATCCGGCAAACGCGAACGCCACCCACGGAAACGCAGGAAAAAGCCAAGGCTGCGGCGCGCCCAGATTGTGCACGCCGTTGATATACGACTCCAGATACCACGGCATCCAGTGCGGTTGGTGCGTGGTCCAGAGAGGTGGCGTGACCAGCGCAACGAATGCGGCCGCGACGATCGCCGAAATGACGTAGCGTGAACGAGTCACACCGTCGCGGCCCACCTTTGCAACCGTGATTTCCCGAGGCACCGCAATGCGCGTCGCCGCAATCCAGAACATCGCTCCCATCAGAATAATCGCGATGCCGATGATGTTGAGGATGTCCACGCGCAGCAGGTCAGTCCACGGAGCATACGGCTGGCCGAGCACAAACTCCTGCACGCGAAAAAGCATCCCGAAGCCGAGAATCTCCGCCCCGCGCAGCATTACTTTGCCCGATGCTTGAGTGGGCCTAATTCCCTTCTGCAATGCTCGGCCGAGCACTAAGGCCAAGGAAATTCCGGACGCAAAAAGAAACAACGGCGCAGGCAGTGTTCCGGCCAATTGCGAAAGGCCGAAGAGGGACGTATGTCGCGCGCTTTCGCTTAGCCAGGAATCGTAGCCGTGCGTCTGGAACATGAGGACGCAGGCAAGACCACGGGTCCAATCAAGGAAGGCTAGGCGCTGTGTCGCCTTATCGGCCACTCGCGGCACCTTATCACAGGCGGTGCACAGGCAGGAGTGCCTGTGCCACTGATGCCACTATCGTACGACTCCGGCGAGCGGGCTCGACGCGCTGGCGTAAAGCTTCTTTGGAATGCGTCCCGCGAGGAAAGCCTGCCGCCCAGCCTCGACGGCATGGCGCATCGCTTCGGCCATCAGGACCGCGTCCTGCGCTTCCGCGATGGCGGTATTCATCAGCACTCCATCGGCGCCCAATTCCATCGCCACGGCGGCATCGGAAGCCGTCCCCACGCCCGCATCCACGATCAGCGGCACTTCCGTGATGCGTTCGCGCAGGATGCGCAGCGACGCGTGATTCTGAATCCCCATGCCCGAGCCGATCGGCGCCCCCAGGGGCATCACGGCCGCTGCACCCGCGTCGACCAGGCGCCGCGCCACCACGAGGTCGTCATTCGTATACGGCAGCACCACGAAACCTTCTCGCACAAGCCGCTCGGTCGCTTTCAGCAGTTCGGCAGTATCCGGAAAAAGCGTCTGCTGATCGCCGATAACTTCAAGCTTCACCCAATTCGAAAGCCCCACTTCGCGGCCGAGCCGCGCGGTTCGAATGGCCTCTTCGGCGTTGTAGCATCCCGCCGTATTCGGCAGCAGAAAATATTTGTCTCGATCGATATAGTCCAGCAACGATTCCTTGCTGCGGTCGGTCAAATTGACGCGCCTCACGGCGACCGTAATAACCTCCGCGCCCGAAGCCTCATGCGCCCGGCGCATCTCGCCGAAAGTGCGATATTTTCCCGTGCCCACAATCAGCCGCGAATGAAACGCGCGGCCCGCAATCACCAGTAAATCTTCCATTATTTCTTCTCCAGGGCCTTCTTCAGCCGTTATTGTACTGCGCCAATCGCCGCTTAGTAAGCGCGTCAGTGCTGCACAGGCGCCGTCTGCGCGTACAACCGCTCGATCACATCGCCGTAACGCTGGTCGATCACCCGCCGCTTGAGCTTCAGCGTAAAGGTAAGTTCGCCGCCATCAAAAGTGAATTCGCGGTCGAGCAGCGCAAAGCGCTTGATGGTCTCAAATTGCGCCAGATTCGCGGTCAGCCGCTTGATTTCACCTTCAATCAAGTCATGCACCCATGCGCTCGAAATCATCTCCTTCGGCGAAGCGAGCTTCACTCCTGCCTGCGCGGCCCGCGGCTGCACCGTCGCAAAGTTTGGGACGATCAGTGCGCCAATATAAGGCCGCCGATCGCCTACCAGAACCGCATTCAGAATGAACGGACTCGACTTCAGCGCGTTTTCAATCGGCGCGGGAGCAATCATCTTTCCGCCGGCAGTCTTCAGCAGCTCCTTCTTGCGATCGGTAATGGACAAATAGCCGTCCGCATCCAGCCGGCCGATGTCTCCGGTCGCCAGCCACCCGTCGGGCGAAAGCACAGCGCGCGTTTCCTCCGGCTTTTTGTAGTAGCCCTGCATCACGCAGGGGCCGCGAACCAACAGTTCGCCGTCCTCCGCCGTTCTCACCTCGACTCCGGAAATGGGACGTCCCACGGTGTCGATGTGGCACGCGCTTGGCAGATTGGTGGCCACGACAGGCGATGTCTCCGTCAATCCGTAACCCTGATATAGCGGCAACCCTACGGTGGTAAAAAATTCGGCCAGCTCCGGCGCGAGCGGCGCGCCTCCGGAGATGAATTCGACCATGCGCCCGCCCACTCCTGCGCGAAATTTTTGATACACCAGGCGATTGGCCAGCCACCACTGCAAGCGCACTCCCAACGGCACGCGCCGCCCATAAGCCCGCCATGGCACCGCTTTGTGCTCCACGCGAATGGCCCAATCGAAGATGCCACGGCGCAGACCCGTTGTCTGCGCGCCGCGCTCCAGGATGTTGCCGTAGAGCTTCTCGAAAAAGCGCGGCACCGCAGCGCAGATGTGCGGCCGCACCTCCAGCAGCGCCTGCGGAACGTCTTCCATCCGCGGCACGTATGCCACCGTCACGCCATTGAACAAGTATCCGTAGTCCACCAGCCGTTCGTAAACATGCGCCAGCGGCAGAAACGAGAGCCCTATGCTGCCCGCGCCCAAATCGAACCGTTCGAAAGAAGCTTCGCTATTGGAGGTGAAGTTCGCATGCGAGAGCATCACGCCCTTCGGCTCGCCGGTCGTCCCCGAGGTGTAGATTATCGACGCCAGCAGATCCGAACGCAGCCCGGCGATCCGCCGCCGATACGCTTCGACCTCCGCATCTCCGGCATTGGCGATGAGCGCCTCGTAACTCAGCGCTTCGCCCGAACCGCCGCCATCGCTGCCACGCCCCGCCGCTACGCCGCGATTTCCTTCCGCGGCTGTTGCCTTCCCGGCCGCCGCTCCTCGCGCATAAATGACTTTCTGTACGCTTCGGCAGCTTCCTGCGATTTCGCCCCAGCGCTTGGCCTGTTCCTCTCCTGCAACAAAAATCACCTTCGCCTCAGAGTGAGCCAGGATGTATGCCATGCGTTCGGCCGACTCCCGGAAGTAGATAGGCACGACGACCGCACCCACACCAAGCGCGGCAAAATCCGCGACGTGCCATTCCGGGCTATTCGAAGCAAAAAGCGCCACTCGGTCGCCCTGCGCGACTCCAACCCTTGCGAGGCTCTCTGAAAGCCCCGCGATCCGCCGCAGCATCTCCTGCGATGAAATAGGAAGCCATTGCCCATTTTCTATGTGCATCTGAGCGCGAGGAGAAAGGTAGCGCTCAAAACCCTTGAGCAAGCGCCCTGGTAGGGTGGGATATTCCGCAGCCATCGCCCGAACTCTACAGCAGCGTATTCACCGCGGCAACTGACCGGATAGGCCAGCCGTGTGTGATCGGCCAGCCCTCCCGAGCGGGAAGCTATACACAGTCACAAGCCTAGCTCCGATAGTATCCACTGATTTCCCGTTTTAACTTGGGTCACTCCGCGCTCATTGCTCATGGCTAACCGCTTCCATATCACGTACGATTGCGGGGTGCACGGCGGCGGCCCGGGCCCCTTCCGGCCCAGTTATTCCAGCATCACTGTGCCCTCTGTGTAGGTTTCAGCAAGGTTCGTGGGCGCAACAAGCACGGGAAACCAAACCAGGCATGAGGCGCTTGATCGAATGCGTTCCCAATTTTTCCGAGGGACGCGATCACAACCAGATCGAAGCGCTGGTCGCGGCGATGAGCGGGATCAAAAGCGCCTGGGTGCTCGACGTGCATAGCGACGTAGACCACAATCGCTCTGTCGTCACTTTGGCAGGCGAGCCGGAGCCCGTCAACGAAGCGGCGTTGCGCGGCGTGGGCAAGGCCGCGGAACTGATCGACCTGCGCCACCACCGCGGCGGGCATCCGCGCATCGGCGCCACCGATGTTTTGCCGTTTGTGCCGGTTGAGGGCGTTAGCATGGAAGACTGCATCGCACTGGCAAGACATGCCGGTGAAGAGATTTGGGCGCGCTACGATGTCCCGGTTTATTTTTATGAAGAGGCCGCGTTGCGGTCAGAACGCAAAAGTTTGGAAAGCGTGCGCAGCGGAGAATTCGAATACTTGCGCGAGGAGGTTCTGCGAAACGCGGATCGTGCTCCCGATATCGGTGGCCCGTGCCTTCATCCGTCTGCTGGCGCTGTTGCTGTCGGCGCGCGAAAATTCCTCATCGCCTATAACATCAATCTGGATACGCCCGACGTTTCCGTAGCAAAAAAGATTGCTCGCACGATTCGCGCTTCGAATGAAGGCCTGCCGCATGTGAAGGCCATCGGCGTCGAGCTAAAGGATCGCAAACTCGCTCAGGTTTCCATGAATCTTACCGATTTCGAGCAAACCTCGATTCGCCGCGTTTTCGAAGCCGTGCGGCTTGAAGCCCGACGCAACGGTTGCTCGATCCGCAGCAGCGAAATCGTCGGCTTGGTGCCGCGCAAAGCACTCGGCCCGGACGACGCCGCCGACTTGCAGCTGGAAAATTTCGAGCCGGCGCAAAAGATTCTCGAGACTCGGTTGGAAACAGGGACTAACGAAGAAGCGCCCGACGGCATCTCATTACCCAGCGTCGGATCATAAGATTGGTATACGACAAGCGGCATTCGAACATAAGCAAAGGTGAACAAATGAACTACAGAAGAATTCTCGGTACGGTGATCGTTGCGACCGTCCTGGCTGCGTCGGCAATGACGCGGGCTCATGCCAGCACGCTCAGCTCAGACGTAATTGGCATGTTTCCTCAGAACATTGGCGAATTCGCCTACGCCAATCTGAAGGAAGCGCGTTCTCTGAGCTGGTTCCCGCAACTGAAGCAACAAATGCTTCCCGCGCGCTTCAAGCAGTTCGAGCAATTTCTGACCTCCGCCGGCATCGATCCCAATTCGCAGGTCGAAGAGGTCGCTTGGGCCACTGTAGGCGCGCCACCGCCACCGGCCGCTCAAAATGCTCCCGCTAATGGTGCGAATGGTGCCAAGCAGCCGGCCGCGCCCGGTCCGGGCAGCGAGCAAATCCTGGGCGTGGCGCTCGGATCCTTCCGCCCCGAAACGGCCGAAGCCTATTTCACCGCGCAGAAGCTGCCAGTCGTAAAGGTTCGAAACTTCTCGCTCTACGCCTTCGGCGGCGGATCGGGTCCCGCGGACCTGTTCTTCTTTTTTCTCGATTCCAATACTGCGGCATTCGGCCAGCGCCAGCAGCTCGAGCGCCTCCTTTCCATCCGCGCCGGTGAAGAGCAGGGCCTGTTGACCGATTCGAAGATGCTTCCGCTAATCAACGAAGCCAACGGCAGCGGCGTGGTGTGGGCGGTGCTGAATTCAACCTATGCGCAATTGGCCATGCAGCAGTTGGCTCCGGAAGCGGGGCAATTCCCGCAGGCGCAACAACTCGTTTCCCGCCTGCGCGCTCTGAGCATTCAGATCATTGCCGGTTCCGGCGTGCAAGCCCGTTTTCAGTCCGTCTGCGCTAGCCCCGACGATGCCAATACCTTTGCCGCGCTTTTACAGGCTGGCTTGCTTTATAAGCGCTATCAGGTAGGCAATTCGAACCCAGATCTCGCTTCACTGCTCGATTCCACGAGCATCACCCCGGCGGGAGACCGTCTCAACGTCCGACTGACGCTCACCGACGATCAGATGCTCTCACTGATCCGTCGCAATACCTTCGCCGTAACGATGTAGCTGCGATTCGTCTCATTCCGCGCCGGAGGCGCTTCGTGATTTTGACTTTGCGGCTTTGCGGGGTGGCTTCTCGCCCGGCTTCGTCGTGAGCCGATCCAGCATGGGAATCAGTTCCGTTCCGGCTGCAGACTTGGCCACGAATCCATGCGACCACATCTTAGTGATCTGCTTCGTTCCCGGAGTGTCGTGGACGGTCAAGAAGACGACTTTCGTTGAAGGTGAGATCCGCCGTATTTCGTAAGCCGCCTTGACCCCATTCAGCTCCGGCATATTGATGTCGAGGAGAATGATATCCGGCTTGAGCTCCATCACCTTCTCGATCGCCTCTTTGCCGTTTTTGGCCTCGCCGCAGACCTGGAAGGAATGCCAATCGAGAAGCGCACCTATGGTCGTCCGCGCTATCGAGTTGTCGTCAGCTATGAGTATTCGAGCCGGCAATTGGTGCTCCGGGGCCAACTTTGCAGCTCGGAGGCGAGTGGGAGGCTCCGCGCCCGGCAGGATATGCTCTTCGCGACCGTATGTCTGTG
>Ga0307475_10001605_pt1 | contig 13449 bp, 8 predicted proteins | sample atmos_gasesECM1C_FD_203317 | JGI IMG/M metagenome (GOLD analysis project Ga0307475, IMG submission 203317) | Hardwood forest soil microbial communities from Morgan-Monroe State Forest, Indiana, United States - atmos_gasesECM1C_515 | ecosystem: Environmental > Terrestrial > Soil > Temperate... | reverse complement strand
AGTACGTCCTGGCACGTCTCCGTTCGCTACAACGGCTACCTTGGACCATCCGCATGTTCTTTCTTACGCCAGATACGCAGTATGCCGCTGCCTAAACCGCAATCTATGTATACCTACTTATGATCGGCTTAATATCTCGAGAATTGCCCACGGAAAGGAACATAGTAATCTGAATTTGCTGATCCCCTATTCTCGGATTTTCCTTCTCTCTCCGGCAAACCTTGCAGGCATTCGCGCAGGCTACGTGACGAGACCAGACTCGGCACTCGACCTTGCACGCCGCCTGCGTGAGGATGGCGTGCCCCTGGGAGAGCTGTTTAGCTTTATCAGCGGACTCTACTTTCGCGGCAAGCTGGCGTATGCTCGAGCTTTTTCCGCGCCTCCCGCCTTATCAGGGACATTCATTATTACCGCGACCGGGGGCTTGGTTCCGCCGGAAACCATTGTGACCCTCGATCGCCTGCGCGAGATTGCGGCAAACGACATCGATCCAAGCGATCAGCGGTACCGTGCGCCCCTCGATCGCGATTGTCGCGAGCTCTCAGAGAAGATGGCAGATTCATGTGGCGTTGTTCTTCTGGGAAGCATCGCGACATCAAAGTACGTGGAACCCTTGCTTCAGATTTTTCGTGAGCGATTGCTCTTTCCGGCCGAGTTCGTCGGTCGCGGAGATATGAGCCGCGGCGGACTGATGCTGCGCTGCGTCGAAAACGGGAAAGAACTCGCGTACATACCCGTACTGAGCGCGACGCGTCGTGGTCTAAGACCCCCGAAACTCTTACCCCTCAGTCGTTCCACAAAACAGGTGCGCGGAGTCCAAGACAGTTCCAAGATGGGGTAACCGAGAAACCGGAGCCCACCAATCGGTTGCGCGGTCGTCTCGGGGCAAACTCTCGGCTTTGGTGACTCTTCCCTTACGTTGCTAGGCCAGTGCCTGGGCGACTTCCGCGGTGCGGCTTGTCGCTTCTCAGGATTCGATTCCAGTGGCCGTCACCCAAAGTTCTTCTCAGACGGCTCCTCGTGATCGGCGTGAACACGCAACGCTGGAAAGAGCAGGCCAGTACAGCGGGGCTACCACCATTCCCAGCTTTCGCTTGACTCCGTTGTGGTCACGGCATACTGTCGCCAGACGAGAGGGGGGACCTCCTCATGCCACACTATGTATCACTGCTTCGCTACACGCATCAGGGTGCTGCAAAAATCAAAGAGAGCCCGGCGCGACTCGACGCGGCCAAGAAGGCAGCCGAAGCCGCTCAAGGAAAGGTCCACGCCTGGTACTTGACGATGGGGGAGTATGACGCTGTGCTGGTCTCGGAGTTTCCCAATGACGACGCCGCGGCACAGTTCATGCTGTCCACGGGTGCTCTGGGCAACGTTACTACTCAGACGCTGAAGGCCTTCACCGAAGCCGAATACCGCAAGATCATCGCCTCGTTGCCTTGATCTGAAAAACTATCCTGGCGAGCACGAGAGGGGCTCTACGATACGCTGTGGTGTGTCTGGAATCGGTGGTCAGCCGATGTTGCCGCTGGCGGCGGTGCGGAGTATGATCTCCGCCGTCAAAGGAGGAGCCATGAAGAACGTGCTTGCGGTTGCATTGCTCTGTTTGTTTTCGTTGTCTCTCGCTGCCGGTCGGGCGTCGAAGACGAGTGGTGTCGAGGATGAGATCAAGAAACAGGAACAGAACTGGGCACAGGCGACCCTAAAGGAAGGCGCAGCTGCAGTGGATCAGTATGAAGCCGATGACATCATCGACACCGACCCCACCGGCCGCGTTACCGACAAGGCTCAGGACAAGGCGGACTTGAGCTCCGGTGATCTGAAATTTCAGTCGATGGAGTTGAGCGACCTGACAGTCCACGTTTACGGCAACACCGCCGTGGCCGCCGGAATCAACACGGTGAAAGGTACCTACAAAGGGCAGGATATAAGCGCCAAGTATCGCTTCACTGACACCTGGGTCAAGCGAAACGGCAAGTGGCAAGTGGCAGCATCGCAGGGCACCAAGCTGCAGTAAGCACTAAAGATGGCAGCACTCGCGTCCGAAGTAGCAGCGCGAATCTGTTGCGGCACCACAGAAAAGGCCCGGCCCTGAGGCCGGGCCTTTTTTAGAATCTGCGTGCAGTTTATTTGAGCATGACATGCGGCAGTGCGCCTATTGTTTGGTGGCGGTAAACTGGCTGTTGGTGCCACGCAACTTGTCCTCGACCATGAGCATCATGGTCTTGCCGCCGGCAGCTACCGTCATACGCGCTACACTGATCACCTTTCCGTCGCGCTTGTCGGTCTCCTCTATCGTATTCTTGCCCGCGTTTTTCACGGACACGCTGGTGGTTCCGGGATCTCCTTTGTAGGGCGCGTCTGTGCCATCCATCTTCGCAACGTAGGATTGCCCGGTTTGGTTACTCATCTTTAGACTATCGCCTTCCACCTTGAAGGTGACGACGAGTCCGTTGTCGGACAGGGTATCCATCTTCGAAGTCACCCAGGAACCGGAAATCGCATGCGATCCGGTGGGGCCCTTGGCGACCCGTGTAATGCTTCCCTTCCCCGTGACCGGGTCGGCGTTGGTGTTGCTGCTGTCAGTGAACTCGAAAGCCGCGGTCTTACTGTCTGGTGAGACAACGGTCTTACTCGTGGTAACGGTCTTCCCATTTTTCTTGTCGATTTCCTCAATGGTCCGATCATCGACTACTTTGATACTGACACTATCCAGGTAAGGGTCCCCGCTAACCGGCTGGTCTTGGCCGTCCGCTTTTACATCAATCGGTGGAACGCAGGTCTTGCACTGATACTTGCCGTTTTGCAACAGATAAACGTCGGGTTTTTTCGGGAACTGCGCGTCGCTGAGGTTGAACTTCCATGTCCCGTCGATGGCATTCTGGGCGATTGCTGGAGCGGAAGCTAGCAGCGCAATCACCAGTCCAAACAAGAGTAGGTTCTTCATGTTGTTTCCTCCATAGACTTCTGAGACGGGGTTTCCCAAGGCCGCTTAGCGCCCCCAAATGTACTCCTGACCCTGCGCGCCTGCAACGGCAGCCTCCCAGTGTAGGATGAACACGCGCAGTTCGCGTTTCACCGTGAAGGCGGGAGGTCCGCGAGTGACGGCTGAGACAACCAACAGCACTGGAGTTCCGCAACTGCGCCGCAATTCGCTTGGACTTTCGGAACTGGTGCTTCACGGCATCACTCATATCGCCCCTGCGACCAACATCATTTTTACCTTTCCCGTCATTGCCCTCAAAGCGGGACCGGACATGCCGATCTCGTTTCTGCTGACGACGGTGGTCTGTTGCTTCATCGCCAACACAGTGTCGGAATTCTCCAAGTACATGCCGTCGAGCGGGGGCTACTACTGTTTTGCCACCCGCGGGCTCGGGTGCCGCGTCGGATTCATGGCGACCTGGAGCTACTTGATCTATGACATCATCGGCCCGGCCGCTTCCAGCGGATTCCTTGGATACCTGTTGTCGGACACGCTGCATACCAGCTTCGGCATAAACATTCCGTGGTGGCTCATCGCGGTAGCAACGTTCGGCGTCATTTGGATCTTCACTTACTACGGAATACGGCTATCGATGCACACGACCGCAATTCTCGGCGGGCTGGAGATGCTGATCATGCTGGCGCTGGGGATCACCTTCCTCGTTCATCCCGGCCCCGGTTCCACTTACGTCGCACCGCTGAAGCCCTCGCTGTCGCCGCATCACTTTGGCGGCATTCTCGCCGGTATGGTCTTCTCGATCCTGGCGCTCAGCGGGTTCGAGGCTCCAGCGCCCCTCGCGCAGGAAGCCCGCCGGCCGGGCAAGTTCATCGGCCTCGCAGTCATCCTCTCGCTGGTGGTCATCGGAATCTTTTATGTCTTCACGTCCTATGCCAGTGCAATCGGCTGGGGGACGGGCAACATGTACGCGTTCGCTTCCAACCCGAACCCCTACTACGACCTTGGCCACGCACTGTGGGGATCTGCATGGCTGCTGGTCATCCTCGCGATCATCAACAGCGCGGTCGGTGCGGGCCTGGCGTGCACCAATGCCGCTTCCCGAGTGATGTACACGATGGGACAGGCTGGCACACTTCCTTCCAGTTTCGGCAAGATTCATCCCCTGCATCGGACTCCCACCTTCGCGATCGCCTTCCTCCAAATATCCGGCTTCGCGGCGGTGCTGCTCGTTGGTCTGCTATTGCGCCCCGAGGATATCTTTGGTTTCCTCGGTACCATTGCAACGCTCGCGGTCATCGTCCTATATTGCATGGCGAACCTGGCGCTGACGTCCTACATCCGCCGAGAACTTCCGCATCAATTCAGGATCTGGCGGCACGCGGTGATGCCCTGGACCGGGACGCTGGCACTGCTGCCTGTCCTCTTCGTGACCATCTACCCAGTCCAGCCGGCGCCGTACAACATAACGCCTTATCTGTTCGTGGTGACGTTGATCCTCGGTTTTGGTTACATGTACTGGCGCGAGTCACGCACCCCCGGAGCGCTCGCCCGAGGTGCGACGATGCTTGTCGGCGCCCGCCTCGACCCAGAGGGAGACGTGGACTGGGACGCACCGGCAATTCGAAGCTAGTGCCGGCCCATGGGTGTGTGCGCGTGCGAAAGGAGCACTGCGATTCAACGCGACGCAGGCACGGCGGTGACAAAATCGCTTAATCGTTTAATCGCTCACTGACCAGATCTTGTAAACGTTTACTGCTTCCTTGGTAATATCGCCTCGTAAAAAGGAAGTAAATTACCGATTTAGGCTTGACTTATGCGGTGATTGGCGTAAGGTCAGAACAAATACCACGTCGTATACCAACAAATAGCCAGCACCTCGCAGTGCGTCCTATCTAGGAGTTTAGTTATGAATCCGGGCCTGCCCCCATTCCCGAACCGTCCCGACTGGAGGACTCTGTATAGAGCCGCCATATTGGAAACCAACAAGAGTGTTCTGCCGCAGCGCGTTTCAGAGGCAGAAGAAGCAGTGATCACGCGTGGGCGAGAAATCTTTTACGATCCCGCAACCCTCGACGAATTCGACGAAAAGGAAGCGTTAGAAGACGCTCTCTACGCCTTGCGTGCGTACAAAACCTCTTGGCAGAGCGCCGAAGCCGCTTGATTCCAATCAGGTCCATGAGGGCGCGACCTGGCGGCCGCACCAACCGATAGATAGCGTCACCCGCACCAGTGTGTCAGGGACACCGGTGGTGTGGTGTGACTTTTTCCTTCCTGTCAGGCTCTAGATCATTTTCGAATCTTCCCATCCACTTGAAGCATCGCCCGATGCAAGCGACGTCGGGGAGGTGTCGATCGGTCGACGGCCTACCGCGTTCAACTCCACTGCCGCCCCGAGAGTAGAGCGTTAACTCCTTTGCATTGTGCCAGATACTCAAGCCCCCGGCCGCCTCTTTCTTGGAACGGAACCTGCACTTACTCACGGCCGGTGGGGATTGCATTCTTTCTGATTCGCTCTAGCGAAAAAACGGGAGCGTGATTGAACCCTGCGTGAGGCAATATGTGGATTGTTCGACTGGCGTTGCGGCGGCCCTACACCTTCGTGGTGTTGGCCATTCTGATCCTGATCCTGGGAGCATTCTCGATCGTCCGGACCCCCACCGACATATTTCCGAACATCAATATTCCGGTAGTGAGCATTATCTGGAGCTACAACGGACTAAACGCCCAGGACATGAGCGACCGCATTGTTTCGGTGACCGAGCGGGCGCTAACCACCACGGTCGACAACATCGGGCATATCGAGTCTCAGTCGCTCAACGGTATCGCAGTGGTCAAGCTTTTCTTTCAGCCGACCGCAAATATCGAGCGCGGCATCGCACAAGTCGCTGCCGTTTCCCAAACGCAGCTTCGACAATTACCGCAAGGAACCACTCCGCCTCTGATCATCAGCTATAGCGCGTCGAGCGTGCCCATTCTACAGCTTGCTCTTTCGGGAGGAAAACTCTCGGAGCAGCAACTGAATGATTACGGCTTGAACTTCATTCGCACGCGCCTGATTACCGTGGAAGGGGCGTCGGTGCCGTATCCCTACGGCGGCAAGCAAAGGCAGGTGCAAATCGACCTGAACACGGCCGCCTTGCAGTCGAAAGGCTTGTCTCCGCTTGATGTGGTCAACGCCATCAGCGCGCAGAATCTGATCTTGCCGTCAGGCACGGCCAAGATTGGTTCCAAGGAATACGACGTCGATATCAACGGCAGCCCAACCAGCATCGGGGAACTCAACCGCTTGCCGATCAAGACCGTCGGCAGCAGCACGATCTACATTCATGACGTCGGTTGGGTGCGGGACGGCTTCCCACCACAGACCAACATTGTGCGCGTCGACGGGCAGCGGTCCGTGCTGCTGACAGTGCAGAAGGGGGGAAACGCCTCCACTTTAAACGTTATATCGGGCATCAAGTCGTTACTGCCGCAGATAGAGGCGAGTCTCCCACCGGAACTGGACATCAAGCCGCTCGCGGATCAATCGATTTTCGTGCGGGCGTCGATTGACGGCGTGATCAAGGAAGCCACGATTGCAGCATGCCTCACGGGGCTGATGATTCTGATTTTCCTGGGAAGCTGGCGTAGCACGCTGATCATTGCGGTCTCGATCCCGCTCTCGATTCTGACCTCGATTATCGTGCTGAGCGCTTTGGGCGAAACCATCAACATCATGACCCTCGGCGGCCTCGCGCTCGCGGTTGGAATTCTGGTCGACGACGCCACCGTCGAGATCGAAAACATCAATCGCAACATTGCGCAAGGCAAGGAAATTCAGCAGGCCATCCTCGACGGCGCGCAGCAAATCGCGGTACCCGCGTTTGTGTCGACTCTGTGTATCTGCATCGTGTTCGTTCCCATGTTCTTTCTTACCGGAGTCGCGCGCTACCTGTTTGTACCGCTCGCCGAATCCGTGGTGTTTGCCATGCTGGCCTCCTATTTGCTGTCGCGGACATTGGTGCCGACGATGGCGAAGTATCTGCTGCGTGGCCATGAACAGGAGGCTGGGCACTTGCCCGCTTCGAGCGGCAATCCGCTGGTCCGCCTGCAGATACGCTTTGAAGAAAGTTTTGAGCGCATGCGAGAGCGCTATCAGCAGATTCTGGAGCGCTGCCTGCACCATCGCCGGGCCTTTCTGGTGGGAGTGCTCGGGTTTTCCGTCGTGTCGTTGGCGGCACTCATCCCATTCCTGGGGCAGGATTTCTTTCCCACGGTCGATAGCGGTCAGTTCAAACTCCACCTGCGCGCGCCGACAGGGACTCGCATTGAGGAAACGGCCAGGCTCTGTGACCTGGTCGAGCAGTCGATCCGGCAGCAAGTGCCGCCAGCCGAGGTCTCAAGCATCATCGACAACATCGGGATTCCGTACAGCGGCATCAACTTGTCCTACAGCAATTCGGGCCTGATCGGGCCGGCGGACGCCGACATCCTGGTGAGCCTATCCCCGAAACATGGACCGACTGACAAGTATGTGCACGACCTCCGACTCCGGCTCGCGGATCAGTTTCCGGGAATGACCTTTTCTTTCTTGCCCGCCGATATCGTGAGCCAGATTCTGAATTTCGGCCTGCCTGCACCGATTGACATTCAGGTTGCCGGCAACGATCTCGAAGGAGATCGCCGCTACGCCGACAACGTGCTGCAAATGCTCCGCGGCGTCCCGGGAACAGCCGACCTGCGCATTCAGCAGCCGTTCGATCAGCCCGAGCTTTATATCGACGTGGACCGGACGAAGGCCAACGAAATCGGATTCACCCAGCATGACGTTGCGCAGAACCTGCTCGTCTCGCTCAGCGGCAGTTTTCAGACCTCGCCCACTTTTTGGCTTGATCCCAAGAATCACGTCAGCTATTCGATTGCGACGCAGACCCCTCAATACCGGGTTCAATCGCTGCAAGACCTCGAGAACATTCCGGTGACCGGACCGAACCCAAACGCTCCGCCGGAGATCATGGGCAGCCTGGCGTCAGTTACGCGGCGGGTCCACATGCCCGTCGTATCGCACTACGACATTCGTCCCGTGATTGACATTTACGGCTCTGTCCAAGGACGCGATTTGGGTGGGGTTGCTCGCGACGTCAATCAGATCCTTGCGGAAACACAAGCCTCGGTCCCGCGCGGATCGCAGGTGATCGTTCGCGGGCAGGTGCAGACGATGCGCTCTTCCTACATCGGTCTGCTGGCTGGCCTGGCATTCTCCATCCTGCTGGTCTATCTGCTGATCGTCGTGAACTTCCAGTCGTGGCTTGATCCGTTCATCATCATCTCCGCGTTGCCGGCTGCGCTGGCGGGCATCGCCTGGTTTCTATTTGTCAGCCACACCACGGTCAGTGTGCCGGCCCTTACTGGAACAATCATGTGTATGGGCGTCGCCACGGCCAACAGCATTTTGGTGGTGAGCTTCGCCACGGAACAGATGCAGGAAGGAAAAGGTTCGATCGCCGCGGCGCTGGCTGCGGGGGCCACGAGGTTCCGGCCAGTGCTGATGACCGCGTTGGCCATGATCATTGGCATGGTCCCGATGGCGCTGGGACTGGGTGAAGGCGGCGAGCAGAATGCGCCCCTGGGCCGCGCAGTGATTGGTGGGCTGTTATTCGCCACGGTCGCAACCTTGCTGTTCGTGCCCACGCTGTTCAGCGTGTTGCACGGGTTTCGCGACGCTGGGAAAAAGAAGCAGAGCGAAATGACTCTGCAAGAGTCCTGATAAGAAAGCGGGGAAATTATGCCGGTAGGATTGGACAATGAGAAAGAGAAGCAAGTCTTGGTGGAGGAGCCATCACTCCAACCTTCAACAACAGGGACCAGGCACTGGGCGGCGGGAATTGTAGTTTCTCTCGCGATCGTAGGCACGCTGACGTCCGGTGTTCTGCCTCGTGTCACAGCTCGAACAACTCTGCGCAAAGAAACAGCGCAGTTGGCTCTGCCAACGGTGGCCACCGTGCATCCGGAACATGCGGCCCCCGCGGACGAGGTTGTTCTTCCCGCAAATGTACAGGCGTTCATCAGCGCTCCGATCTATGCCCGAACGAACGGCTACCTGAAGCGGTGGTACGCGGACATCGGCGGACATGTGAAACAGGGACAACTGCTGGCCGAGATTGAAACACCGGAGGTCGATCAGCAACTGCAGCAGGCACGAGCAGATTTGGCCACGGCGCAGGCGAATCTCCATCTCGCAGAAATCACCGCAAACCGCTTTCAGGACCTGCTCAAGACGAATTCCGTTTCGCAGCAGGAGACTGACAATGCCACGGGCGCATTGGCAGCCGACAAGGCAACGGTGCAATCGAGCCAGGCGAACGTGAGTCGGCTTCAGCAACTGCAGTCCTTCGAGAAAATCTACGCTCCGTTTGATGGGGTCATTACCGCACGCAAGACCGACATCGGAGATCTGATCGATGCCGGGGCCAGCGGTGGTTCGAAAACGGACTTGTTTGACATTGCCCAGACCGACAAGCTGCGCGTGTACGTCAACGTTCCCGAGGCATACTCGCAGGCGGCAAAGCCCGGCCTCACGGCGAATTTGATGCTGGCGGAATTTCCGGGTCGTCCCTTTCAAGGCCGCCTGGTGCGCACAGCTGAGTCGATCGACCAGGCTTCGCGCACGTTGCTGGTGGAGATCGACGTGGTGAATCCGACCGGTGTGCTGCTGACCGGTTCCTATGCCGAAGTTCATCTCAAACTCCCGGCAGGAAGTTCTTCGTACATCGTGCCGGTCAACACTCTGCTGTTCCGGAAAGAGGGTCTCCGCCTGGCCGTAGTGAAAGACGGTAAAGCTGTTCTCGCGGCGGTAACACCGGGGCATGATTTCGGCGACCGGATCGAAATTGTCGGGGGGCTCGCGGGCGACGAGTCGATCATCGTGAATCCTCCAGATTCCATCGTCTCGGGACAGCCGGTCCGGCTCGCCCAGCCCACCCCGGGAGATTCTCAATGATCGTCCGCTCAGTAACTGCACAACCATGGCGTCTTACGCTGCTGGGATGCTTGTTCCCGCTCTTGTTGCTGGGCGGCTGTGAGGTGGGTCCGCGTTATGCTCGCCCCAGCGTGCCCGCGCCTCCCTCATACAAGGAGTTGCCGCCTGATTGGACGAAAGCGCAGCCCAGCGACGCCATCGCCCGCGGCAAGTGGTGGGAAATTTTTCAAGACACTAAGCTGAATGAACTCGAAGAGCAAATTAACGTATCGAATCAGAACCTGAAGGCGGCACAAGCACAGTATGTGCAAGCGCGAGCTCTAGTCCGGCAGAATCGTGCGGATTATTTTCCGACGATCACCGGTGGAGTGTCGGCCACGCGCAACCATCAGTCCCAGAATCGCCCCATCGGAACTCAGGCGACACAGACTTATACCGATCTCGCGCTTCCGGTCGAGGCGTCGTATGAGGCCGATGTCTGGGGCCGAGTCCGGCGAACCGTCGAGGCCAGTCGGGCGCAGGCCCAGGCGAGTGCCGCGGACCTGGAAGCCGTAAGCCTGAGCCTGCACTCAGAACTGGCGGCCGACTATTTCCAACTGCGCGAACTGGATTCGGAGGAGCAACTGCTGACCTCCACGGTGACGGCGTACCAGCAGGCCTTCGATCTCACGCAGAATCGCTTCAAGGGCGGGGTCGCATCCGAGGTCGACGTGGCCCAGGCTCAAACCCTGTTGGAAACCACGCATGCCCAAGCCATCGACGTCGGAGTGCAGAGAGCGCAGTTCGAACACGCGATTGCGGTCCTGGTGGGCCAACCCGCCTCAACCTTCAGCCTCGCTTCCTCCCCACTGACACTTGAGCCTCCCGCAATTCCTCCCGGCCTGCCCTCAGAACTGCTGGAGCGCCGGCCCGACGTGGCCGCCGCCGAACGCCGGGTGGCTGCCGCCAATGCCAACATCGGAGTCGCGAAGGCAGCGTACTTCCCCAACGTTTCTCTGACAACGTCGGGCGGATTCGAGAGCAACACGATTACAAACCTGCTTTCCGGCCCCAGCGGGTTTATGCTCGCGGGAGCGTCCGCCATAGTGACCGTTCTGGACGCGGGCCGGCGACACGCCATCACCGACGAAGCACACGCCGCGTACGACCAATCGGCTGCCAACTACCGTGAGACCGTCCTCGGCGCTGTTGAGGACGTAGAAGATAATTTGGCTGCGCTCAGGATTTTGCAGGACGAAGCGAAAACTGAGCAAATAGCAGTGCAGGCAGCGCAGCATTCCCTGAATCTTTCCTTGAATCGCTACAAAGGTGGGGTCACAACCTATCTCGAAGTGATCACAGCGCAAGGGCTGGCGCTGTCGGATGAGCGGACGGCCGTACAGATCCTCGGCCGCCGGATCACCGCAAGCGTATTGCTCGTACGTGCGCTTGGCGGTGGATGGGATAGCTCGACGCTCCCCCAAAAGCCGGAGTGCTGCGGCAGACTGATAGGCCAAGCCATTGACGCGCCAGTTGAAACACCGGTGCTGGCAGCATCGCAGAAAGAAGCGAGCAACCGTCGCTAAGTAGGTTTTGGGAGCCTAGTTATTTTCAGGTATAACGTGAACCAAACTGCATTGTCATCCCGAGCGAAGCGAGGGATCTCGGTCCTTGCCTGCGCCATCAGTGTTGCCGCTGCCAGCAAACACCTAGATCCCTCGCTCCGCTCGTATGACAGATCGCTCCCGGACTCGAATCCAGCCTGGTTCACTCAGGCTGCCGCGCGATGCCGAGCCTTTTCATCTTGTAAATGAGCGTCGTTCTCGGCATGCCCAGTCGATTTGCCGCCCCGTCTGAGCCACCCAGCACCCATTGCGTCTCGTGCAACGCTTGAAGAATGTGTTCCCGCTCCGCATCTTCGAGAGTAATCGGCGGGCCCGCAGAATTTTCCCGCGGCCGGGCAAGCTCTGAGACGGGCGCACAAAGAGTGTGGGTCTGCGAGAGAATCACTGCCCGTTCAATAAAATTCTGCAGTTCGCGGATATTCCCCGGCCAGTCGTAGCGCATGAGGGCCTCCATCGTCTCCGGACGAACAACGTCAATCCTCTTATTCATCTGCTTGCCGTAGTACGTGACAAAATGCTTAGTGAGAAGAGGAATATCCTCGCGCCTGTCGCGCAGGGCTGGGATCCGTATGGGGAAAACATTGAGCCGATAGTAAAGATCAGCACGAAAGCGCCGGTCCTCCACCATCTTCCCCAGATCCTGGTTGGTTGCCGCTACCAGGCGCACGTCAACATGGATCGACCGGCTGCTCCCCAGGCGTTCGAACTCCTGCTCCTGCAGAACCCGCAGTAGCTTGGGTTGCAACTCGGAAGGAATGTCACCGACTTCATCGAGAAACAAAGTTCCCTTGTCCGCAACTTCAAAGCGCCCAACCTTTTTCGCGATCGCGCCCGTAAACGCACCCTTCTCATGTCCAAACAGCTCACTCTCGAGCAAGCCGGAGGGAATGGCGGCGCAGTTGAGTTTGGCGAACAGGTTCTCGCGCCGGGAACTGAGGTTGTGAATCGCCCGCGCCACAAGCTCTTTCCCCGTGCCGGTTTCGCCGAGGATAAGAACGGTAGAGTTGGTGGGAGCAACGGTAGAGATGTGCCGCAGCACTTCCTGAATAGCCGGAGTTTCTCCAAGAATTTCGTCGAAGCCCTGTTCCGCGCGAATCTCGGTTCGCAAATACGAGGTCTGCCCGGCAAGCCGCTCCCTCGACTCGTCCACTTCGCGGTACTGCATCGCGTTGTCGAGCGCAATCGCGACCTGGTTCGACACCTGCTGCAGGAACTCCGCATCCGCCTCTGAGAAGCGATGAGGCTGGCGGTCCAACAAGTGCAGGACGCCGAGCTTTCGATCCCCCCGAATCAGAGGCAAAAAACAGCCCGACTGCACGCCTTCCTGGAAATTGATCTGCAGCGCCATCTTGTGCAGCGCCTGCGGCGCGGTCTCATAGAGCACCGGCTCTCCCGTTCGAAACGCCTTGCCCGGACTCGTGCCTTCAATGGGGATTTGCATTTCCTCCTGCAGGAAGCCTCGTCCTTCCGGAAAATCCAACCCATGGATTTCCAGCCTCTGCCTCTGCAGATCCGGCAATGACAGGCAAGCGCCGTCACACTGCATCGCCAGCCGCACGCGACTCGGAATAACTTTGAACAATTCCGTCAATGACAGGTTCGAAACCACTGCATTGTTGACGTCAAGCAGCAGTTTCATCCGGTCCCGCTCATGAGCTACTTGTTGCTGCAACTCCACGGCGTCCTGATAATTCAACGCATTTTCCACGGCCACCGCGACCTGGCTGGCCGCGAGTTTCTGAATCTCGAGTTGATCCGAGGAATAGGCGTTGGGCGCCGCATTCCCGAGAGTGAACGCGCCCAGCCGGCGGCGCGGAGTCGTCAGCGGCATGCTGCAAAAGGATCGCACACCGTATTCCCGCACCAGCTTGACCGGGCGCGAAAATCGCGTCTCTCGGTCCAAATCGTTGAGGACCAGGGGCTCCTGATTTTTCCACACCCAG
>Ga0307475_10001604_pt1 | contig 13459 bp, 12 predicted proteins | sample atmos_gasesECM1C_FD_203317 | JGI IMG/M metagenome (GOLD analysis project Ga0307475, IMG submission 203317) | Hardwood forest soil microbial communities from Morgan-Monroe State Forest, Indiana, United States - atmos_gasesECM1C_515 | ecosystem: Environmental > Terrestrial > Soil > Temperate... | reverse complement strand
CGGGCGTGGGGCGATCGATGACAAAAGCATGCTGGCGGCGAATCTCGCGGCGTTTATAGGACTCAAGCGCTCGGGAACGCGGCTCACGCGGGACGTCATTTTTCTTGCGGATGACGATGAGGAGCAAGGCGGCGACGCCGGCATAAGGGCGGTGATCGACAGGTATTGGGACAAGATCGCCTGTGGTTTTGCCATTAACGAAGGCGGAGTCGTGGTATTACAAAATGGCAAGGTGCAATACGTAGGCATCCAAACGAGCGAAAAGGTAGCCTACAACGTGACGGTAACGGCCACGGGAACCTCCGGACACGCTTCCATTCCACTACGAGATAATCCGGTGGTGCATCTGGCGGCAGCGGTGCAGAAAGTAGGCACGTTCGAGACACCGCTCCATCTGCTGACCATAACGCGGCGTTATTTCGAGCAACTTGCTTCCGTGGAAGACGACGATGTCGCGAAATGGATTCGTGCATTGGATACTTCGGACCGCGCCGACCTCGCGGCTCTTCGTCTCGCGCAGATGAATCCGGTGTGGAACTCGATGCTGCGGGATACCATCGCACCCACTGAGCTAAGTGCGGGCGTTCGCGCCAACGTCGTTCCTCCGCAAGCTTCGGCCAACCTGAATATCCGCCTGCTGCCCGGGAATTCGATCCTGGATACGGTTGCGGAAATGCAAAGGGCGGTGAATGACCCTCAAGTCAAGTTCAACGTGGAACCCGATGCCAGCCCCAATGCCCCTGCCTCGTCGATTACCTCCGGGCTTTATCAGGCTATCGAGCGGTTGGCGCTACAGCAATTCCCGGGGGCCGTGGTGGTTCCCTACTTATCCACGTACTACACGGATTCGGCTTATCTGCGCCTTCATAACGTGCAGTCGTATGGAGTGGTTCCCTTTCCGCTGACGGAGGCGGATCTGCTGCGGATTCACGGTGACGACGAACGCATTCCGATCACCAGCTTCCGCACCGGCGTTGAATTCCTGTACAAGGCGGTTCATGAATTCGTCACGAAGTAACTCGAATTCCACCGAGGTGCGCCGCGCCAAGATCGTCTGCACCCTGGGCCCGGCGAGCCGTTCGCCCGCAATGATCGACCACTTGATGCGGGCAGGGATGGACGTGGCCCGATTGAATTTTTCTCACGGCACCCAGGAAGAGCACGCGCGCACAGTCACGCTGATACGAGCGGCGTCGGCGCACCAGCAAAAACCTATCGGTATTCTCGCCGACCTGCAAGGACCGAAAATCCGCACAGGCGCGCTGGAAGGCGGGCGCCCGATAACTCTGTGCGCGCAAAGGCGGTTCACGATCAACACAGTGGATGCGCCAGGAAATGAGGAAGGCGTTTCGATCACCTACAAGCGCCTGCCGTCGGAAGTGCACAAGGGCGATCGAATCCTGCTGGCGGACGGACTGATCGAGCTGCGCGTGCTATCCACAGGGCGGCAGCGAATCGTGTGCCGCGTCGTGAATGGCGGCGAACTACGGGAGCATCAGGGCGTCAATCTTCCCGGCGTGAAGCTGCGGATTCCGGCGCTGACAGAGAAAGATTTGGCCGACCTGCGGTTCGCGCTGAAGTGCGGCGTCAACTACGTCGGCGTGAGCTTCGTGCGGACGGCGGACGACGTACTGGCGGCTAAGGCGGCAATGGAGAAAGCCGGCCGGAAAGTTCCGGTGATCGCAAAACTGGAGAAGCCGGAGGCGATCGACAACCTCGACGAGATTCTGGAGGTGTCGGACGGAGTTATGGTGGCGCGGGGCGACCTGGGCGTGGAGATGAGCCCGGAACGCGTGCCTGTGGTTCAGAAGATGGTGATCGCCCATGCACGAGAGGCTCGCGTGCCGGTGATTACCGCAACGCAAATGCTGGAATCGATGACCCACAATCCGCGGCCGACGCGCGCGGAAGCCTCCGACGTGGCCAACGCGATTTTTGACGGCAGCGACGCGGTGATGCTCAGCGCTGAAACCGCTACGGGACGGTATCCGGTGGAGTCGGTAAAAATGATGGACCGCATCATCCGCGAGGCCGAAGCGAGCGTCGCAGAATATATCCGCCCGCATCGGCGTGAGCTTTTAAGTCTGGCGGAGACCACCGCGGAGCTCATTTGCCACGCTTCCGAAGAGCTGTCGATGAAGGTGATTGCCGTTTTCACGGAAAGCGGTTCGTCTGCGCGGCTGATTTCAAAGCACCGGCCTCGCCCGCCGATCATCGCGTTTTCGCGCAGCCAGGAGACGCGCCGGCAGGTCACGCTGCTCTGGGGCGTGCTGCCGCGGAAGGCGGCGATGCTGCGGGATATCGACGATATGGCAGAAATCGCCGAGCGCCGGCTGCTCGAGGAGGGCCTGGTGCAGCAAGGCGATTTGGTGGGGATGGTGGCGGGCACACCGCTAGGCGTGGGCGGGACCACAAATTTCATGAAATTTCACATCATTGGCGGCGGCGAGCAGGTGTGGCGCTAGGGCTCGCGAGTCGCGCCCGGTTCGGCTTTTACCTCTCGGTTTATCTTCTTTGGATCCTGCTGATTTTTTACGCGACCAGAGGCGCCAATGGCCCAGGCCAATCCTGGCTTGCCGGCTGGCAGCAGTGGGACGCGCATTGGTACGAACAAATCTGGCGCGAAGGGTATCCCGCGGCAGATCCTCGAACTCTGGTTTTTCCCCCCGGGTATCCGGTGATCGTCGGAATCATCTCAAAGCCTTTTCGCGCATCTTTTCTTGCGACAGCGATTGTTCTGAACCTGGCGGCTTTTTTCTGTACCGCAGTCTTGGTATCTGAGTGGCTGTCGCGGAAGTTTGCTGTTTCCAGCTCTTTGTTATTTGTGTTCGTGCTGTCCGCGCCTGCTGCCTACTTTGCCTTTACTGCGTATTCCGACGTCGTATTCATGCTGTTGCTGTGGGTTTTGCTCTGGCTTGCTTTGGCAGAACGTGTTCCAGGCGGATATAAGAGCGTAATCGCGCAATCTCTCTTGCTGCTTGTGCTTCCATGGATCCGCCTGACGGGCTACGCACTGGCTTCGTGGCTCTTCGCGCGGAGGATCGTGGCGCTCGCGGTTTTGGCCTCGCTGGCGCTCTGGCTGGGATTTAATCGAATGATAGCGGGGAGTGCTTTCTATTTTCTTCGCGCGCAGAGGCTTTTCGCTATGCCTCAAGGGAACTTCTTCCAGGGGCTTGCAGACAGTCTGATCCACGTGGGATCGGATTGGAGTCGCGGAACGAGTTGGCTGGAATTCGGTTTCCTGCCTCTGTTTTATCTCTGCGCGCTGGCGGCCGCGGCGGTATGGCTGGCGAAACGGCGCGAAGGTCTGCTGGCCCTCAGCGTGCTATCGATCTTGCTGTTTTCCTATAACCAGGGTTTCTGGCGAAGCGTGGTTCGCTACGACCTGCCGCTCGTTCCCGTGTTGTGCCTGCCATTACTGGTAACAGCCAAATCCGGGACCGGCGTGGCTTCATACGTCTCCCGAGCGGTTTTCTACGCGCTTATTCTCGGTCAATTTTCGTTGCAGATTTACTTCGCGCGGCTCTTTCACGCGGGTGGCTGGGCGTTTTAAGGCTGAAGATCCGGAGCGAAAGCGCTCAATTGACCCAGTTGTCGGGGTGGGAGGGTGGTTCATTCCTATGCTTGCGCATGAAAACCTCAAACTTGCGGCGGGCGCGACGCCGCTGCCAATCGGAAATGCCATTGCGTGCACGAAAAAACCAGGAGCCGCGGCGGAGATAGAGATACCCGACGAGCATGCCGCCGAGATGTGTAATGTGGCTGACGTTGTCGCCCGCGCCTGAGCCGAGCGTGAGGAAAAATTCGATGGCGCCCGCGCCGATGACATAAATCTTCATCGGAATCGTAACGGGGAATGGAATCAGCCAAATTTTGCGGTCCGGAAACATGATGGCGTTGGCCAGAAGGATTCCGTAAATCGCACCGGAGGCCCCAATGGTCGGAATCGCCGATGTCCCGAAACCGTGCGGGTCGATGATCGTCTTCACCAGCACGTTGATCAGGCCGGCGCCGACGCCCGTCAGGAAGAAATAGGTGTAAAAGCGGTGCGTTCCCCAGGCCCGTTCAAGGTCTACGCCAAACATCCAGAGAAAAAGCATGTTCAGGAGGATGTGCCACAGGCCGCCATGCAAAAAGATGTAAGTGACCGGCTGCCAGATTCTGAGCCCGTGCGTCACCAACAGTGGCACCAGTCCGAACTCCCGGATCATGAGGCGATATACGGCCATGTCGAAAAGCTCGAGAAGCGTCTGGATGAGAAACACACCCACGCAGGCCAGCACGAGATTGCGAATGGCAGGAGTGACGAATTCACGCCATTGCGAACGCACCCGGGGATATCGCGGGAAAAAACTCATTGAGAGAGTCTAAGGGTAGCAGCCCTCGCGAGTCAAAGTCATCGCCCTACTGCTAGTACAAAGGTACTGGAACCTACGATTCCCGCGTTAGAACAATGGGTCCATTGAAGGTGAGTTGTAATTAATTGAGAATGACTGCTGCGCGAGGATGGGCATGAGTGAGGGCAACCCAACCGACACCCTGGGCACGGTGAGCGTCACCGAATGGGTCGAAGATCGCCGCCGAACAGAGCGCGTACCCGTTTCGTTGCCCGTTCATGTGTGCTCTTCCGACGGGGCGATCGATAAATTTGAGGAAGTTTCCACGACATTAAACGCTTCGCGCGACGGCGTGTACTTTTCCAGTGATATTCAAACTTATAAAGTCGGGATGTCCCTCGTAGTCACCTTTCCCTATTCTCATGCCCCCGAGCGCAACGTGCATTTCTTTGGCAAGGTCGTGCGGATTGATGCGCTACCTAAAGGCCGCTTCGGCATAGCTGTCGAGTTGGTTATGACCATCGCGAACAAACAAAAGCGACGCGCTGTCGCCGAAACGGTGAGACGTTAATGCACAATGCCCTGCCGCTTTTAATCCGCGCGCATAGCCCCTTCGAGAACGACAGACTCAATGAACGCCGGACTCTAGAACGACTAAAAATCTCTGTTCCCGTCCACGTGCGTTCGATTGATCCCTCCGAGCGCGCGATCTTAGAAGCTGCAACTACGATCGATGTGAACCGGCACGGCCTTTGCTTCAGCACTTCGCGAGATCACTACCACGTGGGGATGTCTCTATGCCTGACATTTCCGTATTCGTCTCCGGTGATGGTTCGTAAAGAGTTTGTGGCCAACGTGGTGCGCGTGGATTCGCTACCAAACGGCGGCCGGTCAGTAGCGGTGCAGTTCATCTCCCAGCCTTAATCCTGGAAGCACTAAGGAGCTTGAATAGAACTATGCGGAAACGAAACGGAATCCTGATCCTTGCGGCCGTCATGACGTTTGCTTCACTGTTGATCCTGAACTTCGTGCGGTGGAGAATGATCGGCTCCGAAACTGAGCAATCTCTTCAGTTGAAACAAAGTCATGCCAGCTAGTTATATTCGGCGGGCTACGTAGTTTTCTTGTTTTCTTCTCTCCGGGCAGATCCAGAAGCCAGTCGCGACCGAAAGTTTTCCAATCGTGCATACGAATGTTCGCTGGGTCCAGGCCCTCGCGCGCGCGGCTGCCGGTTCCATTCATTTCCTCTCCTGATGGCGTTATACTCAGCCCGCTCCCAACAGATACAGGCTATTTTGATCGAGTGGAGGAGAACGTGGCGAACCGCGGCTGGAAACTGAATCTTTGGCGTCATGTGGGTCGTTTGGCGGCGGGCGTTGGTGCAGTCCTCTTTGGGCTCAGTTTGTTGGTAGCCACGCGGGCCGAAGGGCAGGAAGTCACGCCGGAGCGCCTCGTTCACGCCGGAAGAGAGCCGCAGAACTGGCTGACGTTCTTCGGGAATTACAGGGCCTGGAGCTATAGCCCACTCAATCAGATCACACGCGAAAATGTGCACCGGCTGACGCCGGCATGGACTTTTCCCACGGGTGGGCGCGGCGGACTGGAGTCCGCACCGATTGTCGCCGACGGCAAGCTGTACGTGGTGGATCAGAACAATGACGTCTTTGCATTGGACGCCGTCACGGGAAAACTGATTTGGAATTACGCCTATAAAGCGGCCAAGGATGCCCGCGCTGGAAACGGGAAGGCTCGAGGATTAGCGATTGGGTTCGGGATGCTATTTATGGGCACCCGGGAGAATCGCCTCGTGGCTTTGGACGCGACGACAGGCAAGGAGATCTGGAATGCCGAAATCGAGAATTCCGCGAAGTGCGGATGCGGGATCAGTTCGGCGCCGCTGCTGGTGAAAGACAAAGTGATTACCGGAGTAACCGGCGGCGAAAGCGCGCATCGCGGATACATAAACGCGTTCGATGCGAAAACAGGGAAACTAGCCTGGCGCTTTTACACGATCCCGGAGCCTAGCCAGCCCGGTTCCGAGACCTGGACGGGAGATTCCTGGAAGCTGGGCGGCGGGTCGAGCTGGTTTACCGGTTCCTACGACCCAGAGCTCAACCTGGTTTTTTGGGGCGTGGGCAACCCGTCATCCGATCTTTACGGCGGCGACCGCCTGGGCGCGAATCTTTACACCGACTCGCTGGTGGCGCTCGACGCCGACACGGGAAAGGTGCGCTGGTTTTTCCAGGAGACTCCGCACGACGTATACGACTACGACTCGAATCCCGAGCCAATTCTGATCGACGTCCGGCTAAACGGGCAGATGCGCAAGCTGGTGATTCATTCGAGCAAAAACGGATTTGCGTACGTGCTTGATCGCGAAACGGGCAAATTCGTTCGGGGATTTCCGTATGTCGATACAGTGACCTGGACGAAAGGCCTGGACAAGGATGGAAAGCCCATCGATCCGGTGATGGAGGAAGCGGGCAAAGTCGCGAAAGATTATTTGTTCTGCCCGGGAACACAGGGCGGCCGGAATCGGAATCACTCGGCCTACAGCCCGCAGACCGGTTTGTGGTACACTACCGCGCTGGAGGTTTGCTCACATCTTACGCCGCAAAGGCAAGAGGTGAATGAGGGGGAGAGCTTCTGGGGTGGTCAGAGAGAGGAGCAATTGAACCCCAACGCCGTCCCGCATATCGCCGCTTTCGATCCCTTAACCGGAAAAAAGCAGTGGAGCTTCGCGACGAGATTCTTCAATGCGTCGTCTTTGCTGACCACGGCTGGCGACTTGGTTTTTGGCGGAGACATCGAAGGAAACGCCTTTGCACTGGACGCAAAAACGGGACAGAAGCTCTGGTCGTTTAGCACCGGGAGCCGGATTGCTTCGCCGGCGGTGAGTTTTTCCGTAAATGGACGGCAATATGTGGCCATCGATTCCGGCGGCGGCTCGTTGATCGAAGCGCGGGCTCCCCTGTATTGGCCGGAAGCGAAGAATCACATGGGGCAGGACGCCTCGACGCTTTTCGTTTTTGCGCTGCCGGAAGAGAAATAACGGACGCGCTTAGCTCTCGTCAGGCGGCGTATCGGCTTTGCCGTCGGCCTTGCTATCGACACCGCGAATCAATTCCACGAAGGCGCTGGCGGAGCGGGGCAAATGGCGGTCGCGGCGGTAAATCAACCCCAGTTCGCGCCACAGCTCGACATCTTTTATAGGGATGAGTTTCACGCGGCCGGCGCGGACGTCGTCTTTCGTGAAGCCTTCGCTGATCAGCGACACACCCAAATTCGCGCCTACGAATAGCTTGATCATCGTTACGCTGGGCAATTCCATGACAATGCGGAGATCGGCGACATAAGGCCGGAAAGCCTTATCGAGCAACTGGCGTGTAAAACCGGTCTTGGGAAAAATCAGCGGTTGGCCCGCGATGTCTTTGGCAGTTACTTCCTTGAGTTTCGAGAGCGGGTTTTTGGTGCTGACCATCAGCATGACGCGATCGCGATAGATGGCATGTACTTTAAGGCTGGGCGACTTCACCGGCAGGGTCACGATGCCGAGATCGATCGTTCCGTCCTCGACGCGCTGCAGAATTTTGTGACTGAAATTGCGATAGATGCTGATCTGCACGTCGGGATACGTGCGATGAAACCTGGAGAAAACCTCGGGCAAAACGTACAGGCAAGTGGCTTCATTTGCGCCGATGGCGAGAATGCCGCGGGGCATCTCGGATTGGTCGGCCACAGCGCGCAGCGATTCCTGGCGCAGCGTTAAGAAGCGCTCGGCATATTCGAAGAGCACCTCTCCCGCCGGCGTCAGCCGGACGGTTTTTCCCATTCGGCCGAATAGCTTTTCGCCGTACTCCTGTTCGAGCTGCCGGATCTGGGCGCTTACCGCGGATTGCGAGCGGAAAACCTTGCGGCCGGCCAGGGAGAAGCTGCCGTGCTTGGCCACTTCAACAAAGGTGTTGAGCTGATCGAAGTCCATTTTTGTGGCCCGTAATTTTATCGGAAACGCCGGGTAAATTCACCTTTGGTCGCCAGGTATTTGTCCAGAGTTGCGCAAATCGAGCTGATTTGGCTGGATTGTCAGTTTGTACCGCCAAAAATCACGCTGTATGTGTGGCGCGCGATCATCAATTCTTCGCTCGTAGCCACGAGTCTCACGACGCAAGTGCTTTCCGCGGCGCTGATCACGTCTTTGGCAGCGTTGTTTTTAGCAGAATCGATGCGTACGCCGAGATGGCCAAGATCGCGGCAGATCTCCTCACGAACGGCCGGTGCGTGTTCCCCGATACCGCCGGTAAACACGAGCATATCGACGCCGCCCAGCACGGCGGCAAACGCGCCGATCTCTTTGCGAATCGAGCGACAGAACATGGCAATCGCTTCTGCCGCGCGAGGATCGGAATCGCGTTTGGCGAGCAGTTCCTTCATGTCCGAGGTCAGTTCGGAGACACCCAGCAAGCCCGATTCGGAGTCGACCAGGCGCTCCAGTTTAGCCGCGTCGTAACGCCTTTCGCGCAGCAAGTAGATCAGTATGCCCGGATCCAAGTCGCCGGTGCGCGTTCCCATCGTTACCCCGCCGGTCGGCGTGAGGCCCATAGACGTGTCCGCCGGCAGGCCGTCTTTAACGGCGGCCAAACTGGCTCCGTTGCCCAAATGAGCGATGATCAGGCGCTGTCGATGGGCGGCCGGTCCCAATTCCTGCAGGACGTATTCGTAGGAGAGGCCGTGAAATCCGTAGCGCCGGATGCCTTCGTCGAAGAGCTTCCTGGGCAAAGGAAAGCGCTGGGCCAGGTCCGGAAGGCGGCGGTGGAAGGCGGTATCAAAGCAGGCGACCTGGGGAATTTGCGGAAGCTTGGCTGCCAGCGCTTCCATGATTGTGATTTCGGCGGGCAAGTGCAGGGGAGCCAAAGGAATCAGATTGCGCAGATCGGTTATGACCTGTGGCGTGATTTTTGTCGGAGCCGCATGATGCGGGCCGCCATTGACCACGCGATGTCCGATCGCGGAGGGAGCGGCATATTTTCCTTTTTTCAGCTCATCCAGCGCCATCTTCAGCGCGTGTTGGTGCTCGGGAATTGGACGAGGCTGATCCACAACGGAACTGCCGTCGGACGTGCGAAGCCATAAGCGTGCCGATGGCGCGCTGATGTCTTCCGCCTCGCCGCGCACGAGGAGGCGCTCGCTCGAGTTACTGAATTCGTATAGCGCAAATTTGAGTGACGACGAACCGCTATTGAAGGCGAGGATGTGATGAAGTTCCACAGATTACCGGGAATCCGGTTGGGCGATGCCATTCGATTATATGGCCTGCGCAGCGTGAGCGAGACCGTTGCCTATTGCAGTGGTATTGCGGGAGCGTTAAGGCTTTCCATCGCACCTAACCTGCAGGATTTGCCCGCATCATAGAGTCATACGCAAAAAGGAAGTTTCATGTTTGAATTCGATGCGAAGCTTTCCACGGCGGTTGAAACCGACCACCGGCCGTCGCCCCCACCGAAGCCCAGCAGCAAACCCTTATCTCCCGAACTTCTCCAGAAGATGCAGCGCTATTGGCAGGCCTCGAATTATCTGACCGTCGGACAGATCTATCTGCGTGAGAATCCTCTTTTAAGGGAGCCGCTCAGGCCCGAGCACATTAAGCCACGTCTTCTGGGGCACTGGGGCACTTCGCCGGGCCAGAATTTTATTTATGTGCATCTGAATCGCCTGATCAAAGAGAAACAGACCAGCATTATTTATATCTCGGGGCCCGGACACGGCGGCCCGGCTCTGGTCGCCCAGAGCTACCTCGAAGGGACATATTCGCAGGTTCATCCGGAAGTGACGCGGGATTTGCCGGGAATAAGGACGCTGTTTCGCGAATTCTCGACACCGGGAGGAGTGGGAAGTCACTGCGGGCCGCACATTCCCAGTTCTTTGCACGAAGGCGGAGAGCTGGGCTATTCGCTTCTGCACGCTTACGGCGCCGCCTTCGATAATCCGGCGCTCATCGTGGCTTGCGTGATTGGCGATGGCGAGGCGGAAACCGCTCCTCTCGAGGGAAGCTGGAAGGGGAACAAGTTTCTGAATCCGATGCGGGATGGCGCCGTCCTGCCGATTCTGCATCTGAATGGATACAAAATTTCGAGCCCCACGGTCGAAGCTCGCACGCCCGATGAAGAACTCGTGCGGCTATACACGGGACGAGGCTATCGCGCTTATTTCGTGGAGGGGGACGATCCCGCGGACGTGCACCAGGAGTTTGCTAGCGCGCTGGACCTCGCTTATGCAGATATCAAAACGATTCAGGACGATGCGCGAAAGAACGGCCTGAAGGGCGCGCCGGCGTGGCCGATGGTCATTCTGCGCACGCCAAAGGGCTGGACCGGACCAAAGGAAGTGGAGGGCGTGCCGATCGAGGGAACGTTTCGCGCGCACCAGGTTCCGCTTGCGAACGTCCGCAACGATTGCAAGCAGCTCAAGATGCTCGAAGAGTGGATGAAGAGTTACGAACCCGACAGGCTATTTGATAAAGATGGTCGGCTCATAGCGGAATTGGCCGAGTTCGCCCCGCACGGCGACCATCGCATAGGCGCGAATCCACACGTCAACGGCGGGCGTGTATTGAAAGAGCTGGTGCTTCCCGAATTCATAAATTACGCGCTCAAAGTGCCTGGTCCGGGCCGCGTGATTGCGGAAGCACCTCGAAAGCTCGGCGAGTTCCTCAGAGACACGATGCGGCAAAATTCGCAGAATTTCCGCTTTTTCTGTCCGGACGAGACGAATTCGAATCGCCTGAACGCCATTTTCGAAGCTACTACGCGTTGCATGGTCGAGCCCACCGTCTCTATTGACGAAAAAGTGAGCGCCGAAGGGCGCGTTCTTGAAGTGCTCAGCGAGCACTGCACGGAGGGCTGGCTCGAAGGATATGTGCTGACCGGCAGGCACGGTGTGTGGTCATCGTATGAGGCCTTCGCGCAGGTGGTCGATTCGATGATTACGCAGCACGCTAAATGGCTGGAAGAATCGAAAGAATTTCCGTGGCGGCGGCCCATCGCGTCGCTCAACGTGTTTCTCACCAGCCACGCGTGGCGCAACGATCACAACGGATTCAGTCATCAGGCGCCAGGGTTCGTCGACAATGCGCTGCAAAGAAGGAGCGAAGTGATCCGCATCTATTATCCTCCGGACGCGAATACCCTGCTGAGCGTGATGGATCATTGCCTGCGCAGCCGCAATTACGTGAACATCGTCACCTGCGGAAAGCAGTTTGCCTTGCAATGGCTGGACATGGACCAGGCCATTACGCATTGCTCCCAGGGTGCATCCATCTGGAAATTCGCCAGCAACGATGACGGCGGCGAGCCCGACGTGGTGCTGGCCTGCGCCGGCGATGTGCCGACGCAGGAAACGCTGGCGGCGGCATGGCTGCTGCGGAAACAGGTTCCGGGAGTCAAGCTGCGTGTCGTTAACGTGGTCGATCTGGGCGTGCTGATGAGCCCGGACGTTCACCCGCACGGAATGGACAACATCTCCTTCGAAGGATTGTTCACTCACGCGGCGCCGGTGATTTTTGCCCATCACGGATATCCGGCCGTGATTCACAGCATGATGCACGGCCGCGCTAACGAAGCGCGTTTTCACGTTCGCGGATTCAAAGACGCCGGCACCACCACCACGCCATTCGATATGGTCGTTTTGAACGGCATCAGCCGATTCGACCTCGCCAAACTGGCGCTGAGATATGTGCCGCGCCTAAGGTCGGAAACTTCAGATGTAATCGACATGTTCGACCGGAAACTCTACGAACATCGCTCGTACATTCGCCAGAATTTCGAGGACTTGCCGGAGATCGCCAATTGGTACTGGACGGCGGATTTTAGCGATCCCACTGAGCCTCCGCCACTCGCGGTCGGACAGACCCGAGCGGCACTTTTCACTGATTCCTGATCGCGATTACGAAAGGATCAAAGAAAGGCCGGAGCGGCCTGCGTATCGGGGACCCTGGTTGAATCCTTTGGCACAAAGCCGTAAGCTCCTCACGTACCTTCGAAAGATATTCCCAATTAACCTTTCGCTGCATCGAAGAACCTTCGGCCTATTACGAATCTGAGGAGCGAATACATGAGTCCCAAAAATACCAAACGCGGTGAGAGTTACAACCAATTGGAAGTGGGCACCAAACGAGCCAAGCCAATTCAACATCAACACGGCGCAGAAATTCAGCCGTACGGCAAGATCGCGAAACTCCCGATCGCCTTGGACGAAAAGGTCTGCGCAGAGAGCGCAGAAAATCTGAATCAGCTGCTTGCCGATACGATGACATTGCGGGATATGTACAAAAAGCACCACTGGCAAGTCGCCGGGCATACGTTCTATCAATTGCATCTGCTCTTCGATAAGCATCACGGTGAGCAGGACGAACTCGTGGACGAAATCGCCGAGCGCATACAGCTTTTGGGCGGCATCAGTCTCGCCATGGCCGCGGATGTTGCGGAAACAACCATGATCCAACGGCCGCCAAGAGGTCGGGAAGAAGTCCCGGTACAAATCTCGCGCCTCCTGGAAGCTCACGAACTGATCCTGAAGGAAGCCCGCACGATGGCCAAGCTGGCTACTGAAGCGGGCGATGACGGGACAAACGATTTACTCGTTTCCGACGTGATCCGAACCAACGAGCTTCAAGTGTGGTTCCTTGCGGAGCACTTGGTCGATGTTCCCGTTGTTCGCGCTGACCGCGGCGTGGCCGCCGTGGCTGGAGAGTGACGGCCGGCAACTTGCGCAGCGACGATGGGTTTGAGCGGGCGCTTCCGATTCAGCGCGGCTCCAGCCCATCGACTCCGCCGTGGTGAAAGCTAATCCAACCATGTCTCCGCAGGCTCAATTCCACGCGTTTTGCTGAATCCTATAGAGTAGCCCCATCTCAAGCTGAGCCAAATACGGCTTCGAGATTTTGACTCTGCGGACGCAGACAAACTGTTGCGTGATGTGGCAAACGGAAAAGCACTGGCTTATACAACACACAAGAACTTTGTCTAAGCTGGTGCCGTTGCCATTTGAGCGCGAGTGCCGCGTGGCATCAAAGCTGCCAGAACAATCGCCACAAGGAATAGCGCAGGAACGTCACCATATAAATGGCC
>Ga0307475_10001603_pt1 | contig 13461 bp, 7 predicted proteins | sample atmos_gasesECM1C_FD_203317 | JGI IMG/M metagenome (GOLD analysis project Ga0307475, IMG submission 203317) | Hardwood forest soil microbial communities from Morgan-Monroe State Forest, Indiana, United States - atmos_gasesECM1C_515 | ecosystem: Environmental > Terrestrial > Soil > Temperate... | reverse complement strand
GTAGGAACGAGTGCGGGCCTTCTCGAGCGCTTCTTCGGCCGAGATCGCGACGTCAACTTCGTAGCCCGCGGATTCGAGGATGCTCTGCTCGAGCATGCGTGTGGTCAGTGAGTCGTCAATGACCAGGATTGGGGCTCTTTTTTGCTGGACTCGCTCCGACGACTTGTCGAGAGCCGAACACGCGGCGGCAACGAGCGCGACGGGGTCGAGCATCAGCTGCGGAGTCCCGTCCGCATCGAACGATGCGCCCATGACCAACGGCGCGCTTGTCGCAAACTCCGGGAGCGGTTTGAGGACCACGTCCGTCGTTCCGAGCAGGCGGTCTACGCCGATGGCAGCGAGACGGCCTCCGGCGCGGAGAACGACCGCAGACCACGCGCGCCGCATAGTGACGCCGTTCGAATCGGACCCGAGCAGGCGCGACATCGACGCAAAAGGGATGGCGCGATTCATGTGCAGAATAGAGTCGCGGCCGCCCGCCCCAACGATGTCTTGAGCCTGGGCCCGAAGTGCGCCGCTGACCGCCGCAAGAGGGAGCGCATGCGTGGCTCCATTGACTTCGACGAGGAGCGCAGCCATCGACGAGAGCGAAACCGGCACCCGGATCTCAATGGCCGTCATTCGACCCGCCACGCTGTGAATCTCCGCGTCCCCTTTGAAACGGCGTGCGGTCTCGCGGACGACGTCGAGCCCTACGCCCCGGCCGGAGAGCTCGGTAACCTCGCTGGAGGTACTGACGCCAGGAAGGAACACGAGCTGCATCGCCTCGTGCGGGGAGAGATCGGCTGCGCTATTGGCCGCTATGGCCCCACGCGCAACGGCCGCGCGACGAACGGCGTCCACGTCGACCCCGCGCCCATCGTCACGACAGGTAAACACAACCTCATGGCCTCGCTGGACCACGTCCAGAAGCACGCGGCCCATGTCCGGCTTGCCGCGTCGGGCGCGCTCCGCAGCCCCTTCGATCCCGTGTCCGACCGCATTGCGCACGACATGAAGCAGAGCGTCGCGTACGGCCTGGAGCACGTGACCGTCGAGCCGATTGTCTCCCCCGCTTGCCACGAACTCGACGCGAACGTTGCATGCTTGTGCGGCGTCGCGCGTCGCGCGCTCGAGCGCGGCGAAGATGGTGGACGTAGGAACGAGTCGAAGACGATGGGCCCGTTCGCGCACGAGACGAATCGCCGCATCCGCATGGTCGCGCGTCTGAACGAGTCCGTGCCCGAGATTCTCCAATTTGGTGCAGAGCTCCTCGGCAATGGCACGCGCTCGTTCGAGCGAGACGGTGGTCATGCGAGTCGCTGTTCGCGTCGCGAGCTGATCGACCAGCGCCCTGGCGACGCGTTCCGCCTGCCCGATCGCAGCCTCGCTAATGGTGAGTCCGGTGATCTGAGTGCCTGCTTGGAACACGTCGTCCAGGATGGCATCAAGCTCACCGACTTCGACGCGCACGGTTTCGAGCGGCTCTTCGGCAATCGGCATCGCGCGCATGGCGGTGGTGGGATCGCCGGCGAGGGGCGGCGCGGGGGCAGGAGCCGCGGCCCCGGTTGCGTGTTCGACGGGGACGTGTGTGCGAGCGGCTCCGTCCGTCGACCCCAGCGCGGCGACCGACGCGGTCATCTTGTCGATGAGAGCAAGCAGAGTGTCGATGCTCGGGCGGGGGAGGGGAGATCCGCTGTCACGATAAGGACTGAGAACATCCTCAATGGCGTGGGCCGCGTCGGCCAAGCCCGGTTGTTTCACGACCCGGGCGGCCCCCTTCAACGTGTGTGCATAGCGAAAAAGCCGACCCACCACCGCTGCGGGGACGGCGCCTTTTTCGAGCTCGAGTACTCCTTGAGCGAGTCCCTCCAGTAACTCCCGCGCTTCGATGCGAAAGTATTTGTACGGGTCCTTCGCCACCTCTAGGACGCTCCCGCCGCCCGAACCAGCAGAGCGAGCTGACGCGAAACGTCGGCCAGTTGCGACGATGTGTCGAGCATCGCGCTCGAACCTCCCTCGGTCTCTTTCGCGGCCTGTGCAACATCGCTCATGGCAATGTTCACCTGCTCGATCGCCGTCGCCTGCTGCTTCGTGGAAAGCTCGATCTCGCGGGCGGCCTCGGTCGTGACCCCGACTTGGGAGACGATTTGTTGAAACGTGGACAAGACATCCGCGAACTGCTTCGCGCCGGCGTCGACCGCCTTGGAGCCGTCCTCCGTAGCCATGACTGTGGTATTCGCTGCGGCGCGGATTGCCTCAACCAGCACGCCGATCTCGCGCGCAGACCCACCGACTCGATCCGCCAAGCGACGAATCTCCTCGGCGACGACGGCGAAGCGTTTGCCCGCATCGCCGGCCCCCGCTGCTTCGATGGTCGCGTTGAGAGCGAGAATGTTTGTCTGGTCGGCCAGCTCGTTGATGAGCTCGAGAATGCCTCCGATCTCTTGCGACTTCTTCCCGAGATCGAGCATGTGCGTCACGATGAGGTCGACCTGACGCTTGATCCCGGTGATGGCGTCTTGGCTGCGGTGCACGGTTTGGTCCCCCGCCTTCGCTCGCATGGCGGTCTCTTCGGCCACCCGCACCACGCGTTGCGCACTTTCCGCAATCTGGCGCGACGTGGCCAAGAGCTCCTTGATCGTCGTCGTAATTTCGTTCGTCGACGCGGCAAGCTGTTGCGCGCTCGTCACTTGCTGATTGGCCGCGGACTGCAACTCCGCCGAAGAACTGTCCGCTCGATGAATGGCCGACTCTATCCGTCGATGAATCGTTCTGGAGAGGAGCGATGCCGCGACTGCGGCAAACAGGGCCGCGATGACGACGAGTGCGCTGATGACGAAAACCTTCCCGGAGTTGCCCTCCGCGTCGATCAGGGCGCGCAAGGCGACGATGCCGATGGCGGCATCGATGCCGGCCAGGATCGCGAAACTCGTAAAGATGATCCGACTTGTCGTCCAGCCGCTCGTCATGGTCGTCATGGTCACAGGCCTTTCCGTGCACGGTCCGCGTCGCGAAGCATTGCGAGGATGGAGGACGTACTGATGACGACTCTCGTCGCGTTGCCGCTGCGCAACACTTCGCCGACGTGGGCGCGGTCCCCATCCACTTGCGCGGCGGGATACAGGTCGGCCTTCGGCGCCTGCACGTAGGCATCAAGCTCGTCAAACGCCAGCGCGAGCGACGGCTGGGAGCCGCAAATCGCTAGCCAATTCCATCCTTTGGTATCGCCGTCGCCCAGCAGCGCCGCGAGGCTATACACGGCCACGAGACGACCGCGAATGCCCGCGAGCCCAATCATCTCCGATCGCGCGCCCGGCAGAGGAACCACTTTGCACGCCTTCTGGACCTCGGCCAGCTCGTCGATGCGTACCGCGTATTCACCCTTGCCAACACGAATCGCAAGCATTCCAACGTACGTGTGCGACGTGGTCGAGATGGGCAGCGCAAATGACTTGTCGAAGCTGTCACGGAGTTGGATCAGTCGTTCGGCGAAGTCTAGGTGGGCCGTGCTCACGATTTTCCTCCCGCCGCGTGAAGCTCGGCTCGGCACAGTTGGGTGAGGGCCTCTCGGCTGAATCCGCCGCCAAAGAGCATGATGCGCGCCGCGTCATCGCGCGCGAGGAGCGTTACCGCCTGCGACAATTCGCGCCGGGCCGTGGGCAGATCCCCGGCATGACGAGCAAGCATGCCCATGTGCAGCCGCGGCATCGCAAAAGTGCCATCCAGATAGGCTGCCATCTGATCGTGCCGTATTGCGCCGTCGAGATCTCCGGAGCGCTCTCGCGCGAGGGCTGTGAGGTAGTGGGCTCCGGCGTTCCGCTCGTCGCCGTCCAGTACGTCGCGACAAATGGCCTCGGCTTTCTGCAGCTCGCCCTGGTTGGTCAGAATCGCGGCCGTAAGGAGCTGCACGCGCGCTTCGTGGGCTGCCGCAGGCAGCGATTGCAAAAGGTTCAGTGCGTCGGCGAAGCGCTCTTGCCGATAGAGCTCGATCGCGAGGTCGATGCGCGCTGCCGACGCCGCGGTGGGCTCTGGGCTCAGAGAGGGCGAGTCGGGCCGGTCTGAGGGCGTTGAAGATGCCGAGAGCGCGTTGCCGTTGCTTGTCACTCGCGGAGGAGGCCGGCTCGTTAGCTGCTCGACGCGCCAGGACGCACGCTCAATGGTCTTCATCCACGACCCGGCGGGCGTTCCCACCAGCCGGTCCGCAGAGGCATCGCGCTTCTGATAGTAGAACGTGTTGTGCGTCTGCAGGACGTCGAAGTCGTCGGTCATGCCTCGAAGCGACTCCGAATGGCCCAGAAACAGAAACCCACGCGAGGCGAGGATCTCGGTGAGGCGCTTGATGGCTTGGCCCAACTTGTCCGGCGCAAAGTAGATTACGACGTTGCGACAAAAGACGATGTCAAAAGCAGCGGCGGCCCAGAAGCTTGGGTCGTCCTCAAAGAGATTTCGCTCTTCGAACCGGACCATGGAACGAATATCGTCGGTCAGTGCGAGGTCGGTCCCCACCGAACGAAAATATTTCTCGCGAATGGGTGCGAGTGTCTCCCGCAGCGACCATTGTGAGTAAAGCGCTTGTCTGGCTTTCGCTATGGCTGCGGGATTTAAGTCGATCCCGACGATTGTTACACCCGAGGAGTCGAGCTCCGGGAAGTGCTCGCGCAGCAAAATCGCCAGGGTGTACGGTTCTTCGCCTGAAGAACATCCAGCGGAGAGCACCCGTAGGGGGCGCCGTGAGCCGGCCGCTCGCAGCCGATCGGGCAGGGCGTATTCAACGAGCGCGCGAAAGTGGTCGCCATTGCGAAAGAAGTACGTTTCACCGACGGTCAGCAGCTGGGCAAGCGCTCGGAGTTCCTCCGATGACTGGCCGGCGATAAGAGTTTCGTAGGAGGCGAAATCCCGACAGCCTGTGGCAAGGATGCGCTGGCGAACGACCTTTTGGATGTGGTCACTCGGGTCGGAGAGGCAGAGGCCGAACTTGTGTTCGACGAGGCTCCTGAAACGGTCGACGTTGACGTACACGGTGTCAATCTCCGTCTTTGAGCGCCTAGCTCGTGACCTGGGCTCGATTCGTCAGGTCGGACCGCAATAGGCTCTTCGGCTTTGCCCCCTGCGGTTTCCCGAAGCCGTCATGAGCAAGCTTGAAGAATCCCATGAGAGCGCGAAGACTGCTGGCTCGCTGCGCGAGCTGGTCGGCGGTCTTCGACATTGCATTGGCCGCCGCCGCGGTATCGCGTGTGACGCCATCGACTTGCGTCATTGCCTGCTGTATCTGCGCAATTCCGGTGGCCTGCTCTTTGGACGCCACGGTTACGTCTTGGACAAGGCCCGCGGTGGTCTGGATCGACGGGACCAGGCGCATCAACATTTCTCCTGAGCGCTCGGCAACGCCCAGGCTCGACGACATGAGCGCCCGGATTTCACGGGCCGACGTGGTGCTTCGCTCGGCGAGCTTGCGCACCTCCATGGCCACGACCGCAAATCCGCGCCCGTGCTCGCCGGCCCCAGCGGCTTCGATGGTCGCGTTGATGGCGAGCAGGTTCGTCCGCGATGCGATCTCTTCGATGAGACCGACCTTGGACGCAACGGTCTTCATCGCGTCGACCGTATCCCTTACCGCGCGTGCGGCCTGGTCGGCGTCCTTGGCGCCCGTAAGGGCCATTTGCTCCATGCGTCCGCAGTTCTTCGCGGTGAGGGAGACCGTCACGCTCATTTCCTGGAGGCTCACTGCGGTCTCCTTCACGCTTGCCGCTTGATCGCTCGTGCCCCGTGACAGCGTGCGGGACGTTGCCAATACGTTTCCGGCGAGCGACGAAAGCTCGGCGGCGCCTGCGCCCACCTCTCGCATCATCCCGGTGAGCTTTTCGTTCATCTTGGCCATCGACGAAAGCAGTTGCCCGGTCTCGTCTCTTGCGCTGGACTCGACGCTCGCTGACAGATCGCCGGTCGCGATTCTCTCTGCGACCCCCACGGCCTTCGAGAGCGGTTGAGTGATTGTGCGTAAAATCCAGAAACCGATTGCAATCGACGCAATCAGGGCCACCGCCATGGCCAAGAGGTTCATGCCGAGTCCGACCAAGGCCTGATGCTCCAGCGCGCTTCCCTGCGCCATGAGGTCGTTCGACAGAGCGTCTTCAACCTCCTTCATGGCGTCGATTTTCGAAGTCATCGTCTTGAACCAGTACGCCGCATCGACGCCGAAGCCACCGTCGGCGGCGCGCTCGAGGGCGAGCCGCCTCATTCGCCCAACCTCGTCGACCGCCCGGCCCTGCATCTTCGCGTGGTAGAGTGCCGCCTCTGGGGGCGTCGCGAGGGTGATGAAGAGCTCCGTATACAATTCCTCTTGCGCGATGTCGGTCACCAGCTTCGGGAACGCGCCTGTCGCGAAGTAGTCGGAGCCGAAGGTACTCGACAACATCGCGCCTTCGATTCCCGTCCTTTCCTTGGCCTGAAGAAAGTCTTCGTATGCGGCAACGCTCTTGGCGAGATCGGTGTTTGATGTCGAGTGCGAGATATGGCCGATGACGCGCAAGAAGAGCGAATTGAGCTCAGTGTAAAAGGTTATGGCCTGGTCGCTGGTGATCTGTCGGCCATCGACGATGCTGCGATACGCGCCTAGCGTGTCGAGCTTTGTAGTCGCCGCCGAGAGATGACCCGCGACGCCCGCTCCGGCGCGGTTGGCGTCAAACTGGTCGGTGGCCTTCCTCAGAGCGGAAATCTCGTGGTCCGTGTGCTCGCGCAGTGCCTTGAGGGTGGCGGCAAAGGCATCGCCTTTGGCAAGGAATCCCGACGACGCGCCACGCTCCTTCTGCAGCTCGTGCACCAGCGCGCTCATACGAACGCTCAGATGAGCGAGGCTGCTCAGCTCGCGGGTCTGCGTCAGGACCTCGACTTTTTCTACAATCGCGGAAGCTCGAAAGAAAGCGAGAAAGGCGAGCGGTACCAAAAGCATCAAGACAAGCTTGGTGCCGATGCGAAGATTGGCGACGTAGCGCGTCAGCATTTGGTCCCCTCCCGGATCCCGCGTCTCCCACCAGCCGGCTTCGTACGATATCAGGGAGTCGAGTGGACACTCGAAAATAAGCTGCCGCTCTCTTCTCACCCACACCTGCAGTCGGATACACGCGCGCGCATTCGAAAAACGCCCCGTTTTATTTTCTGTATTCTTGAGCCAATGATCGCCGAGGCTTCATCCGTGCCATGTGCGCTCGTCGTGGCTCACGACCTGGCTCGTCGAACCGACCTCGATGAAGCTCTGTCGGGGGCTGGCTTCTCGGTGACCAGCTGTGGCACAGCGGGCTTCGCTCGGGACGCGATCGCCGAAGAACATTTCGATGTTCTGGTCCTCGACGGCGAGCTGCCCGACGACGCAGCGGCGGCGCTTTTGAGCGAGACACGCGGCAACCCCAAGACCCGGTCTACTTGCGTCCTCCTTTTTGGCGCCAAAGGCGATCGTCCTTTCGGACGCGAGGGCGCGCCGGACGGGGTAAGCGGCCCCGGCGCTCCTGCGCGTGATATCGCCTCGCGCGCGCGCGAGCTGGTCGAACGCCGGCGTGCAATCCGCGTCGCGCACCGCGCGCACGCGCCAAGCAGTGGATCGCTCATGGCAGCGAAGGCGCCGGCGGGGCCGACGATTCTCGTGATTGACGACAGCGCCACCTACCGCGAGCAGCTCCGGGAGGCGCTCGAGGGAGCAGGGTACGTCGTCGTGGCCGCAGGTACAGGCGAAGAGGGGCTGCGCGTCGCTCTGTCGTTGCGCCCGGCAGCGGCCATCGTCGACGGAATGCTCCCGGGCATCGATGGCCCCACGGTGGTGCGACGCATCCGTTCGGACATGGCGCTTCGTCGAACCCCCTGCCTCCTCTTGACCGCTTCGGACGACATGCAGGACGAGCTTTCGGGGCTCGAGGCGGGTGCCGACGTCTACGTTCGCAAGGGCGAGGACCCCGACGTCATTCTCGCGCGCCTCGCCGCCGTCCTGCGCACGGCGACGGGTCCCGCCGCCATCGAGGTCGGTACCGGTCGCCCGCCCCGAATTCTCGCCGTCGACGACAGTCCTACCTACTTGCAAGCGCTCGCAGATCAGCTCGAGCAGGATGGCTGCGAGGTGCTGCGGGCGCAGAGCGGAGAGAAAGCGCTCGAGCTTCTCGATGGGGAGGACGTCGATTGCATCCTGCTCGACCGCGTGATGCCCGGCCTCAGCGGCCCCGAGACGTGTCGCAGGATCAAGGCGTCTCCCCGCTGGCGCACGCTCCCGGTCGTGATGCTGACGGCAAGCGAAGACCGCGATGCGGTCATCGAGGGGCTTACCGCGGGCGCCGACGACTACATCTCCAAAGCGAGCGATTTCGACGTGCTCAAGGGGCGGATTCGCGCCCAGATTCGGCGCAAACACTTCGAAGACGAGAACCGCCGAATCCGCGAAGAGCTTGCGAGCAAAGAGATCGAAGCCGCTCGCGAGCAGGAATCCAATCGCGCCAAGGGCGCGTTTCTCGCCAGCATGAGCCACGAGATTCGAACGCCGATGAACGCCATTATCGGGATGACCGATCTCCTCCTCGACACGCCGCTCAGCTCCGAGCAAAAGGACTATGCGGAGACCATCCTCGCTTCCAGCCAGGCCCTCCTTCAGCTTTTGAACGACATCCTCGATCTGTCCAAGATTGAAGCAGGGAAGATCGAGTTCGAGCGCACCCCCTTTCAGCTCCGTTACGCGATTGGCGACGTCGTGCGCTCGATCGCCATGTCCGCGGCGGCCAAGAAGCTTGAGCTTGTCCTCCGCTTCGACAGCGACGTCCCCGATGCGGTCGTTGGTGATCCCGGACGGCTGCGGCAGGTAGTCGTCAATTTGGTGGGCAACGCCATCAAATTCACGGATCAAGGCGAGATCGTCGTACGCGTGGCCGTGAACGAGCGGAGCGACCGCGAGGTCGTGCTCCAATTCTCCGTCAGCGACACCGGGATCGGAATCCCACGGGAGAAGCACCCGACGATTTTCAAGCCTTTCGAGCAAGCCGACGCGTCGACGACCCGCAAATATGGGGGCACTGGTTTGGGATTGGCGATCTGTTCCAATCTCGTCGAGCTCATGAAGGGCCGCCTCTGGGTGGAGAGCGAAGCGGGCAAGGGCAGCGTTTTTCACTTCATCGTGAGGTTGGAGCTCGGCGATCGCGTCACGAGGGCGCGGCTCAGCGCCGATGGCTCGGTCCTGCGTGGCCTGCGGGCACTCGTCGTGGACGACAATAAAACGAGTCTGGCGGTTCTCACCGAGATGCTCAAGGAATGGCAAATGAAGGTCGACGCGGCCAATAGCGGCACTCGAGCTCTCGAAGCGCTGGAACGGCAAGCCGCGCTCGGACAAGGGTACGCGATCGCGCTGTTCGATGCGCACATGCCGGGTATGGATGGCTTCGAACTCGCGGCCAAGATGCAAGAGCGCCCGACACTGGCGGAGACGCGGCGAGTGATGATGACGGTCATGGGGCAACGCGGCGATGCAGCTCGATGCACGGCACTCGGCGTCAACGCGTACCTTCGCAAGCCGGTCAAAGAAGCCGAGCTAATGGGAACTCTTGTGACCGTCATGGGGCCGCCGGCCGAGGGGGCAGCTCCGCCTCTGGTAACCCAGCACACGCTCAAGGAGAAATTCCTGGGGCTCGACATCCTCGTAGCCGAGGACAACCCGGTCAACCAGAAGCTCGTCACGAAGTTGCTCGAGAGCATGGGGCACCGAGTTGCCGTCGTGGAAAATGGGGCATTGGCCGTGAGCGCAGTCGAAACGCAGCGTTTCGATCTCGTCTTGATGGATGTGCAGATGCCGGTGATGGACGGTCTCTCGGCGACGCGAGCGATTCGGGAGCGAGAACGATCCCGCGGCGGACGCGTCCCCATCGTCGCGCTCACCGCGAATGCGCTGAAGGGAGATCGCGAACGGTGTCTTGAAGCAGGGATGAACGACTTTCTCACCAAACCGATTCGCAAGGAGACCCTGACGGAAGTCTTGGGGCAGTGGATGAGGGTGAAATCAGGCGCCGCCAGCGCCGCGGTACCTTTGCCCGTTGCAGCTCGCTCGGCCAGTTTCATCGTCGCAGACGCCCTCGTGCGAACCGGTGGCGACCCCGAGCTCCTTCGCGAGATCGTCACCATGGTTCTCGAGGACGCGCCGAAACAGCTCGCCGCCTTGGCAAGCGCTCGTGATCGGAGCGACACGACCGAGATCAAGCGCGTGGCGCACGCACTTCGCGGCGCCGTCTCCAATTTGGGCGCCCAGTCGGTGGTCGCCGCCCTCCAAGAGTTGGAGGCCGTTGCGCGCGGCGGTACCGCGGAAGACTGTGGTCCGCCGCTGGCAGGCGTCCAGAACGCCTGGCACGACCTCGAGCGAGAGCTGCACGAATGGTCTGAGGCCCGATGAAAATCTTGGTCGCTGAGGACGATCGGGTAACGAGACTGGTCCTCACGCGAGCGCTCGCGAGCTGGGGCTACGAAGTGGTCGCCGTCGCCGACGGAGAAGAGGCATGGCAGGCGCTGTCGCGCGAGAAGATGCGGCTGCTCGTGTCCGATTGGGAGATGCCCCGTCTGGAGGGCCCAGATCTGTGCCGCCGAATCCGCCAGGCGAGCATGAACTACGTGTACGCGCTTCTTCTGACGACGCACAAAGAACCCGATCGGATCGTCGAGGGGCTCGACGCCGGCGCCGACGACTTTATCACCAAGCCCTTCAACCCCGCGGAGCTCCGAGCGCGCCTTGGCGTCGGTCGTCGCATTCTGGAGCTGCAAGATGAGCTTGCCGAGAAGCTCAGGGAGTTGGAACGAGCCAATAGCCAACTTGCGAAAGTCGCATCGACCGATCCGCTGATGAACATCGGCAACCGGCGCAGTTTCGAATTGGCGATCGGGCGTGTTTCGCAGGAGGCCGCTCGCGAGGGGACCCGCTACGGCGTGCTCATGATCGATGTGGATCACTTCAAGAAGGTCAACGATCGCTACGGACACGCGGTGGGCGATCGAGTCCTTTCCGCGGTGGCTGCGGCCCTGGTGAACGCGAAGGGGGCGCACGACGAGTTGTTCCGTTACGGCGGGGAGGAGTTGGTCCTGATTTCGCCCTGCCAGACCGCCGCCGGTCTGCACGCGCTCGGAGAGCGTTTGCGCGAAGTCGTCTCGGCGCTTCGAGTCGAGCGCCGCGACGGCGAGTCGATTCAGGTCACGGCAAGTCTGGGTGCGGCGGTCGCGCAGGGGGCCACGTCCCGGTGGGAGGCGGTCATCGAGCTTGCAGACGAGGCGCTTTATGCTTCGAAGGAGGCCGGGCGGGATCGGGTTACGTCGATTCCGCCTTTGCCGGTGTGACGACCTTGGGCGCGACTACTCCGTCGCGCCGCGTCACATCTCGGTGGGGAGAGGGGCGCCCCGGCTATCGGAGGATGTGTCAGAAAGCGGCGCGCTGCAAAATCGCCCCACCGTATTCCGGCGATCTCACAATCTTCTCTAGACCCGTGGTGGATGATTCGAATCTCCCGCCCGAGAATGACTGCCGAATCCTCCGCGGGGCTAACGCCGGCGAAAGTCGCGGCGGCTCGAAAAGTGCGGGAACGTGACGTGCACGCGCGCCCCCCAACTTGGCCATGAACAAACGATTTGTCCGCCTAGCACCATCCGACGCGAAAGAGCCAGAGACGCGAGTCCAATTGACTGCCGTGTCTTCGAGTTCACCAAGCGAAGTCAGCCTTCGCGAGGGTATAGCTTCCAGGCGTGCAGCCATGCCCGTTCGCGAACGCGATCGTCGCCGCGAGCTCCGCGCTTTGCGGCGACGTCATCGGGACTCGCTGCGAACGATCCGCGCTCTCGAAGAGGCTGTCGCCGCCCGCGACACGGTCATTGCTGTCGCGGGCCACGAGCTGCGCAATCCGATGGGCGCGATTGTGGTCAACGTGACCAACATCCTTTATCGGATGCGCAGGGAGGATGGGATCCCCGAGTGGATTTCCACCCGACTGGCTGCGCTCGAGAAACAAACAACGAACTTCGTTCGGCGCGCCACGACTCTCCTCGATGTGTCACGGCTGACGACCGAGCGATTCGCCGTAGATCGGGAGTTGGTCTGCCTCGCAGACATCGTGCGAGACATCGTTGCGGAGACCGCGGAGGAGGCGCGCCGGTCCGGTTGCGAAGTGTCCGTCGAGGCGACAGACGCAGCAATGGGCTGGTGGGACCGGGCAGCCTTGGAGCAAGTCGCCCTGAACTTGCTGTCGAACGCCATCAAATATGGGGCCGGCGCGCCCATCGACGTCCGAGTGACCTGCGACGAGAGCCATGCCGCGTTGAGGGTACGCGACCACGGAATCGGAATCGCGGAGTCCGACCGCGAGCGCATCTTCGGAAGGTTCGAGCGAGCCGTCACCAAGCGCGAGCGTCCAGGGTTTGGCCTTGGCCTTTGGATCGTGCGCCAACTGGTGATCGCCCATGGGGGCGAAGTGCTGGTTGAAAGCACACCGGGTGTCGGTTCCCTCTTCACGGCGACGTTGCCGCGAGCGATAACCAAACCCACCCCATGAGTTCGGATAGCTTCTCTCCGCGTCTTGCGCGTTTTTCAAGTGGGATTCCTGGCCTCGACGTCGTCTTGGGAGGCGGCCTGTTCGTCGCCGGAGTTTACATCGTCGAAGGAGTGCCTGGAGCCGGCAAGACAATCTTTGCCAATCAGATCTGCTTTCACGTCGCCAAGAGTCGCAGGCGCGTTCTCTACCTGACACTGCTGGCCGAATCGCACGCTCGTTTGCTGCAGCATTTGCAAACGATGAGCTTCTTCGATGCCAGCTTCATTCCTGAGCACTTGACCTACGTGAGCGGCTTCGCGGCGCTTGAGGAAGGCGGCCTCAAGGGGCTGGCTGATCTGGTGCGCCGTGAACTGCAGGCGCAGCGCGCGAGCCTCGTCGTTCTGGATGGCTTCGTAGCGGCGAGCGAATCAGCGCAGACAGATCGCGAGTTCAAAAAATTCGTGCATGAGTTGCAAATCCACGCGGGACTCGCTTCCTGCACGTTCTTTTTGCTGTCGAGTGGTGCGGGGGTGGAGGGTGGACCCGTGCAACCTGTCCACACGATGGTCGATGGCTTGGTCCGGCTGAGCGATCACGTCTACGGAGTCCGGCCAGAGCGCGAGATTGAGGTCCAGAAGTTTCGCGGCAGCCACTATCTACGCGGCGTCCATACCTTCGACATTACGGATGCGGGAATTCGCATCTACCCGCGTCTCGAATCGTTCCCGGCCGATTTGACGGATGATTGTGGCCCCGCTCGATTGCCGCTCGGAATTCCCAGCCTCGATTCCATGATCGGCGGTGGGCTGCGGTGCGGCTCGAGCACGATGGTCATCGGCCCAACCGGAGTGGGCAAGTCGACTATGGGCTACCGCTTTCTTGCGACGTCGAGCGCGGACGAAAGGGGACTTCTCTTTTCATTCTACGAGACGCCGAAAGGTGCGCTCAGCAAGGC
>Ga0307475_10001602_pt1 | contig 13462 bp, 11 predicted proteins | sample atmos_gasesECM1C_FD_203317 | JGI IMG/M metagenome (GOLD analysis project Ga0307475, IMG submission 203317) | Hardwood forest soil microbial communities from Morgan-Monroe State Forest, Indiana, United States - atmos_gasesECM1C_515 | ecosystem: Environmental > Terrestrial > Soil > Temperate... | reverse complement strand
GGCACGGACGCTGACGCCTCGCCTGTCCTGCTTCTCAAGCATCTCTTCATCGATCGTGCCGACCAGAGCGCCGCTGCCAATGAACGGCATGCCGAAGCGCACTCCTTCCTCTTCGGAAAAACCGATAACCTCGATTCCAAAAGGAAGGCGTTCGCCTTGCAGGAGTTCAAGCAGCGCCAAGCCGAGGACCACTCCCAAAACCCCGTCGAATGGGCCTGCGACCGGGACAGTGTCAAGATGGGAACCGACGAGCAGCCGCGGCGCCATGGGATCGGCTCCGGCATACCGCGCGCGGAGATTCCCAACTGCATCGATTTTGATCTCAGCCCCAAGCGGCCTGATCCATTCTGCAATTTCGCGGTGACAATCGCGCATCGGCGGCGAGAGGAACGTCCGAGTCGTGCGGCCGGGTTCCTCGGTGAAAGTCGCGAGTCTTTGGCATCGCGCGATCACCTTTCTCGCCTGTTCCTTGACGTCACTACCTTTACTCGACAGAACTCATCCTCTTTTATCGGAACGGCGCATGCGTGCTTCAATGTAGCCATGCGGCTCGTCCGTTGGCACAAAGATCTCATTCGGGTTGTCTTCCCCAAATCGGGATAGATCCACGAGAAGGCAATGGATGTTTGGCATGATGAGCTCGATCTCGCTCACTTGCGACACATCATTCAGAACCCCTTCACCCATTGCATACAACGTATGCTGCACCGATTTACTGTCGTGATTAGAAAAAACTGTGAGCAGACGCTCTCGGATGCTGGCCCGCAATCTATCAAAGTCAACCCCATGTGATGTGTAGTTCCAATTCGCTCGCAGCGCCGTACCGAGCAAACGGTCTGCTGTCGGCGGCAACGTGGTAAGAGAATCCTGAATGTAACCTTCGAACGAAGACCCCGCCGTCTTCAGAATGACCAGATTTTCAAGTCCCGACACAATTGAGAACTCTTCGTTTCGTATTCGCCTTACTTTTGTGGTCTGCTGCTCCCTGCTCGATTGCACGAATGTTGTCGGATGCCGCGTTCCTCCAATTGCAACGCTTGCCCACGGCTTCTCCGATATCGATACATCCACAGCGGACACTTGCGGATTTCGATCCAGCAGAAAATCGACCATCTCCTTTGCGAACTCTTCCATGCATCTCGTCGCCGACTTCCGTGCCAGCCAGTAGACGGTATTCTTCATCGTGTCCGTGGGAAGAATCTTGCTGTTGTTTCCTTCTACAAAGCAGCTCTCGAAATCTCCTTGCAGCAGCACCTCTAACGTCCACTCACGAAGATCGTGGCGATCTTTGTTGCGCTTCACCCGCACCAGTCGTACGCGCGACTTCCCATAACGGTTTTCGCCAAGTTCGATCATTCAGTTTCAACTGCCCCGGTAGGTCGTGTAAGTGTGCGGGCTCAACAGGAGCGGAATATGTAAATGCTTCTCACCATCGCGCATCCAAAAGGTTATCTGCACGACCGGGTACAATCCCTGCACACTCTCTTGCGCGTAGTAGATGGCGGTGTCGAAAGTCAAACGATAAGTGCCGGGCGTAAGCTTGTCGCGCTCGGAAAGCAACTGGAAGCAACGTCCGTCCTCGTCGGTACGACCCGAGCCCACATTCCGCCACTGCCCGGAACCTTCCTGCCTCTCCAACTGGACGGGGACACCCGCTGCGGGCTTTCCGCGGGCGGTATCCAGCACGTGCGTGGAAATTCCTATCTTTTCGACAGCCATTTTTTCAAGCGAATGTTGGTGATCCGCAATTGCTGCTCCGCAGCTTCCCGGAGTTCAGTTGTTGCGTCGTTTCCCAACCGTCGGTTTAGGATTTCTAAAATCGCGGCGGCGCTTTTGCCTGTTGCACACACAATGAAAATACGTCCGAAACGCTTCTCGTACTCTCGATTGGCCTTGGCGAGCGTGAGTTTCACGGCGTCATCGGTGTTAGCAACGCCGCTCTGCTCTTGCGAGGACCACTGAATCGAGCGCCGTTCTTCGATGGCACTTTCGGAGTGCGACTCGCCAATGCGTGGATGACTTCGAAATGCCTCTAGCCAATCTGCCTCGCTCAGGCCACGCCAGGTTTCTTTCGACGCGACCAAGAGGTCAGCTTCGCCCGCAATTGGCCTTCGCTTCGCCATTCCTCGTGCCCACGCTTGCGATCCGCAGCAGGCCAGGATTTCCTTTTCCGCTGCTTCGGCCGGTAGTGCATTCCAGTGTGCGAGGACATTATTGAGAGGCGACTCGTACTTTCCGAGCTTCTCTAGAAATTCGGCTAGCAAGTTGTTCACTACCGCTGCTCGATATGTCGCGGTGGAGCGAATGTCGCTGATCGGCTTTATCTCGTCAGCGGCGGTCTTTTTTGCCAGCATGATGGCGGTCGCATCGATTCGCCTGCCTTTCAGCATTCGTTCCGTTTCGGTCAAACGAAGCGGAACGGGCGCTACACTTCCAAGAGCAATCCGAACATCTTCGACTACGCCATTCTTAACTTGGCTTAGACCAGCGATACAAACTTTCGAGATCGCCTGCGCGTTACGAGCCCCTACTTTGCGGCCGTAGGAAATGTAGCCCGAGAATCTTCTCGGCAAACAGACAGCTCGAATCAGTTCGTCGGGCTCGCGATTCATCTTTTTATAGCCGGTATGGAATTCCAAATAAGGTACACGACGTTCTCCGCGAGCTGAAATCAAAATCAGCTCGGCTTCGTACACCAGCAGCATGGGCAAAGAATCTGCCGCCGGCGACGCGTTCACGATATTTCCGCCCAGCGTCCCGCGATTCTGGTTCGCGATTCCTCCAGTCCAGCTTGCGGCAAGAGCGAGCAGCGGAAACTCGCGTGCGACATTTGCGTCTTCACGCAGATCGGTATAGGTGCAAGCGGCGCCGATCTGCAATTCACTCGGCAGGACGTCGATGCGCCGCAATTCCGGGAGGTTCCAAATGCTGAGAAGCCTTTGCGATGTCAACGTTCCCGCCGCGAACTGTACCATGACGTCTGTGCCGCCCGCGATCGGGAGCCATCCTTTCTTCCGCTCAGCCAGCAACTTTAGGGCTGCCGCGAGGCTCGTAGGCGTTATGAACTCGAATTCCGCAGGATTGGACCTCATGTGCGAGAGCTGCGCCGCACCGCATCTTCGACGGCTTCGAGAATTTGAAGATAGCCCGTACAGCGGCAAATATTCCCTGAGAGCCCTTCGCGAATTTCGTCGGTTGTAGGACGAGGCTTGTTCTGCAAGAGGTGCACCGTGGCTAAAATCATTCCGGGTGTACAGATGCCGCACTGCGCGCCGCCAAAGTCCAGAAACGCATCTTGCACATCCCGAAATCGAGTATCGGCTGCAGCTCCCTCGATTGTGACTATCCTGGCTCCCTGCGCCTGCGCTGCAGGGATCAAGCAGCTAACTACAAGAGCGCCATCCATCAAAACCGAACATGCACCACACTCACCTTCTCCGCAGCCCTCTTTGGTTCCAGTCAGTCCCAGCTCTCGACGCAGCACATCCAGCAATCGCTCCATGGGATACGCGCGGACAGTTCTTTCCTCGCCATTCACTTCGAACGAGAGCTCGACTTTTCCCTGAGAATCCTCTGTCATAAAGGCACGGAGACAGTCGAGGTTTCATACGCAGAAGATTTCGAGATCGCCGCGAAGATATCTTCGGGCAGCAATGGAATGGAATCGAAGGGAATTCCCAATGCATCCTCAACTGCATTCACAATCGCGGGGGCAGGACCATCCATGGGAAGTTCGCCGATTCCCTTGGCGCCGAACGCGCCATGTACATTTCCCAATTCCTCGAAATATACGCGGACAGGAGGCATGTCCGACGAAGTTGGCACGATGTAGTTCGTCATCTGGCTGTTCTGCATTCGTCCTTCGCGCCATTCCACTTTCTCATACAAGGCGAATCCGATTCCCTGGGCAACACCGCCCAAGACTTGACCGCGAGCCATCACCGGATGCAGTACTCGGCCTACTTCCTGTAGAGCGACGAAGTCATCCACGGAGACGCTATAGGTTCGGAGATCCACCGTTACTTCCGCGACGTACACCGCCCAACCATACGCGGAATAGGCTTCGCCGCGATATTTTTCGTCGTCCCAATGGATGCCAGCCGGTGGCTCGTAGCGCACGAACGAGCGTAACTCACCGTGCGCGGCGATATATTTCCTGCAGGCGGCGCGAAACTCTTCCGGAGTGCAGCTTTCATCGAGCATCGCTGCCCGAATGAGCGTCTGTTTCAATCCACTCGCCGCAGAAGCTACAAGGTTGCCAACGACCATCGCAGTTCGCGATGCCACCGTAGGCCCGCTATTCGGTACTTGGTCGGTATCCGGCTGCGCGATTGTGACGTCTTCGTAGGAGAGTCCTAGCGCCTCGGCTGCGATCTGGCACAGAACAGTGTTCGTGCCCTGGCCAAATTCGGTGCTCGACACCAACACGCGGACACCACCATCCGGCTGCCCCTCGACTCCGACCAGCGAGCTCAGGTAACGCTCGCCGGATCCCGTGAATCCCGCGCCGTGCAGGAACGCCGCGATGCCGATCCCTTTCTTCCGCATGCTGCCCTGATTCTCTTTCGCAAATCGCTGCTTCTTTCCATCGTAATCGGAAAGCTGAAGCGCGCGATCGAGGAGTTTTTCCAGATCGATTGGTTCATTGATACGTTGTTCCGTGGTAGTTGTTTGGCCTGGTTTCAGAAAATTTCGCCGTCTGATTTCGATGGGAGACAGATTCAGCATGTGCGCGATGCGATCCGTGTGCCGCTCCATAGCAAACAGAGACTGCGGCGCGCCGAATCCGCGAAAAGCCCCATGTGGAGGCATATTCGTCGCCACTGCTTTCGCACGAATGCGAATGTTCGGCCAGTGGTATGGTCCCCCCGCGTGGATCGTGCCACGAGAGAGCACCACGGACGACAGTGTTGCGTAGGCTCCGCCGTCAATCGTGAACTCGATCTCGCCTCCGAGGATTTTTCCATCTTTGCTTACTGCCGTGCGATGCCTCGTTCGCGAAGGATGACGCTTCGTTGTTGCCGCCATGTCTTCTGCACGGTTGTAGATGATCTTTACCGGCCGCCCAGACTTCATTGCCAGAAGCGCGGCATGTCCAGCGATCATCGACGGATAGTCCTCTTTCCCGCCGAATGCTCCTCCCGTCTCCACCTGCACCACTCGAACCTTCTCTTGCGGTAGATCGAAGAGGGTCATCAAGGACTTGTGTACATAATAAGGACACTGCATTGAACCCCATACGGTGATGCCGCGCTGCGGATCGTACTGCGCGATCACCCCATTCGTTTCGATATAAAGCTGCTCTTGCGCTCCCGTCGTGTATTCACCTTCGACAATGTAATCCGCGTGAGCCCACACTCCGTCCACATCGCCTTTCTCGATCAAATAGGATTTGAAGACATTGTCCCTGCCCCAAATGATTTCCGATTGTTGCTCACTTTCTTCCATTGCGAATATCGCCGGAAGCGGCTCGTATTCAATCGACACTGCCGCGACGGCGTTAGGCAGTGAGTGAGGTTCCGGGTGCGCCAGAAGGAGAATCGGCTCCTCCTGATGATTTACGATGCCGTCGGCGAGACAAGGCTGGTCGGTCCCAATCAACGCGACACAATTCTGGCCGGGAATATCTCTAGCGGAAGCAACGACGAATTCATTCCATGCGACGCCGGGACCAAAGTTTATCTTCTTGATCTTTCCACGAGGGATCCGAGAACGCACCGTGGCTCCATACAGCATCTCAGGGAAACTAAGATCGTCAATGTATCGCGCCTGGCCAGTGACCTTGTCGCGTCCTTCTTTACGCGGTGTTGCCGTTCCGATGATGCGTTCCGTTTTCAACAAGACTCTCCGCTAGCGATCTACAAAACTGCCCAATTTGGAATAGTGCACCGATTTCATGCTTAAATCTTATTCCGCGACTTTCCGCCAGCTTAAGGATTACCAGCCTTAGTGTACGAATTCCTTCCCTCTCGGTACGCCGGGAAATTTGCCCTCAGAAAACACCGGCTCTCCGCGCAGATAGGTTGCCTTAACCAACCCTTGTAACTTTTCCCCCAAATAGGGTGAAACAGCGTGTCGCTGATATAGGCGTTCCTTCAGTACAACAAACTCCGCTTCCGGCTCAAACACAACAAGGTCAGCATCGTACCCCTGCGCGATTCGTCCCTTGCGCGTACCGCATCCGGCAAGCCGCGCCGGAGCCTCGGCCATCCAGCGCGCGATGTCGGATAACGTGAATCCTCGCCGGCTGGCTTCCGTCCACATCACGGGCAGTGCTACGGACAAGCTCGCGATTCCTCCCCAGGCTGTCCTGAAATTGCCCTGCTTCATCGTGGGCGGACATGGCGAGTGGTCAGTAGCGACCAGATCGATGACGCCCTCGCGAAGCCCCTGCCAGAGCTTCTCGCGGTTCTTGGCAGTGCGAATCGGAGGAGCGCACTTGCAGAGCGTTGCCCCATCGGCGATGTTCTCTGCGTCGAGGTATAAGTAGTGGGGACAGGTTTCGACGCTAACCGGCAAGCCATCGGCTTTGGCAGAGCGTAATAGCGGAAGTCCTTCACATGTAGAAAGATGAACCACGTGCAACCGAAACCGAGACTCGCGGCAAAGCGACAGGAGCAGTTGAATCGCGAACAATTCCGCCTCGTCGGGCCGAGAGTTCAGATAGCTGCCGTAGGAGTTCCAATGGGCGCCAGTGAGCTTCGAAGTAGCCGCATCTACAGGTCCAGAGAGCTCCGCATGCACAAGCAAAGGCAGTCCTGTCCGCGCGATGTGCTGCAAGGCAGCGCGCAGTTCCTGCTCGGTCACCATCGAGAAGGTATCGATGCCGGGATGAATCAAGAAGCATTTGAAACCGAGCACGCCCGACTTGGCTAGCGGTTCGATGTCCCCTTGATTGTCGGCTACGACGCCGCCCCACGCTGCCCAATCGACGCGGCACTTTCCCTGTGCGACGTTACGCTTCGCCTCAAGGGCGGCAACGTTCGTGGTCGCCGGAACACAGTTCAAGGGCATATCGACCAACATGGTGTATCCGCCCGCTGCCGCTGCGCGAGTTCCCGATTCGAAACCCTCCCACTCGGCTCGTCCAGGCTCGTTGATATGCACGTGCGAATCCACAAGACCGGGGAGGACCGCCGAGTCGCCAAAATCATGCACTTCCGAGTTCTTGGGTACTTGGTCGGGCGCGACAACGGCTGCTACGCGTTCGCCTTCAACGAGCACCGCTCCCGCTCGCAGGCCTTCCGGAGTCACCAACCGTGTTGAGAGAAATGCCTTCAAGATTATTTGCGGCGTTCCAAGTTTCGGTATGGTCCTATAGTAACGAGCACTGCTCACCCAGAAACCTCAAACTAATCAATCCAGCTATACTCACGCCATGAGCAACGTCTTCATGGCGCGGGCGATTGAGCTATCGATCGAGAATGTCCGCTCAGGGCAGGGCGGGCCATTCGGCGCCGTGATCGTCAAGGACAGCGAAATCATCGCCGAGGGCACGAATTGCGTTACGTCGGTCAACGATCCCACTGCACACGCAGAAATCGTTGCGATACGCAATGCCTGCGCGAAACTCGGTTCCTTCGAGCTTCATAGCTGCGAGCTATATTCGTCTTGCGAACCATGTCCAATGTGCCTTGGCGCCATCTACTGGGCGCGTCCCGTACGGGTTTATTTCGGCAACACGGCGGCCGACGCATCGAAAGTCGGTTTCGACGATTCGCTCATCTACGACGAAATCCGCAAACCGCATTCTGAACGCAAAATTCCAATGATTCAAATGATGCGTGACGAAGCTCTCCAAGCTTTTCGTGCGTGGGAGCGCGAATCGAACAAGCAATCCTATTAGTTCTCTCAGCTTGACCGAGAACCTGGGAAGTGCCGTGTCCTGAGGATAAGTTGCGTTTCGCCGTACAATTCTTGCAGATTGTCGCCATGAAATTCGATCGAGCCTTTCTCAAGTCTCTACCTAAGGTCCTTGTGCACGAGCACCTGGATGGTGTGCTTCGTCCCCGAACCATCATCGAATTAGCGCGGGAGACAGGGTATTCCGGCCTTCCCACTGAAGATCCCCACCAACTAGCCATATGGTTTTACCAAGGAGCGAATAAGGGAAGCCTTCCTGAGTATCTGCGAGGCTTCGCGCACACCATCGCCGTAATGCAGACCGAGGAGGCGCTGGAGCGCGCGGCTTATGAGCAGGCTGAGGATCTCAGCGAAGAGGGCGTCGTTTATTTCGAAACTCGCTTTGCACCAATTTTCCATACGCGGCAGGGACTGACCCATCAGCAAGTAGTTGCCGCAGTCCTGAAGGGACTCGAGCGGGGGCGACGAGACTTTGGCATCCATTCCGGATTGATCATTTGCGCGATGCGGAATATGAACGTATCACTCGACATGGCGGAACTGGCCGTCGATTTCCGCCAACGCGGAGTCGTCGGCTTGGATCTCGCGGGCGAAGAAGGCGGATATCCTCCCAAGAAGCACGTCGAGGCATTTCACTTCATCCAACGCGAGAACTTCAATATCACCATCCATGCGGGCGAGGGCTACGGCAAGGAATCGATTTGGCAAGCCATTCAGTATTGTGGCGCGCATCGCATTGGACACGCGACCCGGCTCATCGACGACATTACGGTCGCGGACGGCAAAGTGGTAAAGCTGGGTGACCTAGCGCAATACGTACTCGATAAACGTATTCCGCTTGAAATTTGTCTGCTCAGCAATGTCCACACCGGCGCCACTCCCAGCCTGGCCGAGCATCCGTTCAAGCTTCTTTACGAGCAGAAATTCCGCGTGATGCTTAACACCGACAACCGTTTGATGAGCAATACCACTTTGACACGCGAATTTGAAGTCGCCGCCGAAACCTTCGATCTCTCACTGGAAGACTTCGAGAAACTCACCATCAATGCCATGAAGAGCGCCTTTCTGCCCTATGACGAGCGCTGCCGTTTTATCTATTCAGTCCTGAAACCCGGATATCGCGACACCCGAGAGCGCATGAAGCGTAATGCGGAAGTGTCTATTTGACCAGCGCAGGGCCTAGTGCCGTTTCAGCAGACTGGACGCAAACAGAATGGCGGAGACGATAACAATGGTCGGTCCGGGAGTACTGGCGCCTACAAACAGACTGTTGCACAGCCAACCCACCGAAACCGCAAGGATGCTCACACTGCATGAGATGGTCACAAAACTTGCCACGTTAGTCGCGAGCTGACGCGCGGTCGCCGCCGGAACAATAATCAAGGCGCTGCCTAAGAGAGCTCCGGTGAACCGCAATCCGATAAGAACTGTAAGGCTGAACAGGAGCAAAAAAAACAAATCCTCACGTCGAATATTGACGCCTGTCGCTATGGCAAGGTCGGAGGAGAATAGGCCGAGGATCATCTGGTCCTTGAGACGAAGAATTCCCATTACGACAATGGCTGCAGCGAGCACACCCAGGAGAAGTCCCAGGAGCGAAGGCTGTTGAAATCCCCCGAGCAGGGCTTCGAGCAAGTCTTCGTTCGGGGTGATTGCAGCTCCTAAAGCTAAAGCGCAGGCGAAGACAATTCCAATCATTGAATCGAGCGAAAGCCCTGTTCTGCCTTGCAACCACCAGATCAGAAATGCGCCAAGAAACAAGCTGGCAGCGCCGCCAGCCAGAGGATTCACATGCAGAAGGAAAGCCACGCCAAGTCCCGGCAGCGCGAGGTGGGAAATTACGTCGGATGCCAATACCATCCGCTTCATGAAGGCAAAGCTTCCCACCAGCCCCGCAGCTAACGCAAAAAGAAGGGCCAGTATGAATGAATAGTAGTGGTTCAGACCGTCATTCCCTTTCAGATGTGCCTGCGGCGTTGCCACCGTGAATATGTTGGTAGTACATAGGCGGAGCCGAATAGAGCTCTTCCAGCAACTGCGGACTCAGGACCTCTCGCGGGGGACCGATACATATCTTATTTCTACTCAAGCAGAGCACGGTGTTCGCGTAGCGATACACAACGCTCAAGTCGTGAGAAACCAGAACGACGGTCAAGCTCCGCTGTGTTTGCGTCGTATGAAGCCAATCATAGATTCGCTCTTCGGTAAGTTCGTCAAGGCTGGCTGTGGGCTCGTCAAATAGGAGTGTGTTCGGACTTCCAAGCCAGGCGAGCGCAATTAGAACCTTTTGGAACTGTCCTCCAGAGATCGCGCCGATCGCGGCATTGAGTAGATCGAAGCTGAGGCCAACTTCCCGGCAGGCAGCCTCCATATCGTTCGCACCGAGTTTGAGAAACCGCGATTTCGCCGTGAGTAAATCCCTGATAGTGAGCGGCAACTGACGGTCCGCCTCAATCTTTTGGGGCACGTAGCCGATGCGAACCGTGTCGCTCCATCGAACTGAGCCGGTATATGGAACCAGACCTAGTAGCGCCTTCAATAGCACAGTCTTTCCGGAACCGTTGGGCCCAATCACGGCAAGAGTGTCTCCCGACTTTACCTGGAAGTTCAGGTTTTCAATAACGACTCTGTTCCCGAAAGACACTCCGAGATTTTCGACTGAAAGTAGGCTGTTCATAGCGATTGGCGTTGTTACATGGTAACAAGCATCTCCGAATCGCGGAGTGCGCGAGTTCAGTCTGTCAAAATGGGCTGGTGTGGCTTTGGAACCTGCTTGCCTAGCGATCGCCAGAAACTTCATACTGTGGCTTGGGTTTTGGCTAGCAGACTGCCGGTTTTGCGGGCAGACTATATGCGCATTTCTCGAGCTCTCATAATCCCGATATTGTTGGCTGTCCTTTCGGGAGTGCCGCTGGTCGCTGCTTCGAAAAAGCCCGCGACCGCGAAGAAGAGGCCTTTGCCGCCTTTGACGCAGGAGCAGCGCGCGATCCATGCGCTCAATCGTCTTACCTTTGGGCCGCGGCCCGGCGACCTGGACCACGTTCTGCAAGTCGGGGTCGATAAATGGATCGATCAACAATTGCATCCGGAGTCGATCGACGACTCAGTCTTGAATGCGCGCCTCGGCCCATTGCCCTCGCTCAGAATGTCGCCGAAAGACCTGGTGCAGAACTTTCCTTCTCCGGGAATGATCAAAGCAGTCGCGGATGGAAAAGCGTCGCTACCAAACAATTCATTGCAGGCTATGGTCTATCGTTCGCAGCTCAGCCGGCTGCAAGTCCAGAATCAGCAGAAAGCCAACGCTGCCGTTGCCGCAGCAGTGGACGGCAATGGCAAGAACTCTGACGATGTCTTCAAAGACCAGCAAAAGCAAATGGCCACCGCCCTTGCCAAGGATCTGCTTGCGCTGCCAAAGGAACAACGAATTCCCACTTTGGAAGGCTACTCCGGAGATCAATTGCTGGCCTTGGGCACGACTACTCCGGGCGATTTACGCGACAAGTTGAATGCCGACTTCACGCCAGAGCAGCGCGAGGCTTTCCAAGCGCTGGGATATCCTCCCAGCGTCCCCGTAGCCGAACTTCAGGTGGGCAAGCTGCTGCGAGCGATCTACAGCGAGCGCCAACTGCTCGAGGTGATGACGGACTTCTGGTTTAACCACTTCAACGTCTTCGTAAACAAGGATGCAGACCAGCATTACACCACCAGCTACGAGCGCGACGTGATTCGTCCCCACGCTCTCGGGAAGTTTCGCGATCTCCTGATTGCCACTGCCCAGAGTCCGGCGATGCTTTTCTATCTCGACAACTGGCAGAGCATCGGTCCGAACTCCAAAGCGGCAGGCGGAGGCCAAAACAAATCTCCAGATCCAAAGCGCGGGCTGAACGAGAACTACGCGCGCGAGATTATGGAGCTGCACACCCTGAGCGTCGATGGCGGATATTCCCAAAATGACGTTACGGAACTGGCCAAAGTGCTCACCGGCTGGACCATCGACAATCCCGGACAAGCCGGCGGGTTCACCTTCGACCCACGCAAGCATGAGCCGGGCGACAAGCATGTGCTCGGGCAGACTATCCACGAGAATGGCCAGCAGGAAGGCTTGCAAATGCTCGACAAGCTCGCGAACAGTCCGCAAACTGCGCACTTCATAGCGAAGAAGCTGGCGCAGCGGTTTGTCGCCGACGATCCTCCAGTATCGTTGGTGAATCGTCTCGCCGAACGCTTTTTGGAAAGCGGTGGCGACATACGCGAGGTGCTGCATGCACTCTTCACTTCTCCGGAATTCTGGTCGCCGCAGACGTATCGGGCAAAAGTAAAGACGCCGCTGGAATTTGTAGTGTCGGCAGTTCGCGCTAGCGGCGCGGACGTCGGGAATCCCTTTCCATTGGTGCAAATCCTTAACAAGATGGGCGAACCGCTCTATCTGATGCAGCCGCCGACCGGCTATTCCATGCGCGCCGATTACTGGATCAATTCCGACGCCCTGCTCGACCGCCTCAACTTTGCCCTGCAGATGAGCAACAGCCAAGTCGGCGGAGTGAAATTCGACGCTCCGAAGTTGCTCAGCCTGGGAGTGCTCACCGACATCCAATCGCCCGAGAAACCGGTTGGCAGTTCACGCGATCCGGAGATGCGCGGAGCCAACCACGCAATGTCTCTGCTGGAATGGACGCTGCTTCAGGGAGACGTCTCCAAGCAGACACAGGATCTTCTTGAGCAACGTCTGCAGGAGCAAGAGGCGGCGACGCCACTCATGAAAGATCCGTCCAAAGGGCTTGCCACGATCTCCGGCATTCTGCTGGGCTCGCCAGAGTTTCAGAGAAGATAAGGCGTTTCAAGAAAAGCGTTTCCTGAAACGATTCTCTTGAAACGCCTTTCTTGAAACGCTCTTCTTATGGTAGAACCAACTGTTTGCCCAACAGCATGAATATCCAACCTGCAGGACTCCAGTGCTAAGAGCGGCCTTCATCGCCCTTTCCGAAAACCGCTCCTTGCGACACATGGCAGAAAGTTCTTCTCTAGGACATCGCATTTCCAGCCGCTTTGTCGCCGGCACAACTGTGGAGGAGGCGCTTGACGCCACGCAGGCGACAAATGCCGCTGGGATGAGCGTAAGCCTCGACAATCTGGGCGAGAACGTCAGCAATGTAGAAGAAGCTCGCCACAGCGCGGAGCTATATCACCAACTGCTCGACCGCATCGGCGAGCGTGGACTCAATGCCAACGTGAGTCTAAAGCTCACGCACATGGGTTTTGACGTCGATCAGAAGCTGGCAACCGATATCGTCGCTTCGCTTGTCCAGCACGCGCGCGAGAAGCGGAACTTTGTGCGCGTCGATATGGAAGGCTCGGCCTACACCCAGCGCACGCTCGATCTAGTACAGGAAGTCCATCGCCGGGATGGGAACCGAGGAATCGTAGGAGCCGTGATCCAGTCATACCTTCGGCGAAGCGAAGCAGACGTTCAAGACCTGATCTCACAGGGCATTCGCATTCGACTCTGCAAGGGCGCGTACAAAGAACCGCCAGAGGTTGCTTTCCCTGCGAAATCCGATGTCGATGCGCATTACGTGAAGCTGATGAAGACCCTGCTTAA
>Ga0307475_10001601_pt1 | contig 13481 bp, 11 predicted proteins | sample atmos_gasesECM1C_FD_203317 | JGI IMG/M metagenome (GOLD analysis project Ga0307475, IMG submission 203317) | Hardwood forest soil microbial communities from Morgan-Monroe State Forest, Indiana, United States - atmos_gasesECM1C_515 | ecosystem: Environmental > Terrestrial > Soil > Temperate... | reverse complement strand
GGTTCGACCGAGCCATAAACCCCACATTTCGACGCTTTGCGTTGTCTCGCGGCGCCCAGTATAACGTGTTTTCATTCGCTCCATTCCGCCCGGCATATTCCACATAGCGCCCTGGCACCGATGCCCGCTGCGAATGAGATCCTAAGTCAGCAGCGTTCGTGTTGTCAGTTTGCGACTCGACTAAGCAGGGCCGCAGCGCTGTTGCGTATCAGCCACTAACCGCAACATGCAAATCACGCACCAGCAACATTCCCGTAATCTGCCCGGCCCGAAACTGCCCTCATGCCCACGACCACTGTCTTGCTCCAAGACAGCGAGCGCCTAGCAACCTCCACTCCGCTTTTTCGTCTCTCCCTGGCGCAAAATATGGATGACGTAATCGCTTGCCAGCGCCTCCGCTACCAGATCTTCAACTGCGAAATGGGCGAGGGCCTCGCGGATTCACACGCCACCGGCCTGGACAGCGACGGCTTCGACGTCGTTTGCGATCACCTCATGGTCCGCGACGCCGCCACCCGAACGCTCGTCGGCACCTATCGCATGCAGACTGGGTATCGCGCCAAAAGCAACCTCGGCTACTACAGCGCGCAACTTTTCGACCTAAGCCCCTTCGAGACCATCCGCGGCGAAATCCTCGAGCTAGGTCGCGCCTGTGTCCACGCGGACTATCGCAACACCACCGCCTTGTCGCTCCTTTGGAAAGGCATAGGCTCCTACGCCACTCTCTGCAACGCCCGCTATCTGATCGGCTGCAGCTCGCTCACCTCCCAGGACGAAAACGAAGGCATGGCCCTCTACCACGCCCTGCGCGACAAATACCTCGTCGAACCAGCCCTGCGCACCGCGCCTCACCCCGCCTCGCGCTGCGAAGAAACCACGCGGTGGTCACCCGTTCCGCCACGCACTCCCCGCCTATTTCGCTCCTACCTCGAACTCTTCGCGCGCCTGTGCGGCCCGCCCGCCATAGACCGCAACTTCCGCACCATCGATTTCCTTACTCTCTTGGATCTCTGCCACATCCCAGAACGCGTCCGCACGCGCTTCTTTTAACCCTCACGTCTTCACGGCGCTCGCTGCCTACACGCCCTCGAAAACCAGTGGGGCTCACAAAGCCGCCGCCCTTCAATTGACGACTGGAACAGTCAGGGCAAACCACGGGCAGCACGAGAGCCGGGGCGTTCGCATTGCTCGCTATCCGGGCTAAAGCCCGGCCACTACCTCTGCATGGGGGCGTTTTTTTTTAAAAGCGCAGGGGTCAGTACTTTCCGTGGAAGACGTAGTGGTCGATGTCGGGCCAGAACTCTTTCAGGACGTTGAAGACGCCGTCTAGGCCGATTTGCGTCAGCCACTTTTGGCCGGTCTTCGTCCAGGTGCGTTCTCGGCCTGGGTAGTAGGTGTCGGAAATTCCAGCGCCGGCTCCGTTGCCGACGATTTCGGAAATGTTAAAGGTCCGACCGCCGGAATCCGTGCGCGTGATCAGCAGGCGGCTCACGGCATAGCCCGTCTGCGCTTGAAGAAGCCGCCATGTCCAAGCGTGTAGTAGCGCGGGTCTTCGCGCGTAAGCGCGGGGACGATGGCCTCGGTCATGTAGTTTCCGACCGCTTGATCGGCCACGGCATGCCAATAGTAGCGGCCGAAGCCTTTGGCGCCGTGTCCAAACTCTGGATAGGAGGCATTCGCCTGACTGATGCCTGCGGTCAACCCCGCGGAAAGGAAAGACGAGTAATCGAAGCTATCCTGCGTAGCGAGCCAGAACTTTTCCCGCAGAGACGGAGTGGGAAGCTGCACGCCGACGCTTACGGCCCTGTAGTTGGGGAAGATCCCGAGAATACGCTTTGGCTGCTTGCCTTCGTCATCGGCGTCCGCCTGACCCGATACGGAGGGCTTGATCGTGGAGTCCTGTTGCAACTGCTGGTCGGAGGCGACATGGGGTGGCGCGGCTTCCTCTGGAGACGGTTGCTGCTGCCCCGACATTTGTTGCGTATTCGAGAAAAGCAACACTGCAAAGACCGCGGCAGCAACAACGGCGCGCGAATGTGGCAACGTGCGAAGGGTCATCCCATACTCCTGGCTGTTCGTCATGTCTGATGCCAAGAGCTGGGCTCTCGTTGGCTTCCCAATGAAAAGGCGCGAACGTGAATCCGCCAGGCGCCAGGCCGTCACGCTCTCGACATCTTTGCGACCATCCTGGGTACGAGCTTGCGGGGAATCAGGCGCTGCACAAAGACACTAAACTTGTTGAGAGCTCCGGGAACCGTCAGCCCGCCGCCGTTTTCGAGCACGCGCAGAGCGTCGGACACGACTTCCTCGTGACTCTGGTAGACACCCGCCCAGTCACCTCGGGCGCGCTGAGCCGAACCGGCTAGTTCGTTCTTGCGAAGCCTCCCCGGACAAACCGTTACGACGGTTACTCCTGCGGCGCGTAGCTCCTGTTCCAAGGCCAAAGAAAACGTCGTCAGGAACGCTTTGCTCGCGGAATAAAGGCTCGCAAAGGGAATGGGCTGAAAGCCAGCAGTGGACGAAATGTTGATAATGCCCTTTTGGCGTCGCTCCAACATTGCCGGAAGGAGACTGTAGGTGAGCTCCACGATGGCTTGGTTGTTGAGACGGAGCATCTCGAGCTGCCGCGGAAGGGAAAGGTCGCGGAATTCTCCGCGAAGGCCGAAGCCGGCGTTGTTGATCAGCAGGTCGATTAGAATCCCGCCCTTCGAGAGTTGTTCCGCCAAGACTTGGCCCGCTCCCGGGGCAGACAGATCAACCTGGATGGCGATCACGGAGACCGGATGGGACCGCCGCAATTCGGACGCGAAGGTCTGGAGAGGTTCCGAAGAACGGGCAACGAGAACGAGATTGCAACGGCGTTCCGCGAGAGCACGCGCGAACGCCATTCCGAGCCCGCGGGAAGCACCAGTGATGAGAGCGAAGCCTTCGTGTTTCATTTTCAGCCTCTGCTGAGCAATCGGCGCACAGATTCCGGGAACCGAGTATCGAACACGCCGTCCCAGAAGGGAGTGGTGATGCCATAGCCCTTGTCGATCCCACGGGGGCTGTGGTGGTACAAATGATATTTCTTCAGCCGCCGAAAGAGGGGGAACCTGGAATTCGAGAAGTGCAGCGCGTAGTGAAACCATTCTTCGGCGACATAGCTTTGTACGACGCCGGCCAGCAGGACCGGTGCCGTGTAAAGAGGAAACAGAAAGCTAGCGGGGGCGGCGACAAAAAACAGCGGCAGGATATCTTTCAATTCGCCGCTGATGTGGTTTCCGTCAAATGGCCGTGCGTGGTGGTCCCAGTGGAGCGGATCGAGCCGCTCGTGCAGGAACTTGCGGATGAGACCCTTGCCGGGCGGAAAACGGCCGTGAAGCACATAACGGTGGAAAAGATATTCGACTAGAGTCCAGGTGCCGAAACCCGCGGCGAAGAATGCTGCGCCAATCCAAGGGTGCTTTGTCGAGAGCGCGATAATCAAGATGATTAGCGCGTATAGCGTGTAGAAAACGGTCAGCGGGTAGAGACGATAGCGAGCGCGAGCGGCTTGACAGCGCTTGTAGATAGGAAAGGGAACATCCGCGGTCCTGTGCAGTGGAGATGGAACGAGTGCGGCTGACATCGACCCAAAGTCCTTTCTTCTTCAGATGAACTATGCAACCTTTCCGTGGCTCCCTGAAAGCCTTGATGGCGCGTTTCGACGCACACCCTCTTGTTGTGTTCTTGACCCTTCGGGCGGCACGCGGGGCCAGCCGATAACACGTCTTAACACTAAACCTTCGAGGCTTCGATGCGCAACACCGCTAAATCGGCACAAGATAAGTCTTAACGTCACGGATCGTGTCTGGAGGCACTGAGGAGTAGTAGAACTACGAATCATGCGAGATAATGCACCCCATCCTCCTGGTCGGACATCTAAGTCGGAAAAGGGGCGGTAAAATTCTGTGCGCCCTTAGGAGCGGAGGAGGGATGTTGTCCCGTCGTTGGTCCAATACACTTCTTTGCGCAAGCATTTTTATGGTTGCGGCGATGCACTTGTTCGCCGCACGCGTGCCCGCACAGGAAAAACCGCAGAAACGGGGCGTGGTTAAAGGTGCTGTATCGCTGGTAAACGCATCCGAGGAGCGCTCCACGCAAGAAGGGCTTGCGCTGGAATTGAAGCCTCTGACGGAAGGGCGGGGTCCGCTGTCGGCGGTAACCGACGCAGAAGGAAACTACGAATTCAAAAACGTGGAGAACGGCGATTACATTCTCAATTTTCAAGTGGAGGGTTTCGAGCCATTCACGGCGACACTTCACGTGCGGGATGGAACGCCCATCGTTGAAAACATTTCGGCAAAATTGGCGGGGCTGACAGAGAAAATCGAGATAAAGGAACAGGCTGATCTGCTTTCGGTTGCTTCCTCCAACAATGACTCGAAGCTAGGTGAAAAAGAGCTCGACGCTCTGCCCCTTGCCGAAGAGAACTTCAAGGCGTCGCTGCCCCTGACCCCAGGCGTGATCCGCACGCCGGATGGGAAACTAAGTTTCCGCGGGGCAGGCGAAGATCAGTCGATGCTACAGGTGAATGACGTGAAAATGACGGACCCGGTCACGGGTTCGTTTTCGATTCCTCTTCCGCTCGATGCGGTACAGTCGGTTCGGGTCCTCAAGACTCCCTACAGCGCCGAAAACGGAGGTTTCGCCGGCGGGTTGACGGAGGTGGAAACCGTGCCTCCGCCGGAGAGCTGGAAGTTCGGGGTCAGAGACCTCAATGTCAGTCTGCGCGGCAAAAATGACCACTTTGTCGGCGTTGGGCGTGCTACTCCGCGTGTGGTTTTCGGTGGTCCGCTGTTCGGGAACAAAGTCACTTTTTCCGAAGTCTACGAATACGACGTCATCCGGGATCCAGTGCGGGGCCTGGCCTGGCCGCGCAACGAAATCAAGAAGCAGGGATTCACTTCGTACAGCACGCTGCAGGCAATCATTTCGCCCAAGCAGGTGGTGACGGTGACGTTGAACGTGTTCCCGCAAAGAACGCAATTCGCCGACATCACCGCGCTGATTCCTCAGACGGCGTCTTCGGACTACGACCGGAAAGGCGCTTCCGCAAGCATCTCTGACGCGTACAGCCTTTCTTCCGGTGCGCTATTCCGCATAGCGCTGACGTATACGCGGTTCGACAGCAACGCGCACGGACAGGGCAGCGAGGCGATGCTGCTCACGCCAGACGGCTGGGGAGGGAATTTCTTCGACTCTTGGGCGCGATCCGCCAACCAAATTGAAGCCTCCCCCACCTTTCAGTTTGCCCCGAAGCGTTTCCTTGGGCGGCATGACATCCGGGTTGGCACCGATGTGACCCACCGTTCATTTCGCGGGAGCGATCTGTCGCAAGCAGTTCGCCTGCTCCGCGAAGACGGGAGTCCTTCCGAGCAGATCCGGTTCGCCGGCCCCGGATTCATAAACGCGTCCGTAACGGATGCAGAGGAGTTCGTCTCGGACCACTGGACGCTCAACGATCATGTGTCTGCGGACCTTGGAGCTCGATTCACGAGCCAGAGTGTCGGCCGCGCAGGGGCGCTTGCGCCGCGGTTCGGGATTGCCTATTCACCGGGCAAAGACCGCAAGACCATTCTTCGCGCGGGTGCAGGCCTTTTCTACGACCGCGTTCCGCTGCTCGCGACGGACTTCGCCGGAAATCCGGCACGCCTCATCAGCCAGTACGGCCTGGGCGGTCAGCCGATCGGAAATGAAATCGCGTTTGAGAACGAGTACATCGCAAACGGTAGCGGTCCCATCGCGTCGCGCATTCGTCATTCGCCGAACACCAGCGCTCGCAGTTTTGTAACCAACGCAGAAGTGGACCGGGCGCTGTGGACGGGCGCGGTTCTGCGGCTTAGCTATCTCTACAGCAGCACGCGTGATCTTTTCGTCCTTGATCCCGTCGGCGGCGTCGGGCAAGGGCCAAGTACTCTAGGCCTTTTTAACTCGGGACGGGAGAACTACAACGAAGCGGCCGTTACGCTGCGGTTCCATCCGATCAAAGAGGGCGAGCTTAACGTCTCCTACGTCTGGAGCCGGTCGCGCGGAGATCTGAACACGCTCGGGGACATTTTTATTCCGTTCGAGCAGCCGGTTATCCGGCCCAACGTAAGCGGTATTCGGCCTGCGGATATTCCGAACCGTGGAGTTGTCTGGGGAACGTTTCACCTTCCGTACGCCTTGGTTTTTAGTCCTGTTGTGGACGTGCATAGTGGCTTTCCCTATTCAAACGTAGATGATCGGCAGAATTACGTTGGCGTGCCCAACGGGCAGCGGTATAAGACGTTCTTTTCCCTGGATTTTCAGACCTATCGCGACTTCCATCTGCCGTCCGGGCTTCACTTCGGCTCGCGCAAGCTCCGTTTTGGCTTCTATATGCTGAATGTGACGAACCACGGGAACTTTAACTCCGTGTATAACAACGTCACTTCGCCGCGGTTTGGAGAGTTCGCGGGTTTCCAGCGGCGACAGACGGCATTCCTGCTAAGCGTAGTCAATTGAAACTGCAATGCGACGTGCTGCAGCCGGCGTGATTCGCGCTGCTGCTCTCTTCATCTAGCTGTGCCTGTGCGTTAGGAACGAATCTCTCAGCGAGAAACTCGATGGATCACGCACCCTTTCGTCACGCGAAGGTGCTAAACGCCTTGGTACACCAGGGCGAGAAATCTCCTGGGTGTCATGAAAGACTGGCCCCACTCCTCATCCGTGCGAGCACTCGGCTTGGCGGCCACAGTTTCCTCCAAAGACTTCCCTTGTCTCTTGAGTGCGGCCACTTTTTCGCGGATTTCAACCATCACGTCCCGGAAAAGAATCAGGTCGGCTTTGCCGCCCACGGCGCCGTGCCCAGGAATGACGATCATCTTGTCGGTTACTTTTGCGAGGTTGGCTTCGGCGGCGCGGATGGTCCCGTCGATACTGCCGCCGGTCGAGTAGTCGATGAAGGGGTAATTGCGATTCCAAAAAGTATCGCCGGTATGAAAAATGTCGGCCTCGGTAAAGTGCACGGAGATGTCGGAGTCCGTGTGAGCGGGCAAGTAGTGCTCAAGAATCAGTGTGGCGCCGTTGACGCGCAGAGTGTGGTCCTCTTTGAACACGGTTGAAGGAATGGCATCCGCCGGCGAGGCAGGGAATGTATAGTGCCAGCCTTCAACCCGTGTGTCTTTCGAAAGATGCTTGCGCGTGTTCTCGTGCGCCAGGATGTTGGCTCCGGCTTCGTGTAGCCACGCGTTGCCCCCAGTATGATCGAAGTGCCAGTGCGTGTTGATCAATTGCTTGATGGGGTCCGCATCGATGCTCGCCAGCGCGGCGGAAACGTTCGGACGCGCGCTGACGATTTCCGCATCCACGAGCAACTTCCCGTCCGGGCCGGTGAGAACGGCGATATTTCCGCCCGCGCCCAAAAGAACAGTGATATTGCGGCGAAGCGTTTGAACAGTGACCTTCGCCGTTGCGGCCTCCTTAAACGCATTTTCAACGAGGTCGTCTGTTTGGGCGAAGAGTCCCCTTGGCGCAAGACAAGCTCCGGCAACCGACAAGCCCCCCACAGCGAGGAACCGACGGCGTGAGATCTCAACCGACGCTGTTGTGATCATGTGTCGCTCCGTGGGTCCTATCCCCGGCTGATTTTGTTCTTTGCGAGGAAGGTTTCGATGCGGCTGGCGATCTCCTCCCCGTGGCTTTCGAGAGCAAAATGTCCGGTATCGAGCAGATGCGTTTCGAGATTCTTCAGGTCGCGGCTGTAGGGGGCGGCGCCTTCCGGAGGGAAGATGAAATCGTTCTTGCCCCACACGATCAGAGTGGGCGGTTGATTCTTTCGGAAGAACGCCTGGAATTCGGGGTATAGCGGGACGTTTGTCCGGTAATCGTAGAACAGGTCCATCTGGATGTCGCGATTCCCGGGACGATCCAGTCCGATCTGGTCGAGCGCCCAGGTCGTCGGATCCAGCAGAGTGGGATCGCTTACTCCATTTTCGTACTGCCAACGGGTCGATTTGGCGTCGACGAGAAAATGAAGCGCCGCTCGATTCTCGGGTGTGGCGTCTTTCCAATATTTCTTGATCGGATGCCAAAATTCGCCCAACCCTTCGTCGTACGCGTTGCCGTTCTGCACGATGAGGGCCTGTACGCGCTCGGGATGCTTCAAGGCCAGGCGGTATCCGACGGGCGCGCCGTAATCCATGACGTAGAGCGAGTACTTTCCGACCTTCAGTTGCTCGGCGAGCTGATTCACAATGTCGGCATAATTCTGAAATGTATAACGATAGCTCCTGTGATCCGGCATGCTGCTCTGGCCAAACCCGGGATAATCCGGAGCTACAAGGCGGAACGAGTCAGCCAAGCGAGGAATGAGATTCCGAAACATATTCGAAGATGTCGGGAAACCGTGCAGCAGCAGGAGAACCGGGGCATCTTGCGGTCCGGCTTCCCGATAAAAAATATCGAGATCGTTTATGCGCGCTGTCTTGTAGTGAACCGCTGATTGCTTTTTTGCCGCTGTGCCAACGCTTGTCATGATTTTCTCCCGACTATTGCGCCGATCGATAAAAACACCAATCTGACTACCACGACCTCGAAAACGCTAGGTAAGTGCACGTTAACTTGCCGGAATGGCCGGGGACGGCACATCACGACATAGAACGGTTTTTCGCTACCACGAAAGGAGTACAGGCTATCATCCGTTTCTTCTACCGAGCGACCCTTTCGCAGTCACTTTCCAGTTACCGCGTTTACCACGCACAATCGTTCGGCACTGGAACTTTGCTCTCCTTGAGTGTACGATTCTTTTGCGTACGACATCGTACGAAGCCCGTCAATTTTTGTAACGACGAACATGCAACTCGCAGGCCAGCTAACGCAAGCGGATTTGAACGACGTGAGAAACGACGCTCGCTCAAAGACCTTGTGGCGTGCCATCAGGCCTGCCGCCATACCCAAACTCCTAGTTCGCTCCTGGGCAGTGCTCATGGGTTTGGCAAGCATTGCCGCCGTGTCGCTAGAGGGCGCACTTTCCTTCGCATTCTATGGTGCGGCCAAGCTTCTCGCCAGGGTTCGACCCTTGCGCGACGCCTATCAATTGCTCTCCCGCGCGTACGACCGGTTCCTCGACCGCCTCGGCCAGGAAGTTCTGCGCGACCCCCGAGACACCCCCGCGTTACGCCTCATGGTCTCCCTCACCCTTACCGCCGTGCCAATTTTCGTGACCCAACTCGCTTTAGGCAAACCTCGGCTTCTGCTCGTCGTCGCTTTCTATCTTTCCCTGTGCGGTCCCAGGTTTCAGCGCTCCGTGCGGATGTTCAGCTCCAAGCACATGGAGGCGCACCGGCCCCAAGGCTACTTCTCCGACAAATACGACAAGGTCTTCGGCCGCTACGTCGAATTCTTCCTCGGATATTTGTACGGCGACCTTCCGGAACTGGGTCGCACCGTTCATGTCCGTCTCCACCATAAAGAGAACGGCGGACCCGACGATAACGCCTCCACCATGGGCTACGATCGAACCAATCCGCTGCATTTCCTTTGGTATCTTTCGGACAACATTTGGACCACCCTGGGGCTTGCTCCGTATGCCTATTTCAAAGCTCGAGGCGATATAAAAAACGAAAGGCGAGTGTTTTGGGGAATCACGCGGTACTTCGTTTATTTCGCAGCCGTCTTTCTTTACGATTGGAGAATTGGGATCTGGTTTGTCTTAGTTCCTCTTCTCTCCATGAACTTCATCATGGCCATCACCTCCTGGGTTCAGCACGCCTTCTGCGACCCGGAACATCCCGACGATTATTTTGTAAATACCGTGACCGTGGTGGACGAGGTAAACTTCATGAACGAAGGCTATCACCTCTGTCACCACCACCGCTCTGGCCTGCACTGGACCGAGATGCCCGCCCATCTCGAGCGCCTTCGCGACAAGATGCGCGCGTCCGGCTCCTTGGTCTTTCGCGACTTGGATTTTATGCAGCTTTTCATCGAGCTGACTCTCCTTCGCAGAATGGATGTCCTGGCCGAGAAACTTGTCCCCTGGGAGCCCATGAATCACGAACAGAGGCTGGCTTTGCTGGCGAACAGAACTAAGCCTGCGAGAGCCGTTTCGGCTTGAGGCGAGTTGGGAGCTCTTATGAGCCACCGCATCCGCATTTTCCTCCTGCTGGCGATCGCAACGGGACTTCTGATGCCAGTCGCATTAGCGCAGAAGCCTCCGGCTGCTGCCCCTCCGCCTCCTCCTTCCTCAACGCCAGGCCGCCCTGCGACTGGCGCCCCCGCGGGTTCGCAGCCAAATCAACCGGGAGACGAACTTGTGATGTTTCTCCGCGGACGCGTTGCAACCCACGACGGCGCTCCTGTCCCACACGATATGCTGGTTGAACGGATTTGCAACAACAGGGTGCGTCAACAGGTCTATGCATCTCTCCACGGCGATTTCAGCATGCAATTGGGGTCGCGGACCGATTCTTTTCCTGAAGCTAGCGCCGAGCCGACTTCTCCATATGGCGTGACTAACAGGGATTCGACCATGGGTATTCCACGACGCGAGTTGACCAATTGTGAGCTACGTGCCTCGGCCTCCGGTTTTCACTCCAACGTCATCAGCCTTCTTGACCTCGACACCTTCGGCGGCAGCGTTGACGTAGGCGTCATTCTCGTGCAGAGAAGTACAAAGATAGAAGGCGCGACGCTGAGCGCCATCCCCTACAAAGCCCCGAAAGACGCCAGAAAAGCGTACGAGAAAGGCCTCGAGGCCGAAAGGCACGGCAACCTTGCCGATGCCCGCAAGTATTTTGAAACCTCCGTGCGGATCTACCCCAGTTCCGCGAACGCCTGGTTTCAGTTGGGGACCGTTTTGCAAAAGGACAACCAGAGCGACGCGGCTCGCAAAGCGTATACCCAGGCCACCACGGTCGATACCAGGTTCCTGCCGCCCTATCTGTCGCTCGCGTCCATGGCCTACCAGACAGCAAACTGGCGCGACGTCATCGATTTTACTGGTCATATCCTGGACCTCGATCCGTTCAATCACGCCGCCGCCACAACCTACATCCTGGATCTCGATCCCTTGAGTTATGCCGACGCTTATTTTTATAACGCGGTGGCCAATTACAAGCTCAACAAGATCGAAGACGCCGAAAAGAGCGCTCTCAAGGCCGAACACCTGGACCTGCGCCCTCATTTTCCGCAGGTGCATCTCTTGCTGGCGGAAATCTTTGCCGGAAAAAACAACTACGCCATGGCCGTCGCCGAGATACAAACCTACTTGGCGCTGGCTCCCCATGCGAAAACCGCGGATCAGGCGCGCGCGCAGTTGGCGGAATGGGAGAAGCTGAACGGCCCAGCGCCAACCACTGAAAAACCCGACCCGCGGTGAGTATCGCCTCTTTAGACCGTGCCTCGCCCCCAGCTAGTCCTTTGCGTCCTCCCCGTCGTCGTTGTCACGACGCTCTGCACGGACCTGTCCGCGGATTTCGCCCGCCGGGAATTGTTTCGTGTGGATATTCCCGTAAGCGGTATCGGATGCCAGTGCGGCTACCACCCCGGCGAAGTCGCCGGCAGTTATGTTCTGTGCGGTAGGGCCTACCACGCCTGTCGCGGTGACTGTTCCGGTCACGGTCACCTCTCCTGAAGCGTCGTCAGGGCAGGTTGGCGTTCCCGCCGGACCGTTGCCCAAATTCGTGCAAAAGAACACCATGATCCCGCCGGCCACGTGCTCCTTGCCGAAATGAATGTGAGACTGCAAGACGTTGCTTAGGCCCGAATAGGTCAATTTGTAGGTGAGCGTTTGCGCGGTCTTGTCTAAAGTCAGTTTGAGCGTCGCTTGCCCCGTCGACAAGATGGCTCCGGTTTCCCCTCCACCCAGACCGCCCACCTCCTGGAAGCCAGAGAACTTCGCGGAATATTCCTGCGCGCGAACAGGCACTGACAACAGCAGAAGCATCACAGCGGCCGGCATTGCGCCAGCCCATAGGCGTCGACTCATGAGACCCTCCGATGAACTAGATTTTTTGGTTAAGGGAACGATCAGGGCGAATCCCGCTCGCCTGACTGCGCCGGAATTTCCGGTTGGAGCCCCGGCCGGTGCATCGTACACCTCATCCTGCACTGAACACAACGAACCTGCCACCAGAGAGGCCCCGGCGAGATCGCGCTGGAATTGGCTCAGAGGCAAACAAACTTTTATTGACATAGCAATCGTCGCTTTGCTAGGCTACTTCTGTTCAGAAGTGCGCCTCGCTTCCGCGAGTGCTCCCCCAAAAATCCTAAATCTAATCTTTCTGTCTGGAGACTTCCATGTCCACCAATCACTCCAAGGACCGGTCCTCTTTGTATTCTTTCATGTTGTCGCATCGACACAATACGTCGCGAGAAGCGTGCGATCCAGCCGTAAGGTATTCTCCTTACTTGCCTCCGGTATTTTCCCGACTAACTCATTTGAAACTAGCGGGTTACAAATCTCTCGCCTATCCGCCGGTTCGGTGGCAATAGTTAAGGCGGCCCTTGGCGTCTCTGGGGCCCTCTCGTGGTCCCTTGGGCTTGAGACCTAGGCATGAAGCCATCAAAGCTCCTTAACCGGATCCTCGCGGGCGCGGCTGTCTTCGCTGTTTACATCGTCGCTGGGAAGCTCAGCCTCCGCCTTGCTTCCGTTCACCCCAGCGTCAGTCCTGTGTGGCCTCCCACGGGAATCGCCATCGCCACTCTTCTTATGCTGGGGCGCCGCTTCTGGCCTTCGATTTTCGCTGGGGCGTTTATCGTCAATGTGACGACTACAGGCTCTATCGCTTCGTCACTCGGCATCGCCTTAGGAAACACCCTCGAAGCGGTCGTGGCAACTTCTCTCGTCGCTCGTTTCGCGAGCGGCCGCCATGCATTCGAGAAGAGTTGGGACGTTCTGCGTTTTGGTCTCCATGCGGGGGTGATGAGCACTGCGCTGGCGGCCACGATTGGCGTCACTAGTCTCACGCTGGGTGGCTTCGCTTCCTGGAATCAGTACGGGCTCAACTGGCGCACTTGGTGGCTTGGCGATGCCGCGGGAGCCCTGATTTTCGCTCCCTTCCTGCTTCTCTGGACTTTGAATCCGCGGCCGAAATGGTCCAAAAAACAGCTTTTCGAAGCGTCCATCTTATTCATTTGCACACTCTTAACGGCCGGCATCGTTTTCGGCCCGGTCTTCCACGCCCAGATTAGGAATGACCCCTGGACCTTTTTGTGTACGCCCTTTTTGGTTTGGGCGGCCTTCCGTTTCGGTCCCCGTGAAGCCTCCGCCGTCATCTGCGTTCTATGCACGATGGAGGTCGTTGGTACAGTACACGGTTACGGTCCCTTTGTTCGCAAATCGCCGAACGACTCTTTGCTTCTTTTACAATCCTTCATTGGCCTCAAGGCTCTGATGATCCTTATTTTTGCCGCCGAAGTCTCGGAGCGCCAGATCCAGGAAGAACGCGCAAAACACCTCGCCGTCAGCGATCCCCTCACCGGTCTCGCCAATT
>Ga0307475_10001600_pt1 | contig 13488 bp, 8 predicted proteins | sample atmos_gasesECM1C_FD_203317 | JGI IMG/M metagenome (GOLD analysis project Ga0307475, IMG submission 203317) | Hardwood forest soil microbial communities from Morgan-Monroe State Forest, Indiana, United States - atmos_gasesECM1C_515 | ecosystem: Environmental > Terrestrial > Soil > Temperate... | reverse complement strand
GATTGACCTACCGCTTTCTCGATCTGCGGCGCGAACGGATGCACGCCAACATTGTGCTGCGAGCACAGGTCATCACCTCGATCCGGCGGCGGATGGTGGAGCAGGGCTTTACCGAGTTCCAGACACCGATTTTGACCGCCGACTCACCCGAGGGGGCGCGACCCTATTACGTACCGAGCCGGCTCCACCCGGGCGAGTTCTACGCGTTACCGCAGGCACCGCAGCAATTCAAACAAATCCTCATGGTCGCGGGGTTCGACCGCTATTTCCAGATCGCGCCGTGTTTTCGTGACGAAGCGAGCCGCGCCGACCGCGCACCGGGCGAGTTCTACCAACTCGACCTAGAGATGTCTTTCGTGACCCAAGAGGATGTGTTCGCCGCGGTCGAGCCGGTGTTACACGGGGTGTTCGAAGAATTCGGCGGCGCTCGGACGGTAAGCCCCGCTCCGTTCCGGCGCATCCCTTATACCGAGGCGTTGCTGAGCTATGCGAGCGACAAGCCCGATCTGAGAAACCCGATCGTCATGCACGACATGACCGACCACTTCCGCGGCTCGGGCTTTCGCGTGTTTGCCAGCATGATCGCCAGCGACTCTGCGGTGCGGGTGCGGGCGATACCCGCGCCGGGGGGCGGCAATCGCGCCTTCTGCGACCGGATGAACTCGTGGGCGCAGGGCGAGCGGCAACCCGGGCTCGGTTACATCTTCTTCCGTGACGGCGAGGGTGTCGGGGCGATAGCCAACAACATCGGCCCCGAGCGCACTGCCGCCATCTGCGCCGAGCTCGGGCTCGATGACGGCGACGCGGTATTTTTCGTGTGCGGCGCGCCAAAGTCTTTTCTGCCGTTCGCGAGCGACGCGCGCCTCAAGATCGGGCGCGAGCTCGGCCTCACCGATGAGGGCGCCTTCCAGTTCTGCTGGATCACCGACTTTCCGATGTACGAGCTGAACGAGGAAACCGGCAAGATCGACTTCAGCCACAACCCGTTCTCGATGCCGCAGGGCGGGCTAGACGCGCTCGAAAAAGACGACCCGTTGTCGATCCTGGCGCACCAATACGACATCGTCTGCAACGGCATCGAACTCGCTTCCGGCGCGATCCGCAATCACCGGCCTGACATTATGTACAAGGCCTTCGCGATCGCCGGTTACGACGCGGCCGAGGTCGAGGCCCGCTTCCTGGCCGTGCTCAACGCCTTCCGCTACGGTGCGCCACCACATGGCGGTCTGGCGCCGGGGATAGATCGCATCGTCAGGCTGCTCGCGGACACTCCGAACATCCGCGAGGTGATCGCCTTTCCGATGAACCAGCACGCGCGGGATCTCATGATGCAGGCTCCCGCACCAGTTTCGCCGGCGCGCCTGAGGGAGCTTCACATCAGACTCGATTTGCCGCCCACTAGAAGTGCAAATCGCTGACTCGAGGCCGTTGCGCTGTCGCGGGCTTGATCGAAAATTTCCGGCCGAGGCGAGGTGGAACTTTGTGCGGGGATCGTCAGGAAAGAGAATTGCTTATTATCTGCAGGCTGGTCTCGAGAGCTTTGGTCTGGCGGTACGGAGCTGGGAGTGTTGTGTCCATGATCAATCGGTCCATCGTATCGCTTGTCCTGGTGACGGGGTTTGTCGCAGCGGCGACGACAGCAGCTGGCGCCGCCGAGATCGCGCCGCACCGGGCGCTCTATTCGATGACTTTGGGTTCCGCCCGAAACGACTCGGGGGTGGTCGATGCGCGCGGCACGATGGACTATGAATGGGGCGAGACGTGCGACGGCTGGACCATCGAGCAGCGCTACCGGCTGAAGATGCGTTATGGCGAGACGCCCGACGTGGACATCGTATCGAGCTTCGTCACTTGGGAGTCGAAAGATGGGCTGCGCTATCGCTTTAATCAAAGGCAGAGTCGAAATGGCGAGCTCGACCAGGACATCCGCGGTGAGGCGAAGCTGGATGGCCCTGGAAAGGGCGGCGGCGTCGAGTTCATCAAACCGAAACCGCAGACTCTGAAGCTCGATCCCGGCGTTTTGTTCCCCAGCGCGCACACGATCTTGCTGATCGACAAGGCCCATGAGGGAGAGAACTTTCTCTCACGCCAGGTGTTCGATGGGGCCACCGATGAGAATGCGGTTCAGGTTTCAGCGGCGATCGGGGTCAAGATCACAGCCGATCCCGCAGCGGTTAAGCTCAGTCCTTTGTTGCAACGGCCCGGCTGGCGCGTCCGACTTGCTTTCTTCCCGGTGGATGCGAGCGTCGAAAGGCCGGACTACGAGCTCGGCATGCGCCTTCTCGATAACGGTGTTTCGCAGGACATGCTGATCGACTACGGCGAATACGCGATCCGCGCCAAGTTGGACGATATCGAGCCGCTAGCTAGACCGAACTGCTGACTGCAACTGCTCATCGGTCACACCCTTCCCTGCGGGGAAATTGTCATAGGGTGCGGCGCATCGTGGGCGGCAGGCGAGTTCGCGGTCGAACAGGGTCGGGGGATCGGCCTCGCGGCGGTCGGTGAGCTTGTCTGCCCCGCCTCCGAGGCGCTGTGGGGGTGGGTGCGGCGATGCAGCCGCACCTCGCCGGCGACGGCATCACGCTGATCGACCAGCTCGCCGGCCGCTACGGCCGGGTCGGCGCGCGGCTCGGCCGTCTCGCGCGGCGAGGATGCTCGCGCCGTCGATGCCCGCGCCCCAGCGCATTCGATCTCCGCGGAAACCACCCTGGAGCAGGACGTAGCCGATGCGGAGGGACTGGCGCACGCGCTATGGCCGTTGTGCGAGCGGCTGTCGGCCCGTCTGAAGCAAGCCTCGCTCGCCACGGGACGATTGAACATCGGTATTGCCGAACGCGCGCCATAAAGCCCCGCAACGTATCAGCAGGCGAGCACGACACCACGGGAAACCGCCGCCGATGATGACCGGTCGGTCGGCGAGGTCCGGCCGGTCGCGCTCCTCGACCGTGGCGTCAAAGGCGTCGCAATCGACATGGGCGATCGACAGCCTATCGAGTGTAGCATGGTAGACTTGGCGCGGTGAGCCGCATTTGCCGCAGCGCCCGTTGCAATGGTGAGGGCGACGCAATCGCGGCACAACGTCGTCACCAATCCTCCTCCGGCCGCCACAGCCAAGCGGCGCCCCGCACCCCGCTTGAATCGCCGTGAACGGGGGGAAGCAGGCGTGTGACGACATTATCCGAAAAGATGTACTGCCGCCACAAGACGGGAACCCGCTCGTACAGCGCCGATATGCCGGAAAGGCCGCCCCCAAGCACGATCGCATCGGGATCGATCAGGTTGATCACCGAAGCCAGTCCGCGCGCGAGCCGGTGCATGTAGCGATCTAGGGTCGCGCTACATTGCGCATCTCCGCGTGTGGCAAGATCGGCGATCTCGGGCGCACTCAGGCGATGCCCGGTATGACGATAATGATCTGCCGCGAGAGCCGGCCCGGAAAGAAAGGTCTCTGTACAACCCGAGCGCCCGCAATAGCAAGACGGTCCCGGGATCTCGTTCGGCACCGGCCAGGGCAGCGGGTTGTGGCCCCACTCTCCGGCGATCGCGTTGGCGCCGACGAGGATCCGCCCTCCCAGGGCGATGCCTCCTCCGACCCCGGTGCCGAGAATAACACCGAAGACCGTCTCCATCCCTGCCGCAGCGCCGTCGGTCGCTTCCGACAGGACAAAGCAATTGGCGTCGTTGGCCAGCCGAGTTGGCCGCCCGAGAGCGGACTCGAGATCTCGCTGCAGCGGGCGGCCGATCAGACACGTGGAGTTGGCGTTCTTCACCAAGCCGGTGATCGGCGAAATCGCCCCGGGCATGCCAATTCCGATGGGCGCCGTTTCGCCGATCTCCAGTTCGATCATCGCGACGAGAGCGGTGATTATTTCTATCGTTGCATGATAATTTCCCGTGGGCGTTGCGACGCGCCGGCGGACGCGAACCGCACCGAAGCGGTCAAGGGCGGCCGCTTCGATCTTAGTGCCGCCAAGATCTATGCCGGTGCGAAATCGGTGCGCCATCGGCTCTGCACCCCATTGGGGCTAGGCAAAAGGGCGGTTACGGATTGTTAAGTTAGATCCTCTACAACCCACCAGGGTAGCCGCTGCGGAAAAACGATCAGCGGATTGCGATCGACCCTTCCGCTGACATTTCAGCACTTTTCTCGAGGCCGGCGAAGCATGACGCTCGAAGTGCCGAAATCGAACGAGAACCCCAATCCGCCGACGCGGAAGAGGATCTTGATCGTCGAGGACAACGACCTCAATATGAAGCTCTTTAATGATCTCCTCGTGGCACACGGGTATGGTACGTTGCAAACTAGGGACGGCATTGAAGCGCTTGCACTCGCCCGACAGCATCGTCCCGATCTAATCCTGATGGATATTCAGCTTCCCGAAGTATCCGGTCTTCAAGTGACCCAGTGGATCAAAAAAGATGCCGATCTGCGAATGATCCCGATCATTGCGGTGACCGCGTTCGCGATGAAGGGTGACGAAGAGAAGATCCGCGACGGCGGCTGCGAGGCCTATATTGCCAAGCCGATTTCAGTAGCAAGCTTTCTTAGAACCGTCGAGCGTTTCCTCTTCTAACGCGAGCATCTTTCCTAACCTAGTGCGTGCGAACAGCTCATGTCTGCCCGAGTGCTGGTAGTCGATGATGTCGAGGCGAACGTAAAGCTGCTCGAGGCCAAGCTATCGAGCGAATATTTCGACGTCCTATTGGCATATAGCGGCCGCACCGCTTTGCAGATTGCCGACAGCGAACTGCCGGACGTGATCCTCCTCGACGTGATGATGCCGCGCATGGACGGGTTCGAGGTTTGCCGCCGGTTAAAGGCCAATCCGCGGACCGCCGACGTTCCCGTAGTCATGGTGACCGCTTTGTCAGACGTCGCCAATCGCCTTCGAGGTCTCGAGGTTGGTGCCGATGATTTCCTAACCAAGCCGGTGAACGACATCGCCCTTTTCGCGCGTGTGCGCTCGCTGGCGCGGCTGAAGCGGATGATGGAAGAGTGGCGTTTGCGGGAAGAGATCTGCGGTCGGTTCGCCGGCCGCGACATCGCCGCAACAGAGGATGCCAGGCCTGCAATGATCCTGATCGTCGAAGAGGATCACTTCGCTGCAGCGCGAATGGCCGAGACTTTGCGTTCGGCGGGCCATTCGGTAACCTGCGCCGCCGGCGGTGACGATGCTCAAATGTTGCTGGACGGCGACACCGAGCTGATTATCGTCAGCCTGTCGATGCCTAGTTGCGACCCGCTACGGCTCGTCTCGCGATGCCGGGCGAATGAGGCCTTCCGCCAGCTTCCGATCTTGCTGATCGCCGAGGATATCGATCTGATCCGTGTTGCCAAAGGCCTCGTCGATCTCGGCGCCAATGACTATCTCATTCGGCCGGTGGACCGGAACGAGTTGCTGGCGCGCACGGGGACCCAGATCCGCCGGAAGAGACTGCAGGACCGGCTGCAACAGAACTATCAGCGCGGTCTGTCGCTCGCGCTCACCGACCCGCTGACCAGCCTTTACGTTCGTCGCTATGGCGAAGCTCATCTCAGCGAATTGATGGAGCGGATCAATCAGAATGTTACCAGCGCGGCTGTCTTACTGTTCGACGTCGACCATTTCAAGCGGGTCAACGATACACACGGGCATGATGCCGGGGATGATGTGTTGCGCGAATTGGCCGCGCGGACTATCAAGAGTGTTCGCAGCGTTGATCTCGCCGTGCGCTGGGGTGGAGAGGAATTTCTCGTGGTGATGCCCGAGACCGATCTCGCCAATGCGGCTGCGGTCGCCGAGCGGCTGCGCGCTACAGTCGCCAAGGACCCGTTCACTGTCAGATCGACCGGCGAAAAGTTGGCTGTCACGATAAGTGTGGGGGTGGCCGCGGCTACCTCGGGCGGCGACCACTGTAATCGGCTATTGAAGCGCGCCGATGATGCCCTCTACAGCGCCAAGTCTGCTGGGCGGAATCGCGTGATCACCCGCTCGGCGGACATCTGATCGGTTGCGATGCCGAATAGAGACCTGAAAGCCTTGAGGTCGTAATCCCGATCCACGCGATTATTTTATCTTGGCCTCTTTGAATAAGACGTGTTTGCGCGCAATCGGATCGAATTTTTTGAGTTCGAGTTTACCAGTTTTGGTCCTCGGGTTCTTTTTCGTAACATAGTAGAAGCCAGTGTCGGCGCTGCTGACCAGTTTAATCAGAACGGTGTTCGTCTTAGCCATCGATGAGGTCCCTCACCTTTAGGGATGCGGTGGATGGGAAAATAGCGATCGGCCGCTTCCTGTCAAGGCGGGCTCGGTCGGCGCAGTCGTCGCGGTAAGCGGGGCGGCGGCCAGTTTCGGAGCCGCTGAGAGAGCGTGCACCGCCTCACTGAAGAGCGTTGGATCAGCAAGAAGGCGCTTAGCCACCTTAATGTCGATCTCATGGTCGCCCTGCCGCGCCGGGCACGAGCGGCGCAGCTGAGACCAGGCGACTTCATCGAGCGATGCTCGCGGACGAGGCGCCGACGATGCGACTGGGTGCGTCCGCTGCAATGCAATCTGGACGGAATTGTCGTCATCTCCGAGATCGCTGGTGCATAGGGTCGGAATGACGCCGTGTTCGTGTAGGAAATATCCCGATGGGGTGACAAGCTGGGCCCAAGTCAGCGTCAGTTCGCCTTCGTTTGGCAGGCGCAGAACGGTTTGGACGGTGCCCTTTCCATAAGAGGCGCTACCGACAATGACGGCGCGCCCGACGTCCTGGAGCGCCGCGGCAACGATTTCGGAAGACGACGCCGAACCGCCATTAATCAGCACGACGATCGGTATTTGCGGGGCAATGCTGTCGCCAGATGCCTCAAAGAACTGTCGGCTTGCAGGGTGGCGCCCCACCGTCGCGACGATCGGTCCCTTGGGAATAAAGACATCTGAAAGGCTCACGGCCTGATCGAGCAGCCCGCCGGGGTTACCTCGAAGATCAAGAACGATGCCGCGCAGCCGATGACCAATCTCGCGCTCCAATTGCCCGAGGTCCTCGACAATTTGCTGCGTCGTGTTCTGGTTGAAGCTCGCAACCTGAAAAACGGCGACACCGCCATCCTGGGACATTGTCACAGTGGGAAGAATGACCAGCGCGCGCTGAAGACGAAAGCTACGCTTTTGTCCTGGGTTCGGACGATAAACCGTCACCTCCACCGGACTGAAGATCGGGCCGCGCAGAGCATGAACCACGTCGCTTTGCGAGCGGCCACCCGTTGCCGAGCCGTCGATGGCGATAAGCCGGTCGTCAGGCCGGATGCCGGCGAGCTCGGCGGGCCCGCCAGACGTCACCTGGGTGATCCGGAACTCTTCGCCGGAAAGCTCGAGGGTTATGCCGATCCCGCCAAACCCGTCGCGAACGGCGCGTTGATCACGAGCGATTTCCGGCGCAGCGTAACGGGAGAAGCGATCGAGCGCGCTGGTGATCCCATCGAATACGGCCTTGTCAATTTGGTCTTCCGAAAGCGCGGCGACGATCGGCGACACCGTCTTGGCATTGACTTCAAGGCGGCCCATCAAAGCGCCCCAAGCATGAGGCTCGTCATCGGCTGGCATAGGGTAGACGGCCACCTCGCGGCCGCCATAGCTTAGTACGATCTGTGTTTTGCTTTCGACGGCGGGGCTCTCCGTAACGGAAAACTTATCGTCGAGCCGGGAGAATCGTGAGGCGCCGGCGAGGATCAGCTTTCGGCTCGACACGGGTGTAATGTAGAGGTCGGTGATCTCATCGAGACCTCGTGCGAACAATCGCCCTGCCGGATCGTTAGGCAGCGACTGGTGCTCGACGCAGGCGGCGAGCAGAAGGACAGAGGCCAGGTTGCTCGCCCGCACGAGCACAGCGGCCGGACGCAACGACAACGGTATCGACTCCGGAAGAGGAAACCGCGGACTTCCCCGCCGCAATGAGCCCCGCGATCCTCCATCTTCGCGGAAATCTTTCTCGCCTGCAACGAGCACAGCAGATCGGCCGCGTTCGGTAATCAAAGGCCCCGGCCGGGCTGTCGGCGAGCGGGCAGCCGCGAACGCACCCCGACGCGCTTCCCGACCGAGCTCCGAGAGGTCCGGGCCGTCTCATCCTCCTCGATGCCGAAAATGACGCGGCCGCCAATCGCGTCCGCTTCGACAAGCCCGACCGAGACTTCGTCTCCGACCCGGAAAATCCGACAGGATCGTCGCCCGATCAATCGATGGCCTGTCTTGTCGCACTCATAGTAGTCGCCGGGCAGGGTCGATATCGGCACGAGCCCGTTGGCTCCGTTTTCAGCCAAGGTGACGAATAGCCCGAATTCGACAACGCCGCTGATGCGACCGGTGAAGATGTCGCCGATCGAGGGGGCAAGGATGATCGCCCGGTAACGTTCGAGCGCGGCGCGCTCGGCTGCGGCCGCGCGGCGTTCGGCAGCCGAGATATGTTCCGCTATCGCGGCGAGGTCTTCACGGTCCGTGCCGCACGCTCGGGCTTCTGAACTCGGCCCGCGCCCGTCGACATTCGTACCGGTAGTCAACGCTCGATGCACAATCAAGTCGGCATAGCGCCGAATCGGCGAGGTGAAATGCGCATAGCGCCGTAGAGCGAGGCCAAAATGGCCGATATTGTTCGGGCTGTAGGCGGCTTGAGCCTGGCAACGCAGGACGAGTTCGTTGACGAGAGCAGCTGCCGGCATCGCGGCAACGCGCTGCAGCACTCGATTGAACAGCGCCGGCTTCGGCGCTTGACCTTTCGGGAAGCCGAGACCGGGGACGTCGATCTCGTCGAGCAACGCACGCAACTCCTCAACCTTGTCCGGATCGGGCGCGTCGTGGACTCTGTACATGCAAGGTCGCCGGCGCGCCTCGATCTCTTCCGCGGCCGCGACGTTTGCCACGATCATAAACTCTTCGATCAGCCGATGGCTGTCGAGGCGGGTCACGGGGGTAATGGCGACCGGCCGCCCCTCCTCAAGCACCACGCGGTGCTCGACCATGTCCAATTCGAGGGCACCACGGTCGGCCCGCGCCTTCGTGAGGGCACCGAAGGCGCCATAGAGCGCCGTCAATATTTCCCGCGGTACCGCCGGCAAGCGTTCGCCTTCCTGCGCCGCCTGGGTTTCTTCATAGGTCAGCCGCGCCGCCGAGCGCATCAGCCCGCGCTCGAACCGATGTCGCCGTTTGCGGCCGGCACCATCAATCCACAGATGTGCGGCGAGGCAGGCACGATCGACACCCGGCTTCAGCGAGCAGAGATCATTTGACAATGCTTCGGGAAGCATCGGAACTACACGATCGGCAAAGTAGACCGAGTTGCCGCGTCGCCTGGCTTCGCGGTCGAGTGCTGTGCCGGGGCGCACATACCAGGCGACATCGGCGATCGCAACGATGATATGCCAGCCGCCGCGATTCTCCGGGTCGGGGTCCGGCTCGGCCCAGACCGCGTCGTCAAAGTCACGGGCATCGGCGCCGTCGATCGTAACCAGCGCGACGTCACGTAAATCGCTCCGGCCGGCCGAACTCGCCGAAGGTGCGGCCTCGGCTTCGGCAATCGCAGCAATCGAGAATTCGGTTGGGATCTCATAACTCGCGATGGCGAGAAGACTAACCGCACCGGGGTCCGAGGAGCGTCCGAGCCGCTCGACGATGCGGGCTCGCGGGAGGCTGAGCCTCCTGGTCGAGAGTTCCTCGACCCTCACTAATTCACCGTCTTCGACGCCGCCGGTATCGCGTTCCGCCACCCGGTACTCGTTGCGATTGCGGCGGTCGGCGGGCACCACCTTCCCACCCTCGCGGCTGCGGTAAAAAACGCCCACAATCGGCGTCACTGGGTCGAGCATCTGGGTGGTCCGAGCCTCTATCCCGCCGGTCTTGTGCAGTATCTCAGGCAAGGCCAGGCGACCGCGCTGGTCGGCCGCAGACGATGCCCGCCGGCCTCGCTTCGGCATCTAGCCCCGCGGCGCTTTCGATCGAGATCGCGGTTTTCTGGGGCCCGCCTTCTTTGCATCGCCGGCCGCTTTTGCGACCCTTCCCGTTTTTACCGTTGCCGCAGCAGATCTCACAGACTTCCTTTGCCGACGCTTGCCCTTCTGGCGCTGCGCAGCGAGCAGCGGCACTGCCTGGTCGAGCGAGAAAGTGCCCGGATCGGCGGTTCTCGGCAACGATGCGATGACACCGTCATGGCTGACATAGGGGCCGTAACGCCCAGAGTACAGATTGACAGTGCCGCCATCGAGGTGCTCGCCGAGCTCCCGCAGTAGCCGAGGCCCCGGCCGTCGCTGCCCCGCCGGTTCGGCGAGCAGGACGACGGCTCGGTTAACGCCGATCGTCAGCACGTCGTCATCCTGAGCAAGCGACTTGAAAACCGCACCGTGCTTGATGTAGGCGCCGAACCGGCCGATGCCGGCAACGATCATCTCGCCGGTCTCGGGATGCCGCCCTAGCTCACGCGGTAAGGCGAGCAGTCGCAGCGCCGTGTCGAGGTCGACATCGACCGGCCTTATCGATCGCGGCAAGGCGACCCGCTTCGGTTTGAGCTCGCCGTTGGCGGCGCCGAGCTGGATATAGTGGCCGTAGGGACCCTTCCTGAGGGTAATCGCCGAGCCGCTCGCCGGATCGGTTCCGAGCGGAGCGTCGGCAGAAATACCGTCATCCGCCTCTCCCTCGAGCGCAAAAGCCCGGGTGTAGCGGCAGTTCGGGTAGTCGGAACACCCGATGAATGCGCCAAATTTGCCAAGCTTGATGCTGAGCCTGCCGGCGCCACAGACCGGGCAAAGGCGTGGATCGCGCCCGGTGCCGTCGTCCGGAAAAAAATGTCGCCCAAGCTCCGCGTCGAGCGCGGCCAGCACCTGGCTGATGGTCAGCTCCTTGGTGCCGTCGACCGCGGTCGAAAAATCCCGCCAGAAATTGCGCAGCACCTCCTTCCAATCGGTGCGACCGCCCGACACGTCGTCGAGCTGGTTCTCGAGATCGGCGGTGAAGGTGTATTCGACGTAGCGCTCGAAAAAGCTTGTCAAAAACGCGGTGACGAGCCGCCCGCGATCCTCCGGCAGGAAGCGGCGTTGCTCGAGCCGGACGTAAGAACGATCCTGTAGGACCTGCAGGATCGACGCGTAGGTCGAAGGGCGGCCGATGCCGAGCTCTTCGAGCTTCTTGACGAGGCTCGCCTCGGTGTAGCGCGGGGGCGGCTGAGTGAAATGCTGTTTGGGCTCGACCGCCCCGCGTGCGAGCCGCTCGCCCTGACGCATCGCCGGCAATCGGCGCCCTTCGCCTTCTTCCTCGGCAGCGTCGTCGCGGTCCTCCTGGTAGAGTGCCAGAAACCCATCGAAAACGATGACCGAGCCGGTCGCCCGCAAGCGCAGGCGGCCCGCCGGGTCGGCGATGTCGATGGTGACCTGCTCGAGCAAGGCCGAGGCCATCTGGCTCGCCACCGTCCGCTTCCAGATCAGCTCATAGAGCCGCCGCTGATCGCGGTCGAGATCGGCGGCGATGTCCGCGGGTTTGCGAGCGATATCGGTCGGTCGTATCGCCTCGTGCGCCTCCTGGGCGTTCTTGGCTTGGCTGCGATAGACCCGCGGCTGGTCCGGGATATATCGCGGTCCGAATTCGCCGCCGATCAGGTGGCGCACGGCCGCGATCGCCTCGCCGGAAATCGCGACCCCGTCGGTCCGCATATAGGTGATCAGCCCGACCGTCTCGCCGGCTATATCAATCCCTTCGTAAAGGCGCTGGGCGATCTGCATCGTGCGGCTGGCTGACAAGCCGAGCTTGCGCGAGGCTTCCTGCTGCAAGGTCGAAGTGGTGAACGGTGGAAACGGGTTGCGGCGAACCTGCCGACTGTCGATTTCGACGACAGCAAATCCCGGGGCGCGCAGGATCGCCTCGGCGGCGTCCCGCGCCTTGGCCTCGCTGTCGATATCGAAGCGGTCGAGGCGCTTGCCGTCGAGATTGGTCAGTCGCGCGGTGAAAGTCTGTCCTGCCTCGGTCCGAAACTCGACCTCGATCGTCCAGTACTCGCGCGACTTGAACGCCTCGATCTCGGCTTCCCGCTCGCAGATCAGGCGTAAGGCGACGGATTGGACGCGCCCGGCAGAACGGCTGCCCGGCAGCTTGCGCCAGAGCACCGGTGACAAGGTAAAGCCGACGAGGTAATCGAGCGCCCGGCGGGCCAGATAGGCGTCGACGAGTTCATGGTCGATCTCGCGCGGCCGGCGAAACGCCTCGAGCACCGCGTTCTTCGTCACCTCGTTGAAGACGACCCGCTTGACGTCGAGACGTTTCAACGCGCGGCGCGATTTCAGCACCTCGTTTACGTGCCAGGAGATCGCCTCACCCTCGCGGTCGGGGTCCGTGGCGAGGAAGAGGCTGTCGGCGCCGCGCACCGCCTGAACAATCGACTTCATGTGCTTTTCGGATTTGCCGTCGACCTCCCAAGACATCGCAAAATCCGAGTCCGGGAGGACCGAGCCGTCCTTGGCCGGCAAATCGCGGACGTGGCCGTAGCTCGCGACGACCTTGTAGTCATTGCCGAGATACTTGTTGATGGTTTTCGCCTTTGCCGGCGATTCGACGACGACGACTTTCATGAATTCATTCGATCAGGGCGCGCCAGGGCGCGGAAATTTTCTTAACGCAAGGAAACCAGGTTGCCGGGGTGACGCTCGACCCGGCCGGCGAGTTCCAATTCCAGTAGAAGGGTGGCGACCGCGGCGGCTGACATCTGGCATTGGCGCACCAGTTCGTCAACCGCGACCGGTGTAGGCCCCAATCTTTCGAGGATCAATTCGAGCCCGGCTTCGTCCGTTACCGGTTGGCCAGGACCCGGCGCCGGCACCCTCCTATTCCCTCCCCCGCTCGCGGGAGAGGGAATAGGAGGGCGTGTTACCGGGATCGCAATCGATGGGATCGGGCGAAGCAACTCGACGCCGCTCAACTGCGGTCCAAGTTGCGACAGCACGTCCGCAGCGGTCTCGGTCAAGTTCGCCCCATGCCGCAACAGGTCGTTGCAGCCCCGAGCGCGCGGATCGAGCGGCGACCCCGGCACGGCAAAGACCTCGCGCCCCTGCTCGAGCGCGAACCGCGCGGTGATCAGCGAGCCCGAGCGTGCCGCCGCCTCGACAACGACGACGCCGAGCGCCGTCCCGGAAATGATCCGGTTGCGGCGCGGGAAATGGCGTGCCTGAGGCTCGGTTCCAAGCGGCAATTCGGCGACGACCGCGCCCTGGCGCACCAGGGCGTCGTAGAGCCCCCGGTTCTCGGCGGGATAGACGACGTCGGCGCCGCCGGCGACGACGGCGACGCTGCCTGTCTCGAGCGCGCCCAAATGCGCTGCAGCGTCGATCCCGCGGGCCAGACCGGAGATCACGACGAGCCCGCCGAGCCCGAGCTCCGCGGCGAGGTCGCGCGCGAGGCGTCGGCCGTTTGCCGAGGCGTTGCGCGCACCGACCACAGCGATCATTGGCCGCTGCAGCAATTGGGCCTCGCCGAGTACGGTTAGGATTGGCGG
>Ga0307475_10001597_pt1 | contig 13495 bp, 15 predicted proteins | sample atmos_gasesECM1C_FD_203317 | JGI IMG/M metagenome (GOLD analysis project Ga0307475, IMG submission 203317) | Hardwood forest soil microbial communities from Morgan-Monroe State Forest, Indiana, United States - atmos_gasesECM1C_515 | ecosystem: Environmental > Terrestrial > Soil > Temperate... | reverse complement strand
AATCTGAAAGCTCGGAAAGCTCCCCGAGAGCTGCCGTTTTGCAATTAACTGAAACAAATCAATTCGCCCTCGCTACGAGACATGCAGGGCATTTCCTGTACCTGCTTTTCTACCATCTCCGGCTGGGCTACGTCGTAATCGATCTCAAGATCGAAGAATTCAAACCGCCAGCATTTCGCCTCCGTATCCACAACCCGAGTGGCGCGATGATCTTTTCCTAATTCTTGGCGAACGTCGTTGGCCGCTGGACCCGATCCCTGCTGTGCAAACCTGGGCAGATGCGATCTTCATGCGCAGCGAGTCATAGCCCCTGAATTAGGAAACTGACGGCCTGCCTGAGGACAACCGCACGGCCACACGGATGCTTCGCAGTATCGGCGGCTGAACTTCAAGAAGCTATTTGGGCAACAGGCAGCGAAAAGTGGAAGACTGAGCATCGCCCAAGCTGACTGATGACTCCGATCTTGCCTCCGTGCAATTCGACGATTGCTTTAGCGATCGGAAGGCCCATGCCGGTACCCGGAATCATCATGCGCTGATCGCGGCCCCGGTAGAACTTCTCGAAAATCATCTCCTGTTCCATCTCGTCGATGCCGTGCCCCTGGTCCGCAACACTGGTAATCACCTCAGAACCCTGCATCTCCACGCTGACCCGGATTGGGGTGCCAGCAGGCGAATACTTACCAGCGTTATCCAGAAGCTGAGAAATCACTTCGACGATGCGCTCAAGATCCATTCGCAGCGGCGGAAGGTTCGCGGGAATGGAAGTTTCGATCGGATGACCCCGTAATGCCTGCTGAGAATTCTTGGTTGCTTGATCGATCGCCTCGCGAATGTCATGCATTTCGAAGCGGAACTGGAGTTGGTGCGCATCCAACTGTGCGACTTCTCCTGCCTCCCCGACCAGGCGATTCAGTCGGTCACTTTCTTCATTAATCACTTGGAGCAGATCTGTTCTCTGGGGCTTGTCGAGTTTTGCGTCAGAGAGCAACGTTTCGGCCGAGGCCTTGATGGAAGTTAATGGCGTACGGAAGTCATGGGTAACTGAGTCCAACAGAACGGACCGCAATCGATCGCTTTCGCGAGCGGCTTCACTCTTGGTGAGCTTGTCCACAGTGTTAGCACGTTCGATCGCGATCGCTACCAGGCTGCCGATAGCCTCCAGGCTCTCGCGGGAGAGATCACACCCCGAGAGTCCCAGAGCACCGACGGAGCGGACCCCCATTCGTACTGGCATGTAGCAGACCCTTTGCTGACGGTCCAACACGGGTTCTCCCCGATCACTGATCGCCTTCAGTTGGTCTCGCGGAAACAGAGTACGGCTTCGATCATCCAGGAAATACGTTTCTTGCTTACCTTCGAGGAAAAGAGCAGCGCCGCTAACCTCAAATGAGTCTGCGATGTGTTTCGGAATGATATTAAGCAACTCGAAAACATTTTCGCTAAGCCACAACTGTTGACTAAACGCGTACAGCCGCTCAACTTCCCTTCGTCGCTGGTCCGCGTATTCGGTGCCGCGTCTCGCCCGCTCAGCAAGTTGACTGGCAATGCCCGCTGTGACTAAGAACGCAGCGAGAGCGATCCAGTTTTGCGGGTCGGCAATTGTGAATTTGAAGGGCGGCGGCAGAAAAAAGAAGTTGTAAGCTGCTGTCGCAAGCAGCGCGGTGAAAGTAGCGTATCGTAAGCCCCAAGTCGTCGAGATCAGCAATACGGCGATCAGAAAACTGAAGCCAACGGTAGTGGGGTTAACATGCAGCCATCGCCAGAACACCATGACAATCCCGGCCACAATCAGAGCACAAGTGATGAGACGCAGGATCGGATTGTTAAATGGCCGCTTCACGTGCGAGGATTCTAATCGGTCCGACTTCTGGCCGCCTACGAGGATAATACACACCAATGCCGAAGACACCCGAACAATGGCTGGAAGAAACGGCGCCCCACAAGAAAGAGCCCATCTTCAAGCTATTCCTGGGCTACGCACCGGGCGTGGGGAAAACCTTCAATATGCTAAGCGAAGGCATCCGGCGGCATAGCCGCGGCGAGGACGTGGTGATTGGAGTTGTCGAGACTCACGGGCGAACCGGAATCGCGGAGTTAGCTTCGAAATTGGAGACGATCCCACGCCGCAAGATTCAATACAGAGGCGCGACCTTTGATGAGATGGACCTCGATGCCATTCTGGCCCGAAAGCCGCAGGTGGTGCTGGTCGACGAACTAGCACACACGAATATCGAAGGCAGCAAACACGGAAAGCGCTACCAGGATGTGATGGATCTGCTGGACGCACAAATCGACGTGCTCTCGACGATGAACGTGCAGCACATCGAGAGTCTGATTCCGACCGTCCTCAACATTACCGGCGTCCAGATCCGTGAGGCCGTTCCTGACTGGGTAATGCAGAAGGTCAACGAGATCGTATTAGCGGACCTGACGCCGGAAGCGCTGCAGACGCGAATGCGACGTGGAGACATTTACCCTCTGGACCGTGCAGAGAGGGCGCTGGGACATTTCTTTCGGCCCGGCAATCTGATCGCCCTTCGTGAGCTGGCATTGCAGCAAGTTGCCGGCGCAGTGGACCGAAGCCTCGAGTCGTACCTAGAACGCGAAGGTCTCGGGAAGAATCTGGGATTGCGGGAGCGAATTGCTGTGTGCGTCAGTTCCAGTCCTGCGGCGCAGTACCTCATCGCGCGAGCCGGGCGCATGGCCCAGCGGATCGATGCAGAACTGTATGTTCTCTATATCGACGTGGGTGCCGACGAGGACCCTCAAGACCAACGCAGCTTAGCCCAGAATCTACGATTCGCCGAAAACCTGGGTGCTAAAGTCGTCCGGGGCAAGGGAAAGAACATTGCAGAAGAGGTGGCCAGAATCGTCCGGGAAAACCACATCACACAGGTGGTATTCGGACGTTCGGCGCAGAGAGGCTGGAAACGGTATCTTTATCTTTCGGCCATACACCGATTTTTGCGTGATGCTCCTCCGGTCGACGTCCACATCGTGACACAAGAAATGAAGTGAGAGATGACCAATTTCGATAAACGGAACATTTTAGTAGTGGACGATGAAGCCCAGATTACCCGTGTGCTCAGGACCACTCTATCAGCCCAGGGCTACATCATTCGAACCGCAGCCGATGGCCTGCAGGCGCTGCAAGAGATGAAGACTTGGCCACCGGACTTAATCATCACCGATTTGCGAATGCCAAACATGGATGGCCTACAGTTGTGCCGAAAGGTTCGGACTGAGTCCGGTGTCCCGATTATCGTTCTGTCGGTGAAGGGCGAGGAGACAATCAAAGTAGAAGCGCTCGACGCAGGTGCCGACGATTATGTCACGAAGCCCTTCAGTGTGAACGAACTGATGGCGCGAGTACGCGCGGCGCTTCGTAGAAGGTCCGCTGTGGAGCAGCCGGAGAATCCAGTCGTCGATATCGGCGATTTCCATATCGATATTCCACGCCGACTCGTGGAAGTAAAGAATCAAGAAGTCCACCTCACCCCCAAGGAGTTCGACCTTCTCGTCTACCTCGCACGGCATCCTGAGAAGGTCCTTACACACCGCGCTCTGCTGGCAGCGGTGTGGGGGCCTAACAGCGTGGAACAGACGGAGTACTTGCGCGTATGCATCGGCCATTTAAGAAAGAAGCTCGAACCAGACGAAACCGTTCCACGCTATATCCTCACGGAACCTTGGGTTGGGTACCGCTTTGAGCCAGGAACGTAAGCTGCGACAGTTTTTTGCGGTCACATAAAAACCGACTCTGATGATTTCAACAATAACCGAGAGCCTACGGATCCTGATTTCGCACTCTCAGTGGCGCGAGGCCGCTGCGCTGCTGCAAACATGCAGTGCATCGGACGCCGCCGAGGCGTTAAGAGACCTGCCTTTCGAACAGGGACGCCTCTTGTTCCGCCGCCTTTGGATGTTACCGCGGCGATTGTACCTCGGTTTGAGGCCGAGGCTGTCGGCCATAGCGCAGCCGATTGCACAGATCGCCGCGTCTGTTCCGGCGACTGCGCTGTTTCCGATCATACTTCTGGTACTCACTCGTGCCGGGGGTGGCCTGGGAATTGGGTCTGTTGTGCTGCTCGTCCTCGGTACGCAGTGGTACATCCTGTTTAACGTGATCGCGGGGGCAATGGCAATACGAGCAGATTTGAAGGAAGTCTGCAGCACTTACCGCCTTAGTAGAACGGAACGATGGCTTTGCCTTTTTCTGCCGGCAATATTTCCTTATCTCATCACCGGGCTTGTCACGGCATCAGGTGGCGCATGGAATGCCAGCATTGTGGCCGAATACGTTCGCTTTCGCGGTAAGACCATCTCCGCGCCTGGTCTTGGCGCAATTATTAGTGAAGCGACAGACGGCAGCAATTTCGGGCTTCTACTCGCGGCGACGGTGGTGATGGCGACGATCGTCGTTACGATGAGCCGACTCGTCTGGAGACGGCTCTACGCAACCGCTGCAACACGATTCAAGCTGGAAGGATAATCCCGCGGAACTTTCCTCCACCGATTTCCCGGATGCGTATTCTTCCCTCTACCTTTTCAGTCTCAACTCACTGTTTTCGGAGGTGCGATCACTCAATATCCAAGGAAGAAACGGGACCTTCTTTCCACTCATCTATCCCCCAAAAGTTTTATGAACTCTTTACGAACCTTTTATTCGAAATTTACGGATTTTAGTGTCCAATCGTCGGTAGCGATCTGGGGGTGGGAAGTCATCGCCAATAGGGTAAACATGCTGACAAAGTACGTCATAACAGTGCTGTGCGCGGGTGGGACCGCATTTTACCTGCGATTCCTGTTTGCACTGTGGAAAGAATGCGGGCCTCGGTTCACTCGACAGGGTAGGCCCAAACCTCCTCGGTTGCGGTTGCAAAGGATCTCAGAGCACGGCGAACTTCCATTCGAAATCTCCCGACCCAATGCAGCATTACAGATAACTGAAATACCGCATCACACAACTTTTAGAATATTGAGAGGGGACTTTATCTGATGTCGATCCACGAAGTAGCACCGGAACAGTTGGCACAACTTTTTCACCACTTTCACCACGCGCTCGCTCCCGACTTCTCTTGTGCAGAGAGAGTGAGCTCCGACACGTGGGACCAAGTTCCGGCTCAGGAAAGAAGCCGCTTAGTCGCTGCGGCGCGTCTGGCATTGCTTGAATTGTCTGCGATCGCCCGTGAGCAGGAAGATTCGAGACGATATTTTGCCAAGCCCGGCGACGCCGAATGGGGCTGCTGAACGAGGAGCGGATTTGGAGAATAAAATGGCAGGAAGGTGGAGCTTGAGACACTTGTTTAACGACCGCTCACATCGAGAAGAGACTGATGAAGCCATCGTGACGACCGGTACTATCGATATGGGTGACTTTCGAATCGACACGGTGCATGGCTCGGCGACGCTGAGAGGTCATGACTTGGCCTTAACGCCAGAAGAGTTCGAGGTCCTAGTCTTCCTGACCACTCATCCGCAACGGTTTGTGACTCCACGCACGATGTTGGCGACAAGTTGGACCCGCGGCGGACTTCATCAAACCGAATTCTTGAAAGCCTTGCTGGGCCTTCGCAAGAAAATCGATGCACTGTCGTCAGGAAAGCAGTACCTGCGAACTGAACCCTGGGTCGTCTATAGGTTCGATCCCAATTCTTCTTTGGCCACCTAAGTAATCGCAAACCAGTGCCCACCACACTTTGGTAATCGGGCATCTTTACGAACTTTTTATGAACTTTTTAGACCAGTTTTACGCCTTTTGCTCTTAAATGAGAGTTACTCCTTGAAAAGGGCGTAAGCGAGTAGAAAGGTAGGTGCGCTTGAAAACTGAACGAAAAACACAGCTCCAACTCCTGTTCATACCGCAGTTTGGTCTTGTGATTGTACTTGCTTCATTCTGCTTCCTCTCGTTGCAGGCGTTGGCACAGAACGACCAGCAGGGGACGATGACCAGTTCTCGCCTCGGTAATTCAACGCAGGCTGCGTCAAACCCCGGTTCTGCCTCTAATGCCACCGATGCGGAAATTCTTCAGGAACTCGACAGAATGCGTGCTCGGATTCAAGAGCTCGAGTCCCGACTGAAACAGCGGTCCGGCGAGGAGGTGGCGAAGGATTCCGTCCAACCGTCTTCAACAGCAACCAGCCAAGTCCTGAGTAGCTCCATTTCTGCTTCGCAGGGCGTGGCGGAACAAAAAGGCGCCGCGGACAGCGAGAGTGGCTCCACGAAAACTCCAAAGGCGGAGCCCTTCGCCTTCGCTGACTGGACCTGGCTCAACGGCAACCCGCGTACGAAAGAGCCGGCGTTCGATTCAAAATTCTTCACTCCCGAAATCCGGGCGGACGTTGCCTATCACTACGACTTCAATCACCCTAAAGACGATACGATTGGCGGTTCAAGCGAAGTATTTCGCTCGAATGAAGTTGGCCTTACGCATCTGGGTGTGGGTGGAGATTTTCACTACGACCACGTTCGTGCACGCGTGCTCAGCCAGATAGGTTTGTATTCAACCGCAACGCCGCGCAACGACGCCAGCACTGCGCGGGGCCAATGGGATCTGGCCAACGCCTACCGGTATGTCAACGAGGCCTATGGTGGGTATCACTTCGATGCGCTGCATGGCATCAACGTCGATGCCGGCATCTTCCTGTCGTACGTAGGCCTGTTCAGCTTTTACAACTTCGACAACTGGGCTTATCAGCCTTCTTACGTCTCTTCGAACACGCCCTGGTTCTTCACGGGAATGCGCATCCAGGTATTTCCCACCGAGAAGTTGAAGATCGAGCCTTGGATCATAAACGGATGGCAGTCCTACGGGCGCTTCAATGGCCGGCTGGGTTTTGGTGGGCAGGTCCTATATCGGCCTACTGGTTGGCTTGAGATTCTTTCGAACAATTACGGGGCAGGTGCGGACGCGCTGGGTATTCCCACTCGCACCCGCTATCACACAGATAACAGCATTGAAGTGAAGTACTACGACCATCCGGAGCGCTTCTTGGACAAAATGGCCTTCTCGCTTACAGGTGACGCAGGCTGTGAGAGCGGTGGCGGCGTGAATTGCACGGGCAATCGCAAGAATGCGCAAGGACAGGTCGTGGCCTTCAAGCAAAGCTTCCTCGGTTTCATGCTCTACAACCGCTGGTGGTTCCACAAAGATCGTTACGGCTTTACGCTGGGCGGCGGAAAGATCAACAATCCCGGGCGATATTTGGTGCTGCTGCCGCCAATCAACGGCGCAACCGCAGCTTCGGGAACACCTTACTTCACCGAGAATCCCGGCGATCCGTTCAAGGCGTGGGATATGTCCGCAACCTATGACTACATGCCAAGCCAGTACATCACCTTCCGGTGGGAGTTCAATCATCGCCACGCCAATGTGCCCTATTGGAGCGGCCCGGGCGGAATTACACCTCCAGGTGGCAACACCGGGGCTCCCGGTTCGATTGTTCCGGGCTTTCAGCCAGATCTTCGCCACACGGAGGATCGCGCCACAATGGCGATTCTCGTCAAGTTCTAGTCCGAAAGAGTTATCAAAAAAGGACGCACGAGTCTCTCGTGAGTGCAGCAAAGAGGTTCGTTGTACTTGAACAGATTTACTCTCGGAGGGGGTTATGCAAGACATTCTTTGGATCACAGTAACAATTGTATTTTTCGCCGTGTCGCTCGCATACGTGCACTTTTGTGAACGGGTTAAATGAGGAAACGAACATGAGCCTCGAATCGATGATCATGCTTGCCGTCAGCGTGCTGACGACTGTTTACCTGGTTTATGCACTGCTGCGTCCGGAGAAATTCTGATATGACAGCGAACGGCTGGTTTCAAATTCTGTTGTTTCTAGCGATTGTTTTGCTGGTCACAAAGCCGCTCGGTGTCTTCATGACACGGGTGTTCAACCGCGAAAAGACGTTCATGGATCCTGTGCTTCGCCCGGTTGAGCGACTTTTGTATCGCGGCACGGGCGTTGACGAAAACCACGAGATGCGCTGGACCGAATACGCGATAGCCATGCTTCTGTTCAGCCTGGTTTCGATGATCGTCCTCTATCTGATGGAGCGGCTGCAATGGTATCTGCCTTTCAATCCGCAGAAGTTCGGGGCAGTAAATCCTCCCGCGCTGGCATTCAACACAGCGGCATCGTTTACCACGAATACGAATTGGCAGAACTACTCTGGCGAGACCACGATGAGTTATTTCACCCAAATGGCTGGCCTCGCCTATCACAACTTCGTGTCTGCGGCGGTCGGCATCGCTCTAGCCATCGCGTTTATTCGAGGCGTTGCCCGTCGGCAAATGCAAACGATCGGCAATTTTTGGGTTGACCTTGTTCGCTCCAGTCTCTGGGTTTTGTTGCCGTTTTGTATCCTCGGCGCTCTCATCTTGGTTTCGCAGGGGGTAGTTCAGAATCTGAAGTCATACGATACCGTGAAGTTGGTTGAACCGATGCAGGTTCAAAAGGTCGGTCCGGATGGAAAACCCGTAGTAGACAGTCAAGGGAAGCCCGTCATGGACACGGTCCGTGAGCAGACGATTGCACAAGGTCCCGCGGCGTCGCAGGAGATTATTAAAGAGTTGGGCACAAATGGGGGGGGCTTCTTCAATGCCAACAGCGCCCATCCGTTTGAAAATCCAACGCCGCTTTCCAATCTGATCGAACTGGTTTCAATCTTTGCCATTGGCAGTGGGCTCACGTACACACTGGGACGAATGACGGGATCGCAACGCCACGGCTGGGCCGTTTGGTCGGCGATGGCAACCCTGTTCTTAGCTGGAGTAACAGTCGCCTATTGGGCGGAAGCCCGCGGTAACCCCCTTCTGGCGGGAACGAATCAGAATGTCACCGCGCGGCAGCCAGGCGGCAACATGGAAGGCAAAGAAGTCCGGTTTGGGGTCGCGAATACTGCGCTCTGGGCCACGGTGACAACAGACGCAAGCTGTGGCGCAATCAACGGCTGGCATGATTCGTTTACGCCTCTGGGAGGCATGGTCCCGCTGGTCAACATTATGCTCAGCGAGATCATCTTCGGTGGCGTGGGCGCGGGTATGTACGGGATGCTGACCTATATCGTTCTCGCCGTCTTCATTGCCGGACTCATGGTAGGTCGCACTCCGGAATACCTGGGAAAGAAGATTGAGGCCTATGACGTGAAGATGGCCATGCTGGTCGTACTTATTTTTCCGCTCGTGATCCTCATCTTCTCGGCCATCTCGGTGGTAAGCGGATTTGGCGCTTCCAGCATCTTGAACCCCGGTCCCCACGGCCTAACCGAGATTCTCTACTCGTTTACCTCGCAGGCGGGCAACAACGGCTCGGCCTTTGCCGGATTGACCACCAATACTCTTTGGTACAACACCGCGGGCGGGATCACGATGCTTGTCGGCCGCTTCCTCATGATCATCCCCATGCTTGCCATCGCCGGAAATCTTGCGGGAAAGAAATATGTTCCACCGTCGCTGGGCACGTTCCCGGTGACCACGCCTTTGTTCACGGTGCTGCTGATCGGGGTGATCCTGATCGTCGGCGCGCTGACATTTTTCCCGGCACTCAGTCTTGGACCAATCCTTGAGCACTTGCTCATGGCTGCGGGTAAGACGTTCTAGAGGACTCTGATATGGCTATGACGACGCAACCACCAACAATGCCGCAAGTTGAATCCGTTCGGCTCGGACACTCACCGATGAAGCCTCGGAAGAAGGCGATTTGGGAATGGAAGATCGTCCGACGGGCCATTGTGGACGCATTTCTCAAGCTCAATCCGCGCAAGATGATGGGCAATCCCGTGATGTTCGTGGTGGAGATCGGAAGCGTCATCACAACTGCGTTGCTGTTCAAAGGCGGCGCAGCCCTGAAGTTCAACTTGCAGATCACTCTCTGGCTGTGGTTCACAGTGGTGTTTGCGAATTTCGCGGAGGCGATGGCCGAGGGCCGTGGTAAGGCTCAGGCGGACACTCTCCGCAAGGCACGCTCTGAAACTATTGCCAACCGAATCTTTGGCAGTGACGAAGATGTCGAGCAAGTACCCAGTTCCAAGCTTTGTGCTGGGGATCTCGTGTACGTCTCGGCAGGCGAGTTCATTCCGTCCGATGGCGAGATCATCGAGGGTGTGGCCTCCGTGGACGAATCGGCGATTACGGGCGAGTCTGCCCCCGTGATTCGAGAGGCAGGCGGCGATCGATCGGCAGTCACCGGTGGCACCCGCGTCTTATCAGATCGGATTAAGGTGAAGATCACTTCCAATCCTGGTGAGACCTTCCTTGACCGAATGATCGCGCTGGTCGAGGGTGCCGAGCGTCAGAAAACTCCGAACGAGATTGCGCTCAACATCCTCTTGGCCGGCTTAACTATCATCTTCCTTCTCGCGGTTGTGACCCTGCAACCATTCGCGATCTACTCGGGTTCGCCACAAACGGTGTTCGTTCTGGTGTCTCTGCTCGTCTGCCTGATTCCCACGACGATCGGTGGACTGCTTTCCGCGATCGGCATTGCAGGTATGGACCGTTTGGTGCAGCACAATGTGCTGGCCATGTCGGGGCGAGCCGTGGAAGCGTCGGGCGACGTGAATACTCTCCTGCTCGACAAGACCGGAACCATCACTCTGGGAAATCGGCAGGCGTCTCGCTTCATTCCTGCGCCCAGCGTCACTGAACAGGAACTCGCGGACGCAGCTCAGCTCTCGTCACTAGCCGATGAAACTCCTGAAGGGCGCTCTATCGTTGTGCTGGCCAAGGAGAAATACGGCCTCCGCGGGCGCGAGTTAAGAGCTCACGACGCGCATTTTGTGCCATTTACAGCCCAGACAAGGATGTCGGGAGTTGACCTCAACGGCTTTGAAATCCGCAAGGGAGCGACCGACACGGTCGCGAAATACCTGGCGCAGAACGGGAACGGATTGCCCAACGAAGTGAAGACGATCGTAGAAGAGATTTCGCGATCCGGAGGCACGCCATTGGTGGTCGCCGAGAAGAGCCGCGGTGCTCTTGGCGTCATTGAACTGAAAGACATCGTGAAGGGCGGCATGCGAGAAAGGTTCGATCAATTGCGTGCCATCGGAATCCGCACCGTCATGATCACCGGCGACAACCCACTTACGGCGGCTGCGATCGCGCAGGAAGCCGGGGTTGATGATTTCCTTGCCCAGGCGACCCCGCAAGACAAAATGGACCTGATCAAGAAGGAACAGGCCGACGGCAAGCTGGTTGCCATGACGGGGGATGGTACTAACGATGCCCCTGCCTTGGCACAAGCGGATGTAGGAGTCGCAATGAACACCGGCACCCAGGCTGCAAAGGAGGCCGGGAACATGGTGGACCTGGACTCCAATCCTACCAAGCTGATTGAGATCGTCGAAATCGGCAAACAGTTGCTCATGACCCGTGGAGCACTGACCACGTTTTCCATTGCCAACGATGTCGCGAAATACTTTGCGATCATTCCAGCGATGTTCGCCGGCACGTTCCCGGTTCTGAACGCATTGAACGTCATGCATCTGAAAACACCCGAGTCCGCAATTCTGTCGGCGGTGATTTTCAACGCGCTGATCATCATTGCGCTTGTCCCGTTAGCCCTGCGTGGTGTGAAGTACCGGCCGATGGCAGCAGCCCTGCTGCTTCGAAACAACCTGGTGATCTACGGCGCGGGCGGTATTATCGTGCCGTTCATTGGGATCAAGATCATCGACATCCTGATCACGCGCGTGGGCCTTGCTTAGAGGAGCGAGCAATGAAAAAGAACCTAATTACCGCGGTATTGATGACGATCGCAACCACCGTCTTATTGGGGATTATCTATCCATTGGTGGTCACTGCAATCGCCCAGGTCCTATTTCCGAGACAAGCGAATGGTCAACTCATCCAGCGAGATGGCAAAACTGTGGGATCTGCCATCATCGGACAGAGCTTTTCCGGTCCAGCATATTTCCACTCCAGACCGTCCGCAGCTGGAAATGGCTATGACGCGGCCAACACCAACGGCTCACAACTAGGGCCGACCAATCAGAAACTCATTGATCGCGTGAAAGGCGACGTTTCCGCGGCTCAAGCGAATAATCCTGGCGTACCTGTGCCCATCGATCTCGTGACTGCCTCAGCTTCCGGCATCGATCCACACATCACACCCGCGGCTGCAGAGTTCCAACTTCCACGTATTGCCAAAGAGCGCGGAACAACTGCTGACCGACTACGTCCATTGGTCGCCAGACACACCGAGGGTAGGCAATTGGGATTTCTTGGGGAGCCCAGAGTGAATGTCCTGGAACTCAATTTGGAATTGGACCAGCAGTTCCCGGCAAACAAACAAGCCAAGGTTCAGTAAACGGTGATGCCGACTTATGTCTGGCCACAGGCGGCAGTGCTTCTATCGCGAATTCTAGTTATGGCGACCGAGCAATCTATCATTGTGGTCTTGGAGGAGGATCCTTCCCTGCGGCAGATGATCCGCACTTGTCTGTAGGGCAGCGGCTTTGCTGTCGAGGGGGCGGTAGCGCGGCATGAGAATGGATCGGGGCAAGACATCGCGGGAGGCCAACTATGTTGACGCGAACGAACATCGTACGGGTCATCGTATCCATCTCAGTGCTCGCTACCGCGGCCATCCTTGGAACCGCGGTCGCACAGAAGTCAGCCGTTCCGAAGCCGCAGGACAAGCTGGCGCTCGGGCAGAATGAGGTCAGGCAATTGCTGCTCCTCATGGATGCCGACCAGAGCGGCAAAATCTCCAAGCAAGAATGGATGAAGTTTATGGAAGCGGAGTTCGACCGCCTGGACAAGGACAAGAAAGGCCAGTTGGACGTCAAGGAACTAACGCAGTCGAAATTGCGTGTAAGCCACCCTGTAAGTGTGGGTAAGTAACGCCGGCATCGCGCTCAATAAGAACGCCGAGCCCACTCATCGCCCCTTGGCTCCCGCCTCCAATGTGCGAATCGGATCGTCAATGGACAAATGGTTTCGGCGACCCTTTCGTAACCAGATCGCGGAAACAGGCCGTGATTGAGGCGCAATTCCGAGAGGAGCTGCTAGTCGGCACCGAAAGGAGAACACGAGCACGCGCAAAGACTCCTCCGACAACGGCAAAGCTCTCGCGGCGCAACCGTGGCGTGGAAGTCGAGCGCTGAGGCAGCCAGCGAAAAGCGGAGGGAGTATTATGCGGGTAACTACATGGCGGTGCCATTGTCATCGCCTCCATGACGCCACATTACCACGCGGCGGAGATGGAGCCGTCGGCAGAAAGGGAACCGTCGCGTCGCTTGCCACCCCAGGTCGGTTCTTGCCTGTGTACCGCCTTGTGTACCACGGCAAGCGCTTTTTGCCGCCAACGACCGCCAGCGACTTTTTCACCCAAAAAAGAAACCCGCTGAAATGGCGGGTGTTAGCGGATATTGTATGGTAGCGCTACCGAGAATCGAACCCGGGTTTGAAGATTGAGAATCTGAAAGCTCGGAAAGCTCCCCGAGAGCTGCCGTTTTGCAATTAACTGAAAACAAATCAATTCGCCCTCGCTA
>Ga0307475_10001594_pt1 | contig 13510 bp, 13 predicted proteins | sample atmos_gasesECM1C_FD_203317 | JGI IMG/M metagenome (GOLD analysis project Ga0307475, IMG submission 203317) | Hardwood forest soil microbial communities from Morgan-Monroe State Forest, Indiana, United States - atmos_gasesECM1C_515 | ecosystem: Environmental > Terrestrial > Soil > Temperate... | reverse complement strand
TCGCCGGGTTGGGGTGGTCGTGCAGGAAACGGACGCGCTCGCGTTTGTTTTGCTCCTCCAACTTCTCGAAAAATTGAGCGAGAGCGCGGGGGTCGTATGCCGAATCGTAGAGAATCTGGGTTCCCACAATGTCCGCTTGGCTTTCGGCGGTGCGTGAAAACTTCAGAAAAACGACTGGCAGGGCCGTGCTGGTGCCAAGCTCGGTAAGGAGAGAACCGAATTGGCCATTCCCGATGAAGCCGCCCAGCAAGCTCAATGGAATGATCGCCGCTTGTTCTTTGCTCATTTGGTTCGTGCTATGCCGCAACGCGATATGCGCAATTTCATGGGCCATCACGCCGGCGAGCTGCGCCTCATTGTCGGCCGCCTCGATCGTTCCGCGATTGACGTAAACGAATCCGCCCGGCAGTGCAAATGCGTTGATGGCATCGTCGTTCACGCACTTGAATTGGTAGGGATACTTCGGGCCGGGGGCCCGGAGAACGAGTCTCTTACCGAGCGCCTCAAGATACTCGTCGATGTGCGGATCATTGCACAATGCCAATTTCCGCCTGACTTCCTGGGAATACTTCTGCCCGAGACGGATATCCTGCTGAGTTGAAAATATGTTAAATCCGGGCTTGACGGTGGTGCGGTCGGCAAGCGCCGCGACCGCAAACCCGACGAACACGATCGCAGTCACCGCTCGAGCAAGCAGCTTACGGACTCGCTGGCCAGTTGCCACGCGCTCTATCGCTCGCATGAGTTCCTCCGCGAATCGGGGGCCCAAAAGCGCTTAACGGTCTAATTCTTTGGCTGGATAGATGCGCGAACGGCGCGCCGCGTTACTTGCTCGTGGGTGCTAATCGTAAGCGAGGAAATCGCGGCGCGCGCATATCCGAAGCCGGCGCGCGCCACGACTATATCGAACTTTGTGCGAGGAGGAAATCCCGATCTCTTTATTTTTTGTCGTGGCGGGCCCTTTCGACAGGCACGCTGCGATGATTCGCTGGGGCGGGCGCCGGCTCACCTTTTAGCTCTGCTGCTGCCGTTGCCGCCGGAAAAACAATGGCACGTCCGTCACTGGCAGCGGCCGCTTCTTTCAGCAGTTCAGGGACGGGCGAGGCCATCGGGATCAGCGCTCCTTCCGCTTCTTTCAGGAACATCAATCCTTGCTCACCGCCCTTCCAGTCAATCGAAATCACATCGCCCAAGCTCACCTGCTCGGTGGCCAGCAAGCTCGCCAGCGGATAGACCACGTGCCGTTCGATCGCTCGCTTCAGGTGCCGCGCGCCGTACTTCATGTCCGTTCCTTCGCGCAGCAGAAATTCACGCGCTGGTTGCGTCACGCGAAACAGAAAACGTCCCTTCGCCGTCTCCAACACGCGCTGCTGCACCATCCCCAGTTCGATCTCCAGGATTTGTTCCAATTGCTCGGATCGCAGTGGATGGAACACCACCACCTTGTCGATGCGGTTCATGAATTCCGGCGCGAATTTCCTCTTGGCCGCTTCCGAAGCCGTCTTCTCCACCTTCTCGTCCAGCCGCGGTTTCGAGTCTGCCGGTACCACCGGTGCAAAGCCCATCCCCCCGGTCATCAACTCGCTGATCTCTCCGCCGCCGAGGTTGGAGGTCATGAAAATCATGGTTTGCGAGAGGTCCACCCGGCGGTTGTCTCCCAGCGTCAGCGTCGCTTTGTCCAGAATTCCCAGCAGCAACTGCCACAACGCGTCACTGGCTTTCTCGATTTCGTCGAATAGCAGGAATGAAATCTTCAGTTTCTCGGTGTGATATTGCGCGAGCGCTTCCTGGGTGATCAACGGATGCGTTTCGCGGTGGCCCAAATAGCCTGGAGGCGAGCCAATCAGCTTCGCGATCTCATGCGAATGCTGAAACTCCGCGCAGTCCACCTTGATCACCGCCCGCGGGTCGCCGAACAAGACTTCGGCCGTCGCTTCCACCACGCGGGTCTTTCCCGCCCCGGTCGGCCCGAGGAACAGCAAGTTCCCCACCGGACGCCCGGGCGAGTTCAGTCCGGCGCGAAACACCTGGTACAGGTCCACCACCGCCTGCACCGCCTCATCCTGCCCCACGATCTTCCGCCGCAGCCCTGCTTCGAAATCCCGCGACTCTACACTGCGCTGAGTCGGGTCAAGTTTTAATGCGCGCGCGCCCACGGTTTGCTCCCTTACCGGAACCTTCTTCCGCCTTCCAGATTACGCGGTTCCGACCTCTCGAATTGATCAAGCTTTATGTCGAGTGTCGAACGCAGCAATCGTAATTGCGTGACCAGTTCCCGGCTTGAGTTGGCGCGGTCCGTCACCAAAAGCATGGGGGGCGATAGATCGGCCAGGTCCAGGTTAAGGTTGCGAAGTGAGTGCATAAGGTTCTGCACATAGGGTGAACGAACGTCGAACAACTCGATCCGGCTATTCAGCTGCTCTCGCAGATAAGACCAATCGAGGTCGAGGAAGGGGTGATTGCGTGAGACCTTTCTCACCACGTCGTCGGTGATGCGCGGGCGCTCCCCCAGCCGCGCGAGGTGCAACTGTTGCACCTTTCCCTGACGGCGCACGTTATGCACCAGGAAGTAGGTGTTGCCTTTGCGCCGAACAAAAGCCACGACTGCCCTCCTTTTAGGCGGAGCGTGTCGTAGTGTAAGAACCGTCCACTACTCCGTCAATAGTACGATGTGGCCGACGCGGAAAAGTTGCTTCGAATCGGTTAATAATCTTGAGGACGAATTGAATCGGCGGGAGATAGCACGCAGTACTTCACCTATTACTTAGATGCAGCGAAGTCGCGCCGCGTCACCGTGGCTGCCGGCGACAAGAGCATCGCGGCAAGTCCCTCGCCCGCTCCCGAGTCGTCGTGGTACAAATGGACTTGCCGATATCGATCGCAGCGAGGCAGTCGAGATGTCCTGGGATCCCGTCTACAGGCTGGTAAGAAAAATCCCACGAGGACGCGTGACCACCTACGGCGAGCTGGCCAAAGCGCTTCGGCTGTCCGGCGGAGCTCGCGCGGTGGGCTACGCCATGGCCGCCTGCCCGAACGGACACGGTATTCCCTGGCATCGGGTGGTCGGCGCAGGCGGGCGTTTGACCATCCCCGAACCCCACGGATCCGTACAGCGACGCTTGCTGGAGACCGAGGGCGTGCAGATTGAGTTCGCGAGGCTCGATATCAAGCGCTACGGCTGGTCACCCGCAAAGCGAAAGAGCTCGCCTGGGAAATCAAAGCGCCGGCTTTAAAATCCCCGCTCGTTTATCCTGCCCGTGCGACTATGATATAGAACCATTTCTCAGACGCTATCGACGAACCGAACGGAAGTGCGCTTCGTGAGCGAATCAGTCATACAGGTTGAGGGGCTCTTCAAGAACTATGAGGCCGTGGCGGCATTGCGTGGGGTGACCTTCAACGTCGAGGAAGGCGAGGTGTTTGGTTTGCTGGGACCAAACGGCGCCGGCAAGACGACCACGGTCGAGATTCTCGAAGGAATGCGCACGCCGGACAAGGGTCTCGCGCGTGTCTGTGGCATGGATCCTGAAAAGAGCGGGCGCCAGTTCAAAGAACTGATTGGCGCGGTGCTGCAATCTACTTCTTTGCCGGATAAGCTGCGCGTGAAGGAAGCCATCGACCTGTTTGCCAATTTCTACCGACGCCGCGCCAACACCGATGATCTCTTGAAACGATTTCAACTCACCGAGAAGCGCAACGCTTTCTACAGTCAGCTCTCCGGAGGGCAAAAGCAGCGGCTGGCCCTGGCAATGGCTTTGGTCAACGAGCCGCTCGTTGTGTTTCTCGACGAACCGACGGCTGGACTGGATCCGCAGGTGCGCCGCGAGATTTATGACATCATCGAGGAGCTGAAGCGAACGAAGAGAACGGTGTTGTTGACGACTCATTACATTGAAGAGGCGGAGCGTTTGTGTGACCGCGTCGCGATCATTGACCAGGGACGGGTAATCGCGACGGGAACGCCGCGGGAGCTAAAGCACGCATCCGCCGGAACCACACGCATCGAGGTACGTCTGGCGAGGCCGCTCACCGATGGCGCCCTGGCGCATCTGGAAGGCGTGGCCGATTGCCGCGAATTTGACGGCACCTATGTCGTTCATTCGACGCGGCCCCCACAAACGATCGTCGCGCTGGTTAAGAAACTCGAAGCCGAAAACAACGAATTGCAAAGCCTCGAAATGTTTTCGCCGTCACTGGAAGATGTCTTCATTGAGTTGACCGGCCGCCGTCTGCGCGACTAGCTGGTGAAACCATAGGAGCGGTAATTTGCATAACACCTGGGTCCTGACCAAAGCTCGAATTCGGCTGGCGATCCGGAATCGCGCGTTTCTTTTCTTCAGTCTCATCATGCCCATGCTTTTTCTGTTCGGCGCGGTGATGATGTTCGGGCAGTCCTCGCGCAGCTGGATACCTTACATTCTTGGCGCTATCCTTACGTTCACGGTCATGGGTAGCTTTTGGGGTTTAAGCGTTCAACTCGTCACGTTTCGCGAGCAAGGCATACTGCGGCGTTTCCGGCTCGCTCCTGCCGGAGCAGGCCCGATGCTCGCTTCGAGCATCCTCTCGAATTACTTCATGACGCTTCCGACCGTAGCGTTTGAATTGGTCGTCTGCCGCTTTGCATTTCACATGACCAGCTGGGGTAATCTCTGGGCTATCTTCGTGTTGGTCACGTTCGGTTCCGCCGCTTTCTCCTCGTTCGGATTGATCGTCGCCAGTGTGACGAACACCATGCAGGAAACCCAGATGATTAACAACCTCATTTGGACCGGTTTTATTTTCCTGTCCGGTGCCACCGTCCCGCTTGCCCAATTGCCCGTGTGGATTCAGCACTGCTCGCTTTTTCTGCCGGCCACTTACCTGGCCACCGGGCTCGAGTGGTCTGCTTCGAACCTCATCACCAATCGTGATGTCCTTACGGATGCTCTTGCGCTTGCCATCGGCGTGCTCGTGGCTTTTGAAATCTCGCGCCGGCTTTTCCGCTGGGAACCGGAAGCCAAGGTTCCAGGCAGCGCCAAGCTATGGGTTCTCGCCGTTATGATTCCCTTTTTGCTATTCGGCGCGTACGAGAACATTTACACGGATCGCCTCGATCGCATTCAGCGAGATTTTCACACGCTTCAAATGCGTGAGGTTAGGAGGGAGCCGCAGGCTCCGGCCGGTCCTCGTTGATCACGGCGGAGATCACCGTTCATTTCGAATGGCGTCACCATGCTCGGAGCTTTCTGTTAAGTCCAACCGCCCCTTTCCTACATCCAATGCTTCACCAGAAACGTCCGGAGGCAAAGGACAATAAATGAAGGCCATTCGCGTACACTCTTTCGGCGGCCCTGAGGTTTTGAAGTTCGAAGAAGTCCCGGACTTAAAACCGGGTGGCGGACAAGCAGTCGTTCGCATCCACGCGGCGGGCGTGAATCCCGTGGATGTTTACGTCCGCGCTGGAACGTATGCCCGCAAACCAACTTTGCCATACACGCCTGGTACGGACGGCGCGGGCGTGGTCGAAACGGTCGGTAGCAGCGTAACGAAGTTCAAATCCGGTGACCGGGTATACACCGCAGGAAGCATCAGCGGCACGTACGCGGCAAGCGCTCTATGCGAGGAAGCCTCCCTGCATCCTCTTCCTGCGCACAGTTCCTATTCGCAAGGCGCTGCCCTGGGAGTCCCCTACGGCGCGGCCTACCGGGGATTGTTCCAACGCGCGCACGCACGCGCAGGAGAGACCCTTCTCGTGAACGGAGCGAGCGGGGCCGTGGGCATCGCTGCCGTCCAACTCGCCCGCGCCGCCGGATTGCGCGTCATTGGCACTGCCGGAACCGATCGTGGCAAAAAGCTCGCGGCGGAGGAGGGCGCGCACGAGGTGCTCGATCACAACGCACCCGATCATTTCGAAAAAGCGCTTGCGCTAACGGGCGGTCGCGGCTTTGACGTAATCCTTGAAATGCTTGCCAACGTTAATCTCGGGAAGGACCTGACGGTACTAGCGCCGGGTGGCCGCGTCGTGGTGATTGGCAGCCGCGGAAACGTCCAGATCAATCCACGCGATGCGATGGGGCGCGACGGCACAATCCTGGCGATGTCTCTCTGGAACGCTTCGCTCGAAGATCTGGCCAACATTCATGCGGCGCTTGTCGCAGGGCTGGAAAACCAGACGCTACGTCCCATCATTCGACACGAGATCCCTTTGTCTGAAGCGGCGCGCGCGCACGAAGTCCTGATGGAGCCCGGCGCATACGGCAAGATCGTTTTAATTCCCTGAGGCCCGCAGCAAGCTTTCGCCGCGAGGACTGAATGTCCTATGATTCGTCTTTAAACTTCATTCTGGAAGGAGCCGAGAATGCAAAGAACTGCTACAGCCGTTTGGAACGGCGCTTTGAAAGACGGCAAGGGCGCCATTTCAACACCAAGCGGAGCGCTTGCCGACGCGCCGTATTCGTTCGTCACGCGCTTTGAGAACCAGAAAGGCACCAACCCCGAGGAACTTATTGCGGCCGCGCATGCCGGCTGCTTCAGCATGGCGCTTTCGGCGCAGCTCGGAACCATGAATTTCACGCCGCAAAGCCTTCGCACCAACGCCACCGTCACACTCGAAAAGCTTGAGGCAGGCTGGACGATCTCGAAAATTCATCTAGACGTCGCCGCAAGAGTTCCAGGCATCTCCGCCTCAGCGTTTGATTCCGCCGCCGCGAGCGCCAAGGCGAATTGCCCCGTGTCTCGCCTTTTCAAAGCTGAAATAACGATGGACGCTCGTCTGGAGCAAACGGCATGATTCTTCCGGCCGTCGCCGGGATACTCATTGTCGCCGGTGTGCTCTGGGAAGCGTTCGAGACGGTGGTCCTGCCTCGGCGCGTCACGCGCCGCTGGAGGGTCACCCGCGCGTACTATCGGAGCACCTGGGTCCCGTGGCGAGGAATTGCCCGCCGACTCGCCAGCGTCAAGCAACGCGAGGGCTTTCTAAGCATCTACGGTCCACTCTCGTTGCTGATGTTGTTCGTGCTGTGGGCTGCGGCGCTGATTGTCGGTTTCGGCCTGTTGTTTTACGGCGGTTCGGGCGGCGATTCCACTTCCCCCTCGCTGGCAACCTGCATTTATCTGAGTGGCACGACGCTGTTTACGTTGGGCCTTGGCGACGTCACTCCCCACACGTCTGTCGAGCGATTTCTAGCGGTTAGCGAAAGTGGCCTCGGCTTTGGCTTTCTCGCGATGGTGCTTAGCTATCTGCCCGTCATCTACCAGGCCTTCTCGCGCCGCGAAACGAATATCGTGCTTCTCGATGCGCGCGCGGGTTCGCCGCCCACAGCAGCAGAACTGCTCCAACGTCACGCGGGACCTATCGGTCTTGATGCACTCCAGCGACTCCTCCGCGACTGGGAGCGCGCCGCAGCGGAGATTCTCGAGAGCCACATCTCTTATCCGGTCGTCAGCTACTTTCGCTCGCAGCACAACAATGAGTCCTGGCTGGGTGCGCTTGCGGCGATCCTTGATGCGTCTGCGCTTCTCATCACTGGCTCGGACGGCGCATGTGCCCGACAGGCCCGTCTTACGTTCGCGATGTGCCGGCACACCGTCGCGGATCTGGCCCAGGTTTTTTCGGCGGCTCCTCATGGAATGACGCCAAAGAGATTGTCTCCTTCCGACCTCCGGCGTCTGCGCGAATCACTTGCGAAGGCCGGCCTCAATCTGCGCGACACCCCGGAAGTCGATGAGAAGCTGGATAAGTTGCGGAATATGTACGAACCCTATCTGCAAGCGCTCGCGAAATATCTTTATGTCGAACTTCCGCCTTGGATCGTGTCACAAGCCGCGGCGGACAACTGGCGCACCACGGCCTGGGGACGTATCACCGGCTTCTCCGCCCCTTCCAGGGAAGAGAAGTCACGCGACACTCACAATTGAGGAGAGGGGCGCGGCAACATGTCGAAAAAAATGGAATGGCTGCGGAAGTGCGTGAGCGGCGAAGTTCCTCCGCCCCCGGTCGGCCGCCTAATCGGTTTTCGGCTCGCGGCTATCGAGCCTGGCCAGGCCGTTGTGGATTTCGAAGCAACTCCATCACATTGGAATCCCATGGGCACGCTGCACGGCGGAATTCTGTGTGACGTCGCGGACGCCGCGATGGGCATCGCTTACAATTCCACTCTCGAAGATGACGAGTCGTTCACAACGCTCGAGCTGAAAATTAACTTCCTGCGGCCTGTCCGCACCGAAAAACTGCGCGCCGCGGGAAAAATTGTTAAGCGCGGCAAGACCATCGGTCTTGTTGAGTGCGACATTACGAATGCCGACGGCGCTCTCGTCGCGCGGGCTTCTTCCACCTGCATGACCCTCCGCGGCGAACAAGCGCGCGGCCGCTAGTGAGCAAGCAGAGGGTGCCATTTATGAGAGTTCGTCCCACGCTCGAACACTCCGCCGAAGCCCGGCGCCACCCTTGGTTCACCACTACCGCCAATTTGGCTGCTAACGGCCGCGCTCATTCCATCGTCTTTATCTATGCAGCGGCGCGCGGCCAGCGATTCTTGTGCGCACCGCACGAGGATTGCATGATTTCGTTCCTGAGCGACCTGCGCTACGCCTATCGGATGCTGGTTAAGACTCCCGGCTTCACGATCGTCGCCGTACTCACGCTCGCCCTAGGCATCGGCGCGAATGTGGCCACATTCAGCGTCGTTCATGCCGTGCTCTTGAATCCGCTTCCCTTCCCGCATCCTGGCCAGCTCGTGCGTGTGTTCGACGACCTCCGGGGCTCGAATGTACCGGACGTCGGAATGTCCGTCCCCGAACTTGTCGACTACCAGGATCGTTCGGGAGTCTTTAGCGATATTTCCGTGGTTTGGCCGATCAGCGCCAACCTTACCGGCGGCGACCGCCCCGAACGGGTCGAGGCACTGGCAACGAGTCCGAATTACTTCACCCTGCTCGGCGCCAATCCAGAAGTGGGCCGCATTTATACGAAGCAGGATGCCGTCCCCGGTTTCAGCGAAATCGTAGTGATCAGCGACGCTCTGTGGCACAGACTGTTTGGAGCCGACCCCCAGATTCTCGGCAAAAAGCTCCGGCTCGATAACGATCTGTACGTTGTCATCGGAGTGATGCCGCCGAATTTTCGGCATCCGGGCCGGACGCTCGAAACCGACGTCGACGCCTACATCTGCGCAGGCTACGCTGCCAATCCTTTCCCTGCTCCGCCGCAGCGCTCCATTCGGTTCTTTCCCGGCGCCATCGCGAGACTAAAGCCGGGACTGAGGATCCCGCAGGCGCAGGCGCAATTGGAAACTTTCGATGCATCGCTTTCGCGCCAGTATCCGAATGAGTATCCGCCGGCCGCCGGATGGGTTCCGCGGTTAACGTCCCTGCAAGAGGATCTGGTCGGCAACGTCCGCACGGAATTACTCGTTCTTTTCGGAGCTGTCGGTTTCGTACTCTTGATTGGCTGCGTCAACCTGGCGAATCTCCTTCTCTCCCGTTCCGCGTCGCGTCAGCGGGAGATCGCCATTCGCCTCGCGCTGGGCGCTGGACGCCCTCGGCTGATCCGCCAATTGCTAACCGAAAGCCTGTTGCTCTCCACGGTCTCCGGAGCTGCCGCGCTCATTACGGTGCTCTTGCTCAAACGGGCTTTGCTGGCGCTGGCCCCCGCGGACCTGCCTCGCGTCACCGAAGTCAGTTTTGGCGGCGGCGTTCTCGCCTTCGGGTTCCTGATCTCAATTTTCACCGGGTTACTGTTCGGCCTCGCTCCGGCGCTGCAATCCGCGAGCCCCGATCAGGTGGCCAGCTTGCGCGAAGGCAGCCGGGGATCAGGTTCCAGTCGCCGGCAGGCCAGGATTTCGCGCGTCCTTATCGCCTCCGAAGTTGCACTTTCGCTCGTGCTCCTGGTTGGCGCCGGACTCCTCCTTCGCAGTTTCTGGGAGCTGCTTCAGACCAATCCCGGCTTTAATCCGCACCATGTCCTTACAACCCATGTGTGGATTCCGGTACCCAACGATCCGAATACGGATCCCTATCGTCAGCCGGAAAAACGAGCCGCATTTTTCCGCGAGGTCGACCGGCGCGTCTCGGCATTGCCGGGCGTCGAAATGGCCGCAGTCAATACCGGCGATACGGTTTCGCTTGGCGCCCAACGGAATAACTTTCCGTTCGAGATCGAAGGCCGCCCCGCGGACTCCGAGCGTCTTCCCATCGCCGATTTCGCCTCCGCAGCTCCCAGTTTTTTCCGGGTGATGGAAGTCCCGGTGATTTCTGGACGTGTGTTCACAGAGAGCGACGACACCAAGGCACAGCAAGTGGTGCTGATCGATGATTCGCTGGCACACCGCTATTGGCCGGGCGAAGACCCGCTCGGAAAGCGCATTCGATTCGGCGGTGGGCCTCCCGGCCAGGCGCCTCCGTGGCGCACGATTCTTGGAGTCGTTGGAAACATTAAGTCCAACGGACTGGACGTTCCGACCGCTCCGCACATCTATACTCCCTCCTATCAGAATCCCGGCTATGCTCTGACTATTTATCTCCGCACCGGCATGTCTCCTGGAACTCTCGGCGACGTCATTCGCCGCGAGGTGCAAGCGGTAGATCCGAACGTTCCGGTCTTTGCTGTTCGCACCATGGATGAGGTCATCGCGCGATCGATGGCCGAGCGGCGATTCGCGCTCGAAATTGTGGGGGTCTTCGCTATAGTCGCGCTCCTGCTCGCGGCCCTCGGAATTTACGGCGTCATGGCCTACTCCGTCAGCCGGCGAACTCACGAAATTGGGATTCGAGTCGCTCTCGGGGCCCAGCCCATGCACATTCTCCGCATGACGATCGGAGAAGGAATGATTCTCGTCGTGGTTGGTCTGGTCACAGGCTTGCTCGGCGCCGCAATGCTCACGCGTCTGTTGCAGTCGATGCTCTACAACGTGAAACCGTTCGACCCCATCACCTACGCGGCGATTCCCGTGCTGCTCGCGTTCGTGGCGATGATTGCATGTTTCGTCCCGGCGCGACGCGCCACTCAGGTTGATCCGCTCGTCGCTCTGCGTGAAGAATAGGGCCCCTATCTTCCTCCCGTTCGGCGATATCCTTCACGGGCGGAGGCGGGGCATGACTTTCGCCTCAGCGAGAACGGCGGCAATCTTTGCGCGCTTTGTAATCTTCCTCGTCCCGCTCCAGTCCGCGGGCGCGCAATCCTCTCCTTCCGTGCGTTTGGAATCCGCCTTCCCCTAGGTCGACGGCGGCAAAATCTATTTCGAAGCCGCCGAAGCGGGCCATCCGCTCCCTGGCGCACCTGCCGAAACGATGAAGCTTCGACTGCGCTCCTGCGCCCCGAATTTATGCGGCCAATTTGTCTTCGCCACCGACCCGCGCCGCCTTCGCGTACCATTGCCTCAAAAATCCGTGTGCTATACTTTGCAAGTGGACGGAATTTCCTGAGCGCGGAGACACCAGATGACCTTCCCGAAAACAGAAAAGATCTGGCACAACGGAAAGCTGATTCATTGGGACGACGCCAGAATTCACGTGCTGTCGCACGTGGTGAGTTACGGATCGGCCGTTTTCGAAGGGATTCGTTGCTATAACACCGCCCAGGGCCCCGCGATTTTTCGGCTTCGCGACCACATCCAGCGTCTCTTCAATTCCGCGCACATCTATCGCATGGAAATTCCCTTCAGCATCGACGAACTTCATCAGGCGTGCCTCGATATCGTTCGTGTCAACAAGAAAGACGCCTGCTATTTGCGTCCCATCGTCCTTCGCGGCTACGGCTCGGCTGGAGTCGATCCTGTCGGCTGCCCGATCGACACCTACGTTGCCTGCTGGGAATGGGGCAAGTATCTCGGTGAAGAGGCGCTGCGCAACGGCGTGGATGTTTGCATCAGCTCCTGGCGCCGTCCCGCACCCGATACGTTGCCGCAAATGGCCAAGGCCGCGGCCAACTACATGAACTCGCAGTTGATTCGTCTCGAAGCCAAGGCGAACGGCTACGTCGAAGGCATCGCGCTCGACGTGAATGGCTCGGTGAGCGAAGGCTCTGGCGAAAACGTCTTCGTGGTGATTGATGGCGCCGTGGTCACGCCCCCGCTTTCGAACTGCGCGCTCCCCGGAATCACCCGTCACACGGTGATGGCTATTTGCCGGGACCTCAACATCCCCGTGGCCGAACAGGTGCTTCCGCGCGAAATGTTATATATTGCAAACGAAGTTTTCTTCTGCGGGACGGCTGCAGAGATTACTCCGATCCGTTCGATCGACCGCATTACCGTTGGCAACGGTGCTCGCGGTCCGATCACCAAGCGCGTCCAGGACGAGTTCTTCGCCCTCACCAGCGGCACCAAGTCCGACCGCCACAATTGGCTCTCCCCTATCGGCGTTCCGGCGGGCGCTGGCGTCGCCGTCCGCTAACACGCAGGGGCGCTGTAGGAAACGATTCGCTTGACGGCCGTAAGAGTCCGCGCTCGCTCTCTCTTTGACTGCCCATCCTGATTCCAGTAGAATCGCGCCCGATTCGGCCAGAGGCATCCGTAGCGCACGGTCTTCCAGCGGAGGGAATGGTGTACAACACGACGCAAAAAATGGTGGCGGAGTTCATCGGCACCTTTACGCTGATTTTTATCGGCGTCGGCTCCCTCTGCGCTGATTTCTACCTGCGGAACGGTGGCCAAGGCGGCGTCGGCCTTCTGGGAATCGCAGTCGCTCACGGTCTCGCGATCGGAATCATGGTGAGCGCCGTCGGCCACATCTCCGGTGGCCATCTGAATCCCGCCGTCACGATTGGCTTTTGGGTGACGAAGCGTCTCAGCACCACGCAAGCTCTCTCGTATTGGATCGCGCAGCTGCTCGGCGCCACGGCTGCGGCCTACCTTCTGCTCCTCATCGTACCCGATACGATGCGTCCCGCCGGACTCGGCACCCCGGATCTGGCCCTGGACTTCAGCCGCTGGCACGGCATGTTGCTAGAAGCAGCCGCCACTTTCCTCCTCGTCTTCGTTGTATTTGCAACCGCCGCCGACGCCCAGGGCGCCTTCAGCAAAATCGCTGGTTTCGCGATTGGCTTAACCGTCACCATGGACATTCTTTTCGCCGGCCCTTTCACGGGCGGCGCCATGAACCCGGCACGAGCCTTCGGACCCGCGCTCGCTGCCCACCGGCTTATCGGTTCAAACCAGGTCGTTTACTGGGTTGGCCCTCTTCTCGGCGGAGTGCTCGCTGGCGCTCTATACGATCGGGTCTTCCTTCGCGATCAGCTCGCCGGAGTTTAGCCCCGCTTTCTCCAACTTTCGCCCCACCTGCCCGAAGGTACAGGTTTCCTGCATAGAAACTTGCCGGTGCCGAACAATTGCCCGTCGTCAAGCCGCATGCTAGCTTGGCTTGCAGCCTTCTCATCTGGAGCTTTGCTGTGGCCATCAATATTGACGATCTCCTGCGTCGCGCCGTTGAAAGCAAAGCTTCCGACTTGCATCTGAAGGTCGGCAATCATCCCTATCTTCGCGTCGATGGTCTCCTGAACCCGCTCAACGACGTTCCGCGCGTCACCCCGGAAGAA
>Ga0307475_10001593_pt1 | contig 13512 bp, 13 predicted proteins | sample atmos_gasesECM1C_FD_203317 | JGI IMG/M metagenome (GOLD analysis project Ga0307475, IMG submission 203317) | Hardwood forest soil microbial communities from Morgan-Monroe State Forest, Indiana, United States - atmos_gasesECM1C_515 | ecosystem: Environmental > Terrestrial > Soil > Temperate... | reverse complement strand
GAGGTGCTCCGACAACTTCGCGGCTTCCGGGCCTCCAAGCTCACCCGCGAGATGGTCCTCGAGGAGCGCTTCGAACTCCGCACAAGCCGTGCTCTTGAAATCCTTAACCATAGAATCTAAGCCTTCCTTTGGCGTGCCGCCGTTTGCGTGTCCAGATTGAAACCCGGACCCTTACGGCGGCGGTAAACGTCCATTAATCGGCCGCGCGCACGAAACAATCGAACCTTCACGGTATTGACGTTGAGGTCGAGAATTTCAGCCAGTTCATGAACGGAAAACCCTTCCATCTCCTTGAGCACGAGCAATTGCCGATCCTGCTCCGGCAGTTTGTCCAGCATCCAATCGAGCAATTCCTTCACTTCCGCGCGTTCAACGGGACTATCGGGAGGGCGGTCCGCCGAGACGATGCCATCGAGACGGGAGACCTGCTCTTCCGACAAATCGGATTCGTACACCAGCGGACGGACTTTCTTTTTGCGTAGGTAGTCCCAGCATTCGTTGACCGTAATCTTGTAAAGCCACGTCGAAAAGGCCGCACGCAGGTCGAAGCGCTTGAGCGAGACAAAAACTTTGAGGAACACCTGTTGCACGACATCTTCCACATCCTCGCGCCGGCGCAAAATACTGCCAACCAGGGCAGATACACGACGCTGGTGCCGACGAATCAACTCCTCGTAAGCAGCCTCTGTACCGTTTTGGGCCAGTCGGACGAGTTCGCGTTCCTCCTCGCCCTTGCTGCTGCGAGTGACGGGGAGCGCGATGGCCGAAGCGCTGGCTGCCACACCTTTTGGGACGTTGGGCATTCGGTTTCGGTTACGCCAGAAAAATTAGTTTAGATGCAGAATGAACTTGCAGGGGGCACTAGTCCATGTGACAATACCCGCCATGATAATCGGTGACCGCATCCGTTTGCTCCGTGAAACAAAAAAACTATCCCAGGGCGACATCGAAAAGCGCACCGGGCTGCTTCGTTGTTACATCTCGCGCGTCGAGAACGGCCACACCGTTCCGGCGATCGAGACGCTAGAAAAGCTGGCGCGAGCTATGGAAATCCCTCTCTACCAGCTATTCTACGACGGCGAAGAGCCGCCCGTGCTGCCAAATCTTCCGAAGCGGAAGACCGCCGACGATATCGCCTGGGGGAGTTCGGGAAAAGAGGCGCGTTTGCTGGGCCGCTTCCGCCGGCTTATGGGTCGCATAGATGAAGGCGACCGTCGGCTGCTGTTCTTCATGGCCCAGAAAATGGCAAGCCGCTAAGCAAGGCTCCTGGTCCTGGGGGCCAAGATTAGCGGGGATTTGTCCTATTCCCACTCAATGGTGCCAGGCGGTTTCGAACTAATGTCGTAAACGACTCGGTTTACGCCGGGGACTTCGTTGACCACCCGGGTCGAAATGCACGCGAGCACCTGAGCGGGCAGGCGTGACCAATCAGCTGTCATTGCGTCGAGTGAATCGACGACGCGGACAGCGATGGTGTCTCCGTAAGTCCGGCCATCTCCCATCACACCCACGCTGCGCACCGGCAGCAAAACTGCGAAGGCCTGCCAAACTTTTTCGTAGAGTCCTGCGTGGCGGATTTCTTCCACCACAATTGCATCAGCAAGTCGCAGAGTTTCGAGCTTGTCGCGCGACACTTCGCCGAGGAGCCGGACTGCCAAACCGGGCCCGGGAAACGGATGTTTCACCAGGATTTCTTCGGGTAAGCCTAGTTCGCGGCCGATCTGGCGGACCTCGTCCTTGAACAAATCGCGCAACGGTTCGATGAGTGAGAAAGGCATGTCTTTCGGCAGGCCGCCGACGTTGTGGTGCGTCTTGATCGTGGCTGACGGGCCCTTCACGGAAACGGATTCGATCACGTCTGGGTATAGAGTTCCCTGCACCAGGAATTTCACCGGGGGCTTGTCTTTCGAGGCGGACGCAATCTTTCGCGCTTCGTCGGAAAAAACGGCAATGAACTCGCCGCCGATGCGCTTGCGTTTTTCTTCGGGATCGGTGATGCCCTGGAGGCGCGAGAGAAAGCGGTCGGAAGCGTCAACGCCGAGAACGTTGAGGCCGAGGCGATCGCGCAGGAGTTCCAGCGTCTCACTGAATTCGTTGCGGCGGAGAAGGCCGGTGTCCACGAAAACGTTGGTCAGGCGATCGCCGATGGCGTGATGAACGAGCGCGGCGGCGACGGCCGAATCCACGCCGCCGCTGAGCGCGCAAATCGCGCGCGCGCCCTCCGACTGCCTGCGAATCGTCTCGATCGAGGCGGCGATGAAGCCGGCGCGGTTCCAGTTTTTCTTCGCGCCACATATGTCGAAAATGAAATTGCGAAGAATTTCCGTGCCGCGGTCGGTGTGGTTCACTTCCGGATGGAACTCAACCCCATAGAGGGCCTTTTCGGGATGCTCGACGGCGGCGACGGCATTGTCCGTCCGCCCGGTGATTTGAAAGCCGGCGGGAACTCCGACCACGTGGTCGCCATGACTGTTCCAGATTTTCAGGCTCGCGGGAACACCGGAAAAGAGTTTTGACTTGCAGGTGATGTCGAGCTGAGCGCGGCCATATTCCCGCCGGTGCGCGCGCTCTACTTTTCCACCGAGCGTATGGGTGAGCCACTGCATGCCGTAGCAGATACCGAGCACGGGAACGCCGAGTTCGAGAACATTCGGGTCACATTTGGGCGCATCGGCGTCGTACACAGAGCTTGGACCGCCGGAGAGGACCACGCCGACGGGTTCGAGCGCGCGGATTTCTTCGAGCGACGCGGTGCACGGCAGAATCGCGGAGAACACTTCCTGCTCGCGAATGCGGCGCGCGATCAATTGGGTGTACTGGCCGCCAAAATCGAGGACCACAACGCCGTGTCGCGTGCTCAACGTGCCTCCCGCGGGATTGGTTGTTGCGGATTCGGTGGTTCGCTTCACGGCAGCTCCCGCTTCGAATGTCATCGTATCAGCCGGGTCCTTTCGAGAACCAAGACGCTAAATGCCCGCGTTCCGCTTTACCGCAGGACGATGTTGACCAACTTCTTCGGCACGACTATCGTCTTCGCCACTTCCCTGCCATCCAGGAGAACGGAAATGCGCTGATCGGTGAGCGCGCGGTCAACGATTTCATCCTCGCCCATGCCGTCCTCGACGAGAATCTTTCCGCGTAGGCGGCCGTTGATCTGGATGACGACTTCGAACTGTTCCTCGTGTGTCAGGTCCTCGCGGAATCGCGGCCACTTGGCGCGTGCAATGCCGCCGGAATTCCCGAGCATGGCCCAGAGCTCTTCGGCGATGTGCGGCGTCATCGGCGAGAGCATCAGCACCAGGACGGAGAGAATTCTTTTCAGGATCACCGGACTCAGGTCCGCATCGAGCGGCTCCTGGGCCTGAAGCTCGTTAACCAGCTCCATGATGAGCGCGACGGAAGTATTGAAATGCCAGCGCGACTCAAAATCATTCGTCACGCGCTTGAGCGTCTGGTGCGTCTTGCGAACGAGAATCTTCTCTTTCGGTGTGGCGTTGGTGAGGTCCGTTTTGGAGAGCAGCTCGACTTCGACCGAGCGAAGCCGGTCAGCATGCAGTCCGATCAGGCGATAGACTTTTTTCAGGAAGCGCGAGCAGCCCTCAATTCCCTGCTCGTTCCATTCCAAGTCGCGGTCAGGTGGCGCGGCGAACAGTGTGTACATCCGGCCGGTGTCGCAGCCGAACCTGTCCGCCATTTCAATCGCGCCAACAACATTTCCCTTCGACTTCGACATCTTAACGCCGTCTTTCAATACCATGCCCTGCGAGAAGAGACGCTTGATGGGCTCACGGTGATCCACCAGGCCGAGGTCGTGCATGACTTTGCAAAAGAAGCGCGAATAGATCAGGTGCAGGATGGCGTGCTCGACTCCGCCGATGTACTGGTCAATCTGAAACCAGTAGCGAACTTTGCCTTTGTCGAAAGGCGCGCGATTGTTGTGCGGATCGGTGTAGCGATAGAAATACCAGGACGAGTCGACGAACGTGTCCATCGTGTCGGTTTCGCGCCGCGCCGGGCCGCCACACTTGGGACAAGTCGTATTCAGAAACTCGGGATCGCCTGCGAGCGGCGACTGGCCTTGTCCGGTGAGCGTGACATTTTCGGGCAGCACTACTGGCAACTGCGAGTCGGGGACGGGCAAGATTCCGTCTTTCTCGCAATAAATGACGGGAATCGGCGTGCCCCAGTAGCGCTGGCGCGAGATGCCCCAGTCCTTGAGCCTGTACGTCGTCTGCGGCTCGCCAAAGTCTTTGGCTTTTGCATCCGCAGCCATTTTCTCCAACGCTACTTCTGAGATGAGACCAGTATAGGATCCGGAATCGACCAGACGGCCATATGCCGTGTAAGCCTCGTTCATGCGGTCAACGCGGAGCGGGGGGCCATCCAGGGGCTGAATCACAATGCGGACCTGGAGATGATATTTTTCTGCGAATTCATAATCGCGCTGGTCGTGCGCCGGAACGCACATCAGCGCACCCGTGCCGTACTCCGCGAGAACGAAATTCGCCACCCAGACCGGCAGGGGCTCTCCCGAAAAAGGATTGATTCCAAAGCGTCCGGTGAAAAATCCTTCTTTTTCGGCTGTGGCGATATCGGCCTGGCGCGTGCTTTTCTGGCGCATGGCCTTGAGCTGCGTTTCCATCATCGAGCGGCCCGGCACTCCTTCGAGCAGAGCCTCGACGAAGGGATGATTTGGCGAGAGGATTACGGCAGAGGCACCATAAATCGTGTCGATGCGGGTGGTGAAGACCTCAAGGACTGTCTTGTCCATCTGCGCGACTTCGAATCGAATCCGTGCGCCACGCGATTTGCCGATCCAGTTGCGCTGCTGAATCACCACGCGCTCAGGCCAGGTTGCGGCGAGTTCCTCGATGCCTTCGAGCAGCGCCTCGGCATAATTCGTGATACGCAGGAACCATTGCTCGATCTCTTTTGCTTCGACGAGCGTGGTGTCGTGCTGCCAGCAGTAGCCGTCGATCACCTGCTCGTTGGCCAAGACGGTTTGGCATTGCGGGCACCAGTTGACCCGGCTGCGTTTTCGATATGCCAGACCGCGCTCGAGCATGCGCAGGAAAAACCACTGGTTCCAGCGGTAATATTCCGGCTCGCAAGTAGAAATTTCGCGCCGCCAGTCGTAGCTGAAGCCGAAGCGCTGGCACACAGCTTTCATCTGCGCGATGTTCGCGTTAGTCCATTCGCGCGGGGGAGTGCCGCGCTTGATGGCGGCGTTTTCGGCGGGCAAACCGAAGGCGTCCCAGCCGATGGGGTGCAGCACGTTGAATCCCCACATGCGCTTGTAGCGCGCTACGGCATCGCCGATGGTGTAGTTGCGCATGTGGCCCATGTGCAGCGTGCCGGAGGGATAGGGCAGCATTTCGAGCAGGTAATATTTTTCGCGCGAGAGATCTTCGTCGGCGTTGAACGCGCCCTGTTCTTGCCAGAATTGCTGCCACTTCAATTCAATGCGCTGTGGATCGTATTCGGACAAATTCACTTCCCCCGGGATTTGGACTTCGATTTCTTTCTCGATGCCAGAGCCTTCCTGGGACGACGAACAGGTTTGCGGACCGCGCGTCGCCGGCGCAGCTTCATGCCGTCGCGCGCGCCGGCGGCTGGAACTATGCGCCCGAGCAATTTCCACAAGGCCGCGACATTGCGGCGGTCGTCGCCGGGCTTGTCAATCGGCGTTTCGAGGATAAAGGCGCGCCCGGCGAGGAGCGGATGATTCAGTATCCGGCCAAATGCTTCGAGGCCGATCTTCCCTTTTCCAATATGTTCGTGGCGGTCCACGCGTGAGCCGAAGGGCGTCTTCGAATCATTCACGTGCACGACGAGAACGCGATCTATGCCCACCGTGCGGTCAATGGCCTGTAGCGTGGACTCCAGCCCTGCAGCGGTTCGCAAATCCCATCCGGCTGCAAAAGTGTGGGCGGTATCAATGCAGATTCCGAGTGGAAGGTCCGGGCATGCGTCAAGGATGCCTCTCAGCTCCTCGAAACGCGAACCGACGGAGGTTCCCTGCCCCGCCGTGTTTTCCAGCAGGATCACTAGGTCCCCGAGTTTCAAGTTGCGCGTGGCATGTTTCAAACCTTGCGCGATGGAATTGATGGCCGTGTCCTTGTCGCTTTCGCGGCCGCTACCCGGATGCGCCACCAGATAATCCGCGCCGAGCGCCAGGGCGCGGACAATTTCCTGATGGAACGCCTGGACAGACCGCGTGCGAAGCACTGGATTCGGCGAGGCGAGATTGATCAGGTAGTTGTCGTGAATGACGAGGGGGCCGAGGCCCAGCTCTCTGCGGCGCGCGCGGAACCGCGTCGCTTCCGCATCCGCAATCCGCGCGGGCCCGCGCGACCACATCCGCGGGCTGGAGGAAAAAATTTGCAGTGCATTGGCGCCTAGGCCATGCGCGATTTCTAGCGAGCCGGAGATATCGCCGGCAATGGAAGTGTGGATTCCGACACGTGTGCTGCCATCTTTCCAGGCAGGAATTTCAGGAGCAGGAGGCGGTTCCGGGCGGTATTCGTCGGCAGCGTCGAAAGTTAGGCCAATGCCGTGTTGCTCTTCCGCCATTCCCTCAGGGTATCCAGCAAGCGAGCCGTAGATCGCGAGCAAGCCTCATGGAGGCTTCTGCAGCGGCTGCCTAAACGATGATTGTAGCGGAAATGCGCGGATTCCGCAAACGAGGCGAAATGAGCGTAGTGGGCCGGTTTCTGGTCCCACGTCTACCAAGTGATGATGCCCATTCAGGTCCGGGGAAAACTTATAGGCAGATGACTGCTGGACGTCGCCCACGGACGCCTAACTGAACATCGACCAGAGTGATCTTGGGACTCCTCGATACACAACGACGTTGCGAAGAGTCCCAAGCAATCTAAAGTGAAAGGTTAAGGTTCAGGGAGCAACGCGAACGCTGACCGCCACGTTGTTTCCGTTGTCCTGGCGATAAGTGACATCTGCATTCGCACCGACCTTCAACTTCCCGTCAATCGCGGTGTTCTTGTCGATGAGAAAAGTCATCGTCTTGGATTGACCTTCCCCTCGGACGATATGCTGTCCGGAAGAGGGAGCGCCTTCGGCCGTTTGCAGCGTGAAAGAAGTGTTGCTGACGGATTGAATTTTCCCGGACACGGACTGCAATTGCGCTGCGTCTTGGGGCTGCGTCATGCTGGGGTGCGCGGTGGCCTTCGGCGGCAGAGCCCAAACTGCTGCTGCGAGAATTAGGCTCGCTCCGATGGATAGACCTATACGCCAAGCATTCTTCATAGATCGAACCTCCTCAGGATTTCTTAACTTCGCTCGCGGGTGGGCAATGTTTGGAGGCAAGATAATTGCCAAAGTGAAGTCGAACGCGGTATTTCTGGGATCCTCAAGCGGCGGAGCAAGTTACGCAGCAATCTGGCCATCCGAAGCTCTAGGCTCCGAAAGTACTACCACCCGAAATCTTCACTCTTGATTTCCAATCTGCCTGCGTCCTGCAACCGAACTTAAAGTTTGGGTTTAGATTCGTTCGAGGGGCGGAACACGAGTCAGGATGGGAATTGAGCGAATACCGGGCACAAGACTTGCGGGCTTTGTTGAAACTACTTAGGCGTAACTTCCTGTGCCTTGTCGTTGGGAAATGCGCCCGCGGTTTGACTTTTTTTCGTTTCGTCTAATTGGTCCGAGCCAGGCTTCCGGCCAGGATCAAAGAAAGAGGAATCGAGGGATGCTGTGAGGGTATAGGATTTTCCGTGGTCCACGAGGCTCGTAATCAGCAGCTCGTACCGAAATCCTTCTGGATGGCTCCTGCTTCTGAGAAGCGCGAGCAAGCCGTGCACTTCCGCATCGGAATGTACGACGACTTGGTCTCCCGAGATCAGGGGCGACACGATCGAACCTCGAAACGGAGAGCCATCTCGATTGATTGTTGAATCGATCGAATCGAGCATTCGGACGTGGAGCACAGTTCCTTTGGGCAAAGTGCTCAGCGAATCGCGGGCGTCGGGGTTCATGCGAGTTTGCAAGTGAAAGCTCAGAACGCTCCCGGACGTGACTTGAACTTGCTCGATCGCGGAATTCTGGCCATGGGCAGCAGTTGCAGAGAGATACAGAGAACACAGCACTAGCGCGGCTAGGTGACGCATGCCAGAACCCCTCTTTTCCCCGAAAGTTCCAACGCGCAGTAATTATTTTAGGGTGGTCTCGAAACTCAATCAACCGCGAACTGAACCCGGAGTTCGCAGTCATCAACAGGTGGATTGCTGAAAAACTGGCCGGGCAACCCGGAATAGCTGCTGCCAGGGCCTGGCAAGGCGCGCCGCGGATGGCGAGCAAGCTTCATCGGGGCCGTTAATCAGCGCCCACTCTGGGTTCAAATTCGTTGTGTCCAAGGCAAGAGAAGCATAGGATGTGCGCGCCAAGTGCTCCCATCGCAGACTCCGGCTTAGTTTTCAGGAAAATGAGGCGTAAGCATGATGAATTTTGACGAGAGCTTTGAAGCGAAAACGTATCATAAGGTTGACGTCCGCCTACTTCCGTTCCTTTTCCTTTGCTACATTCTGGCGTATCTCGATCGGGTCAACGTTGGCTTTGCGAAACTGCAGATGCTCAAAGATCTGTCTCTGAGCGATGCGGCATTCGCCACCGGCGCCGGAATTTTCTTTATTGGATATTTTTTCTTCGAAGTTCCCAGCAATGTACTTCTGAAGAAATTCGGAGCGCGCATGTGGATCGCCAGGATCATGATCTCTTGGGGCGTCATATCGGCGTGCATGATCTTCGTAAAAGGGGCATGGTCTTTCTATGCCTTGCGTTTTCTGCTAGGTCTTGCGGAAGCAGGTTTCTTCCCGGGCGTCATTTTTTATCTCACCTTATGGTATCCCTCGAGACTACGGTCCACGCGAACTGCCTGGTTTGTGGCGGCGATCGCGGTTTCCGGTGTTATCGGCAATCCCGTGTCCGGGTGGATCATGGATAAGCTGACCGGCGCGATGAATTTGGCCGGATGGCAATGGCTGTTTCTGGCGGAAGGCATTCCGTCGGTACTTGTGGGATTTTGGGTGATCTTCTATCTGAACAGCAGCATTGAGGAAGCGAAGTGGCTGACGGCTGAAGAAAAAACGTTGCTTGCAAACAACCTCGTTGTCGAGGACCAGCATAAAACGGAACACAAACTGGGGGATGCATTCAAGAGCGGAAAAGTTTGGGTGTTGTGCGCAATCTATTTCACGTTGATGATCGGATTGTACGGGATTGGCTTCTGGTTGCCGACGATTGTGAATGCCTTCGGGATCAAAGGTTATCTCGGGGTTGGCTTAATTACGGCTATACCGTACGGCGTTGCTGTCGTCGGCATGATCCTTCTGAGCCACCATTCGGATAAGACGGGAGAGCGGCGGCTGCACTATGTAGCAAACGTCACGGCCGGGGCGGTCGCCCTGATATTGAGTGGCGTTTTTGCGTCTCAACCTGCTCTGGCAATCATATTTTTGTCCATTGGAACGCTGGGCGTGATTGGGTCCATGCCATTATTCTGGCCGCTCCCCTCGGCATTCCTGGCCGGGACAGCGGCCGCAGCCGGTATTGGGATTGTGAATTCCGTGGGTAATTTGGGCGGCTATTTCGGAGCCAAAATTCCTATTTGGGCAAAGGCCGTTTCGACCGACAAGTCCGCTGCCTTTTATATCATTGCAGGGATTCTGCTGATCGGAGCTTTCCTGACCTATTTCTTTGTACCCAAGACTCTTCGCGTCAGAGTGGGCTCCTGACGATTCGCAGCTCGCCAGGTTCGCGGACCGATTCGGATTGAGCGAGCCGCAACAGGCTGAAGATCACGGCTCGCTCGATTCCGTCCGCGTTATTTTGCGCCAAGAATATTTCCGTCAACGTACCGGTCGTGGTGGCGAACCCAGGCCATCCCGTGGCTCAATCCCTCCTCTTGGCGGCCCAGTGGAGTCATATCCATCCAGTTGTACGCGCCGAGGAGGATGTCCAACCCGCGCGCATAGGTCGAATACGTGTGAAAGATTTCCCCTGACTCATCCTTGTAGAAGATGCTCGCTCCGGGCCTTTCCTCGCTTGGAAATTGCTGCATGCTGTAGTTGTAATAGACCGGCCCGTTCGCCGCTTCATCCTTGGCGACAGATACCTGGTAATCGTGATTGAAATCCGTGGCGTTCGAGGAAACCCACTTGAAGCGCCAGCCCATGCGCTTCTTGAATGCTTCGATTTCCGGCAGGGTCGCCCGCGAAACGGCGGTGAAGGCCACATCGCGAGCGGCCAGGTGCACGGTGTAGCTGTCGAATTGATCGGCGATGAACGAGCAGCTCGGGCAGCCCTCTTTCCATCCCGGGCCAAGCATGAAGTGATAGACCGCCAATTGGCCGCGTCCGCCAAAGAGGTCCGCAAGCGACTCCTTGCCCTTCGGCCCATCGAATACGTATTTCTTTTCGACTTTTTCCCAGGGCAGCTCGCGCCGCAGGCGGCTGATCTCGTCGCGCTGCCGCGTGAACTCCTTCTCTTTGTTCAAAAGCTTCTTTCGCGCCTCAATCCAATCAGCGTGTGAGACAATTTTCGGGCGATCCATTTTGCTCTTCTCTGCTTTAGCTTCCATCTTCATCTCCTCTCTCATGAGTTGTCGGTTCGATTTGAAATCGTTTGACGTGCAGTTTTGTTCGGCGCGTTCTTCGCTCGAACTTCGCGATGCGTGCAACCAGCCCGCCCGGTGAATGCGGCAGCCTGGAGCTGGCCTGCCCCACAAGCTGCCGCATTCACTGATAGTTCGCGTGAAAAGAGTGCGAGCTTCGGCCTTGGAATTTAATCGGCCGCGGCCTGCGCCATCCGCCCTTTCATTGCCTGCTGCATTTGTTCGTGGATTTTGCGGATAGCTGCGTTTGAACCGGGGTTTTTCTTCTCACGCCAGGCCTCAAGGCGCTTGCAATGCTCTTCGAGATTGCCGAGGAACTTCGGACTGCTGAACATTGTGCGCCATGCGCCGATTACCGGCTTCACCTGTTCCCACACGCCCCATTGCTCCCCGCTGTTTTCGAAGAAGAGGTCTTCGTCCACCAGACCGCGGTTTGCGATACTCGCCACCATTTCCCAATAGCCCAGCACCATGCGCATGCTTGCGTTTTCCCGGCTGCCGGGAGGATAGAGGCCCATCACGTCCTCCTGGCTCTTCACGTGGAAATTTGCCGAGAACCACTCACGCGCTTCGCGCAGACGAGGCTCCCGGCGCATGTCGTACAGACGCAACAGCAAATTGACCTGCTCGTGTGTTACTTCTCCCATGATTCCTCCTTTGGGTTTGAGTTCTGGGATGTTGCTTTTGTGCCTAGGTTCCGTCCTCGAATTTTCACGATGAGCGCGGCTAGACCGCCCGTCGAAATCACGCTACCGACGATCAACCCCGCACTCGCCAGACACGCTGGACACACTTCGACCTCTCTTGATCAGCCGCGGCTTACTGCTTACGCGCAGCTTCGGCCCGCGCGCGGATGCCCGCAAGAATGTGCGTCCAGCCTTTCACGACGCCCTGCCTGTGGTCTTCCGTGATGAGTCCGAGAGCCGTGTGATGGAACTTGATGAGCGTTCCGCCGGGTTCCTCGCTCAGACGGTATTGGACGTTGGATGCGACTGGGTAGGACATAAACAACGGCCCGTAAAATTCGAGCAGGGTCGGCCGTTTGATGGCCTGAACATGTCCCCACAAATGGCCGTTATTGTCGCCCAGGTCGCGGTACCATCTCCCACCGGGCCACGCCTCGAGCTTGAGCGGCATAGGGTTGCCTTCCGGTGTATTGCTTTCCGGACCCAATTGTTCGAGCAACGCCGCAAAGGTGGTCTCGATTGATGCGCGAACATGCACTTCCTGCGTGACGCTCAAAGTCAAATTCTCGATCGCTGCTGATGCTGCTATTGCTGTCGTGCTCATGGTTCCTCCTTGACCTTGCTTCATGTCAGTTTTTATTCAAAGGATTGCTTCTTTTCTCCGCAAGTTCCTTGACGCGACTCAACTGGTGCTGCCAGAAACGCTCGAATGTTTTTGTCCACTCGTGGAGCGGCCGGATCGCTTCGGCGTTGACGCGATAAAGCATGCGCCGGCCGTCGCGTCGCGCCTGGACAAGCCCCACGTCTCGCAGCACTCGAAGATGCTTGGAGACCGAAGGTTGCTCCAGGCCCAAGCGCGCCACAATGTTCCCGACTGGCTGCTCCTGGAGCGCGAGATAGTTCAAGATCTCGCGTCTGCGAGGTTCGGCGACCGCATTGAAAGCATCCGTCGTTGTAGCGGCTCGCGCCATAGGAAATACAATATATGCCCATATGGGTATATGTCAAGTCATTTTTTTGCCGCTGAAAAGCGGTCACACGCGCCCCTCTCCCATGCGCTCCTGTCCATCTAAGTCCCAGTATCCCCCCAAAGTTTGCAGGCGGAATCGATGATGCAGTAAACTCTGTGGCTCGAATCAGCTCAGGGGGCATTCATGCTGGTTGTGATGCAATCTCATGCGACGGAGGAGCAGGTGCGCGCGGTCTGCGGGCGTATCGAGTCGCTGGGATACAAGGCGCTGCCCGTGCCGGGCGCCGGGCGCACGGCCGTGTGCATCACGGGCAACACCGGGGCGGTCGATATCGGTTCCCTCGAATCCATGCCCGGCGTGATTGAATGCATCCCTGTCAGCAAGCCTTACAAGCTGGTAAGCCGCGACGTGAAAGAGGAAACCACGGTCGTGCGCATTCGGACGCCCCTGGGCGACGTGTTGTTCGGCGGAAATGCCGTGGCAATGGTTGCAGGCCCGTGCGCGATTGAAACGCAAGAGCAAGCCTTTGCCGTGGCCGAGCGCGTAAAAAAGGCAGGGGCGCGGTTGTTTCGCGGCGGCGCCTATAAGCCGCGGACTTCGCCTTACAGTTTTCAGGGCTTGGGCGAGCCCGGGTTGAAAATTCTGGCGGCCGTGCGCGACAAGTTCGGGCTGGGCATCGTCACCGAAGCGATTGACAATGAGTCGCTCGACCTGGTGGAGAAATACGCAGACGTGATTCAGATCGGCGCCCGCAACATGCAGAATTTTTCACTCTTGAAGCGCGCGGGGAAATCACAGAAGCCGATCCTGCTGAAGCGCGGAATGTCCGCAACGCTCGATGAATTTCTGATGGCCGCTGAATACGTGATGTCCGAAGGAAATTACAACGTGATCCTGTGCGAGCGCGGCGTGCGCACTTTTTCCGACCACACGCGCAACACGCTCGATCTGAGCGTGGTCCCCGCGGTGCAACGGCGGAGCCATCTGCCGATTGTCGTGGACCCAAGCCACGGCACCGGCAAACGCTCGAAGGTGCTTCCCCTCTCGAGGGCAGCCATCGCGGTAGGCGCCGATGGCCTGTTGGTCGAGGTGCACCATGATCCCGACCGCGCGCTTTCCGATGGTATGCAATCCATCCTGCCGGATGAGTTCGAGCAGCTGATGAAAGAATCGCGCCAAATTGCCGGTGTCTTGAACCGCACCATCAATTGAGCTGTGATGAATCGGC
>Ga0307475_10001591_pt1 | contig 13514 bp, 9 predicted proteins | sample atmos_gasesECM1C_FD_203317 | JGI IMG/M metagenome (GOLD analysis project Ga0307475, IMG submission 203317) | Hardwood forest soil microbial communities from Morgan-Monroe State Forest, Indiana, United States - atmos_gasesECM1C_515 | ecosystem: Environmental > Terrestrial > Soil > Temperate... | reverse complement strand
ATGGGCGGCAGATCCTGCGTTGGCAAGTACGTAAGCTCGATGTGCACCGGAGGGAGGTTGTGCTGCGTCGCAGGCAGAAAACCCCAGATCGGCAGAATAAGCAGCACGACGATTGCAACGTGCCATAATGATGAGGCGGTAAACGCCCAGCCCGATAGTTTTCCTCGCACCCATTCGACGCGAAACGCCGAATTACTGGTGGCTTCGTCTTCTTTAGGCGCGCGCGGGCCGGTGAAAAAATCGCGTACGCTGGTGCGAAATTCGCGCCAGGGCGATTCCCAATCCACACCCAGGTCGAGCCTGGGGAGACGAGAATGCGGGGAGAGTTCGATGAGCTCGATTTCTTCGTCGAGCGCGCGTCCCGTTAATGTCGGCATTTTCTCGGCCATTATACCCGCGAAATAAAATACGCCTGCGGAAATACTAAACCAAGGCTGGGGTGCCAAATGAGATGCGCGGAACTACGCTGCGGCTGCCAGCCGATAAAAACTTAATGCGGCGTCACCCTGCTCGAGGATCCGGGAACACTCCAGCCGGTCGAAACGCTCTGGCAGCTCCATTGAATTCCGGTGCTCAGCAATCACAAGTCCACGGGGTGCAATCAAATGAGAGGCGTCAAGAAACTCGAGAACGCGAACGTAGTCGTCCTCGTTTTCGTATGGGGGATCGAGAAAGATAAAATCGGCTGCGACACGCCGCGCCGAAAGCCTTTCAAGTCCTCGCACAGCGTCTGCTTCAATTACCTCTGCGTCGGCATGAATTCCAAGCGATTCCAGATTTTGCCGGATGAGCCGCGCTCCGGCTGTGTGCGATTCGATGAAGACCACTTCGCGCGCGCCGCGGCTGATTGCCTCGATGCCAACGGCGCCGGTTCCCGCAAAAAGGTCAACAAAAAGAGAATCCTCGACTAGTGCGCCGAGAACGTTGAAGAGCGTTTCGCGCAGGCGGTCGCTCGTCGGGCGCAGTCGCAGCTTTAACGCACTCTTCAGTACCCGGCTGCGATATTTGCCTGCAATCACACGCATAGTTGTTTGGTCGAGATTGAACGTTGAGCCTAGCCGACCGCCGCGAGCTGATATCGCTTTTGCCACGCGGGACTCACGGATTCTACCTTGGCAACAATTTCCTTCGCTGCTGCCGGATCTTCTGCAATTGCGAACGCCTCGCGTCGCGCGAGTTCCAAAAGCTCGTGGTCGCGCAGAGGCTGAGCTACCGAGAATGCAGCGTCGCCATGCTGCCGCGTGCCGAAAAATTCACCTGGGCCACGCTGCTTCAAATCGCGCTCCGCAATTTCGAATCCGTTGGATGTTGCGACCATTGCTTCGATTCGATCCCGCGCGTCTCCTGTAATCGCTTTAGGCGCAATGAGAATGCAATATGATTTTTCCGCGCCTCGGCCAATCCGTCCGCGCAATTGGTGCAGCTGCGCGAGTCCGAAACGGTCGGCGTGCTCGATCACCATGATCGTGGCATTAGGCACATCCACACCCACTTCGATCACCGTTGTGGACACGAGAATTTGCAGCGCGCCGCGTCGAAACTCATCCATCACCGCATCTTTCTCCTCGTTCTTCAGCCGGCCGTGAAGCAGGCCCACCCGGATGCTGGGAAAGACGTTCTTGGCGAGTCTTTCATATTCCGCCGTTGCGGCCTTCAGTTCCTGTTTCGATTCTTCAATCACCGGGTAGAGGACGAAGCCCTGGCGTCCGCGCGTCACTTCGCGCCGCATGAATTCCCATACGCCCTTCAGAGACGCTTCGTCGCTCCAGCGCGTTTCAACAGGCGTGCGACCTGGCGGCATTTCGTCGATCACGGAAAGATCGAGGTCGCCATAAAGAGTCAGCGCGAGAGTGCGGGGAATCGGAGTGGCTGTCATCACCAGCACGTGCGGTGACGCGCCTTTCTCGATCAGCCGCTTTCGCTGCAGAACCCCAAAGCGGTGCTGCTCGTCCACAATTACGAGACCGAGCCGCTTGAATTGAACGGGATTTTCGATTAACGCGTGCGTGCCGACGACGAACTGCGCGGCGCCGCTTTCCACTCGCGCGAGAGTATCGGTCCTCTCGAGCCGCTTTTGGCCGCTGACGAGCAATTCAACCTGGTATCCAGTTGCCGTCGTTGGCCCGTCGCAGTGAAACACGCGCCGCGCGGAGAGGTAGTGTTGAGCGGCGAGAATTTCCGTTGGCGCCATTAACGCGACTTGATAACCGTTCTCGATCGCGATTGTGGCTGCTTCGAATGCCACAATCGTCTTACCGCTCCCGACGTCTCCCTCCAGCAACCGGTGCATCGGATAAGGCTGTTCGAGGTCAGCCGCGATTTCGGCAAGCACGCGTTTTTGCGCCGCTGTCGGCTTGAACAGCAAGATTCGTTTCAATGCCTGGCGGATTTTGTCCTCGCGAACGCGCATTGCGATTCCGGTCAGATGATGTTCTTGCTGGCGTCGGAGTGCGAGCGCGAGCTGATAATAAAAAAACTCCTCGAAGATCAGCCGGATCTGCGCCGGGCTGCGCCAGCTGTTGAGCAACTCGAGGCTTTCGTTCTTCGGTGGGAAATGAGCATACAACAGGGCCTGGCGGCGCGTCGGGAACCTGTAGCGTTCGCGAATCGCGGCCGGCAGTGGGTCGGGAACATTGGCATCGAAGTCGTTCAGCACCGAATAGATGATTCGCCGGAGCATTCGCGAGCTGATTGCACCGATAGCTTCGTAAATTGGAACGATCCGGCCCACTTCGGTAGAATCAGCCGGCGCTCCGTCCGCGCTCCCTATAAGCTCGATCTGCGGGTTCACCATTTCTAGCCGGCCCGGTCTATGCGGATCCGCGTCCACTTTTCCATGCATCACGAGTCTTTGGCCCTGCTTGAATTTGCCCTCGAGATACGAGCCATGAAAAAAGCGTGCGTAGAGCGTCCCGGAACCATCGCGCACGGCGATGTGAAACACGCCGCCCCGCCCGCGGGCGAACCGAATTGTGCCGCCGGCGTTGGCTACTTCGACCAAAATCGTGTGCGGCTGCCCGGGGATAATCTCGGCAATCGGCGTAAATCGAATGCGATCTTCATAGCGGAACGGCAGATAAGCCAGCAAGTCCCGCACAGTGAAAATTCCGCGCTCTTCCAGCAGGGCGGCGCGATGAGGCCCCACTCCGCGCAGGTATTTCACCGGATTTGAAAGTGCGATGGTCACAAGAGAAATGAGCAGCGCGAGGCTCATACACTCTGCGCGGCGGCATGACTTACGTTTATACCATCCCTGCCAGGAAAAAAACGGAAGGCGAGAGGGGAGGGGCTGCCGGTGGTCGGGCGGCAACCCCTTTGCGGCAGAGAGAGAAGAGTTACTTCAGAAAAAAATCCTTGAACGTCTTTTCGACTGCCTTACTAAACTTGTACACGTTCTTAACGGGCTAGAGGGCAATGCAACGGCTGTTTCATTGAATGCAGTGCCTCGAACACTGCGTCAGAATAGCCGCGCGCTGTTCCCGCTACTATCGGGATGAGTCCCTAAATTAGACGGGAAGAATGCCTTAAAGCGGCCCAAACCCTTACGCGTCTAGACCCGCTGAAAAAAGGCGATGCACACGACCGAAGCCGGCCGTGTGCATCCTCATGCGCTCGTAACGGCCTAATCTGCCGCCGTGGTCGTTGTGGCGGTCACGCTAACCTGCTGTCCGACAAGCACCGGTCCGCTGGAGGTTTGAAAGATAAGGCCCCCCATCGTAACGTTGTTGCCGCTGGCGAGCCCGGAGAAACCAGTCACGCCGGTGAAGGTGGTGCCTGTTCCGGTATCGACGGTGACTTGATTGACGTCATTACTTGTAAACAAGCCGTTCAGTCCATTCGTGGTGAACGATTGATTGCCCGTGTTCAGTGTATTAATGGTGCCCGTGAACTGAGTGGGGGCAAGCATCACCTGATCGGCTGTGAGCATGGCGGGTGCTCCTCCAGTCCCCGCCGTGAACGCCGTCGAGTTGAGCACAACCGACTGGCCCACACCGACATCGCCGAGGCTCGCGAAATTCAGGCCGCTCGGCAACGTCGCACCGTTCGATTGTATGCTGAACGTCGTTTGCGGATTCGTGGTTACGGTGACGACTTGTCCCACCTTGACTCCAGAGTTCGCGGTTGCAAAAGCCGGCGTTATGCCTGTTATCACCACTTCCGCTGTATTTGAACTGGGAGTGACTCCAATTACCGTACCCGTCACACCTTGGGTAATTCCATTTTGGAGAGAAATGCTCGAAATCGTCGCCGTCGCGCCCGAAGCTCCAGTCGTTCCAAAGTTTAGGCTGACGATTTGGTCTTTCTGCACGCACGCAAACGTATTCGCAGTCGTGCAGGTCGAGGAGGTATTGAAATTGTTAAACACCGTGTTGTTTGTTGTTCCCAGCGTCAGTGTCTGGCCCGTCTCCGTATCGGTCACGGTGACTTGATTCGTGCCGACAGCTGTTACTTGGCCTGTCACGTTGACAAAGTCGTTGAGGTTGCCGGTAGTCGCGTTTGTAGTCGTATTGGTTGTCACGGTTACGCTTGGCGCGAGTGACAACGTGCCATTGGAATTCGCGAACGACGCTCCCGTGTTGAAGTCGATATTGATGTTGATAGGCGTATTGGCCGTCAGCGTGAGAGGGAACGGAGCAGTTGAAATCGTCACCGAGGTCGGATTGAACGCGGGCGCTAGCGTACAAGTTGTGGTATTCGAGGTTGCCGGCGGGCAGGAAGTAGTGCCGTCCGTGAATGTAGTGGTCGAGTTGTTTAGAATTGTTGCCGAAGCGTTCGTGAAGGTGATCATAATGCTGTTGAACGTGCCTGCGTCCGCGCTTGTATTCGCCAGAAGTTCGTTCATGGTTTGCAGGTTCGAAAGGTTCACTGTCACCGGGCTCGACAGGAGTGATGTCGAGCTGCTCCCAGTCGTGCCCTGCAAAGTAACGCCCGTAACTTGAACCGTAAGCGAAACAACGGTTAAGCCCGACGGTATGGTTGATTGATCCTGGATTGTGAGAACTATTGGGACGCTATTGGCCGTCGTGTGATGACCGGAGCCGCCACAGCCAGCCATAAGTGCCATTAGAAAAGGTACTGCCGCGAATAGTACGAATACCTTGCGCTCTGAGAGCCCTCCTCGGGGAAAATGGGTTTGGACGACGCCTCATTGTCCACGTGATCCAGAACGGATGAATCCAGCGAATGAAGTATTCTGACTTACAGAAAACACTGCACTGCGGTTGGGAACGTTGTAGAGAAGCCTTAGAATCGACTGCGCTCGCATTTTTACTTCAAAAATATATAAGTACTAAGTAAAAATGGAACTTCGCTGATTTACTGCTCAGCCCCGCGTGTCTTGGTAGCTTGCATCCTTCTCACTTCCGAATCTGGCCCGAGCGGTCCGAGCGATATCCAACGAACAACGCGTCGATATTCAGTCGCTGGCCCAATCGAACAGCTTTTGAGAAGTTTTCGCTCCATACCGAGTGGCGCACTCCGTGCATTATCTCCAATTCGTATCGACTTGAATTCTCTAACTAGCGGGTGGGGCGCTTTCACGAGCTAGTAACCCGCTCTGTTACAACAGGATGCACCTTAAATGCATCCAATCGAGAGGCAGCACTGTGGGTCAGCTGTCCGATAGTGGGAAATACGCGTTCGCGGATGCTCACCAACGGCCACTTCGGCCGTCTATGCATCCGGAACCTGCAGAAAGGGCAGAGGTCGACACAAGCGGCAATCGCCAAGCTGATCCGACGGATCAGCGTCCAGGCGACGCGAAACCGGCCGTCAAACCTATGGGGATGAGCGTCGCACTCGACGGAGATGCGCGCCAGGCAGCAGCGGCGAGGATTGCTGAAGAGCAGGGTCTCGTGCGCAATGCGCAGGCGGGCGACCGTCTCGCTTTCGAGGAGTTGGTGCATCGCTATGATCGAGAGGTTTTGCGGCTGGCCCTCAATCTGGTCCATCGTTCCGAAGATGCCCGGGACATTTACCAGGAAAGTTTCATGCGGGTTTACAAGAATCTGCACCGATTCCGGTTTGAGTGCAGCTTCTACACTTGGCTCTACCGAATCGTTACCAACGTCGCCCTCGACCACTTGCGCCGCCGAACCAGCCGCCGCGAAGATCAAGCACCGGTGCCGGATGAAGCGGAAGGCGGCACCAGAGATTTCTTTGATCGCCAGCCCGAAGTTAGAGCCGCTGCTAATCCTGAGCGCAGCCTTTTGGGACAGGAGCTTGGGCGACACATCTCAGCGGCGCTCAAGAGGCTTTCGCCGCGCGAGCGCATGGTCTTCGAGATGAAACACTATCAGGGCTTGAAACTGAGGGCGATTGGCGACATGCTCGGCACCTCAGAAGAAACGGTAAAGAACTCGCTGTTCCGGGCGACGCGGAAATTGCGCGCGAGCCTGGATTGCATGCGGTAACCAGCGAGATGATTTGACGGACGGAGAAAATGCAAGAAGGCCAAGACGACATTTTGAATTCGGCGGCGTGCGAAGAGTTTGATTCACGCCTCATGCTTCTCGCAGCCGGGGAATTGACGCCGGATGAAGAAGCGGACGTGGCCGACCACTTAAAGCACTGTGCACGTTGCACCGAAGCCCTTGAGAGAGAGCGCGAGTTGGTCGAATGCTTCGCGGCAAGCCGCATCGAACCCGATGCCGCTCTCCTCGCAAGTTGCCGGTCCGGTCTCGAAGACGCGCTCGATCTCCAGGAAGAGCGCAGCTGGCTGCGCCGGGTCACGAATGTGTTTCTTCCCGCAGGTGGGCTGGCTCCGCGCCCCGCCTGGAGCGCAGCATTCCTGGTGCTCGTGGGATTTTCCGTTGGAATTCTCGGCCCGCGTTTCCTTCAGCGCACAATGCCAGTTTCTGGCGACTCGGATACTGCGACTTCGAATGACACAACTGGTTCTTCGAATTTCGCTTCCCAATATCCCAGCAGCTCTTCGAGCGGAGCTCCGATCGATTTGCACAGCGCGCAGGTGGCCAATATCAGCGTGATGCCTTCAGGTGGCGGACAGCCGCCTCAAGTGGAATTGCAGATGCGCGCACAGCAGCCCTTCCGCGTGCAGGGCACAGTCAATAACCCAAATGTTAAAAGCGTCCTCCTGAATATTCTCAGAAACAACGACCGCTTCGATCCTGACGTACGTCTCGATGCCGTGGATCTTCTTCGCGCCAAGAACGATGACCCAGAAGTGCGCGACGTTCTTTGCCATGCGGTGCACACTGATCCAAATGCAGCAGTGCGGTTAAAAGCTCTCGAAGCGCTCAATGGCGCTGAGCCGCAGGATCTGGTTCGAAAGACGCTGCTCGACGCTCTCGTTGACGATCGTAATCCCGGCGTTCGTGTGGAAGCGATCAATGCGTTGCGCAACATGGCAGCACAAGGCAAAGTGGTTTCCGATGACCACATGATTGCAGTGCTGCGCGATCGCATGCAAAAAGATCCCAATACCTATATCCGACTACAGAGCGCGGCCGCAATTCGCGATCTTGGCCCGCGCGAGAAATTCTAGATCATGCGCCTTCACATTCCGGGCTTTCGTCTCTCGCGATACTGGTACGTTGCCCTGAATGGCGTGATCTGTGCGCTTCCTCTGTTTTATCCCCATACCGGAATCGCCCGCGAAAAGCAGCCTGCGGAGTCAGCGAAATCCGGACCGCGCGTTGCGTCGCAATTGAACGGTTCCGTTCCCACGAAAAATGGCCAGCGCCTTCGTCTTGTGATCGATCTGGGCAACGTCGTGGTTCACACCCAAGAAACGAACCAGGTTGACTACCGCGTGCGCCTTGAGACGGACTCTTCCCAAAAAGACGCGAAGCTGCTTCTGAAGAGTTTTTCGATGAACGCACGCCAGACAGCCGATGGTGTGTACCTGCGCGGACAGACTGCCGGATGCCAGTGTCGCGGCCGTTTGTGGGTCACGGTGGAAGTGAATGTGCCTAAGAACTACAACGTCGAACTCTCCACCGGCGGCGGCAATGTCGAAACCGAAGATCTCAACGGGCGGCTTGGAATTTCCACAGCAGGCGGCAACATCCTGGCGGGGAATGTTGGCGGACCCGCTCGTTTGAACACGGACGGCGGTCACATCACGGTCAAGAATGTCTCCGGCGACCTGGTCGCAACGACCGGCGGCGGCCATATCACCACTGGCTCAATCGCCGGCAATGCCACACTGCACACAGTTGGCGGACACATCCGCGTGGCTTCGGTTGAAAACCTCGCTCGGCTCGATACCGGCGGCGGCAATGTAACTCTCGAGCATTCGGGTGGAGAACTTGTCGCTTCCACCGGCGGCGGCCAGATTGACGTTGGAGAAGCCGCCGGGCTGGTGAAAGCAAAAACCGCTGGCGGCGGAATTCGAGTGGTCCGTGTGTCCGGCCCGACCAATCTTGAAACCGGCGGCGGAAGTATCTACCTCACGGAAGTGGACGGCGCGGTGAAAGCCTCCACAGAAGCAGGAGGCGGAATTACGGCTTGGTTCGTCTCCACCGCGAAGCCCGGGACGTGCGATTTTCAATCGAGTGACGGCGACATCGTCGTTTACCTGCCGCGCAAGCTTCCGATTACGATCGACGCTCAGATTCAAGACGGCGACGATCATCGCGTGATTTTCGACCCAGCTTTCCCGGTGAAGATCACTTATGACGACGCGTCGAACGGAACGCGTCGGCTCCGCGCAGCCGGTGAATTGAATGGTGGCGGCCAAGTGTTGCGATTGCGAACTGTGGCGGGGAATATCCACTTGATGCTCAGCGATGCGGATAAGCAGCTTGTGATGTACAGGCAGCAGATGGAGCAACTGGAGCAGAATCTGCGAATGCAGATGCGCTTGCTGGAACAATCCATGGCGGCAGACAGCCGGCCCTGAAGCGCGCTCGGGATTTGTTTTCAGGTCAGTTGATGGGAATGCAGTCGAGGGGGCGTACCGTGAACAAGAAAATGCGGGAAACTCGGCTCCGGTCTCAGACTCTGCGGTTTTTCGAAACCGCAGGCTGCGCTGTTTTGTTGCTTGCGGGCGTCGCCGCTTTTGCAACGCCTGGTTTCGGTGCGGTTACGAATCGCCAGACTTTCGAACATAGCTATCCACTGGCGCCTGGCGGAAGTTTTTTGCTCGAAAACGTGAACGGCTCCGTGCAGGTAGAAGGCTGGGACCGCGACGAAGTGGAAGTCGAAGCGGTGAAGACCGCCGACACGGACGGACAGGATCTGGAGCGCGTCAAGATTGACGTGGATAGCGCGCCCGGCCAGGTTTCTGTTCATACCCGATATCCGAAAGGTGAGGGTGTCGAAGTCGCCGTCGAGTATCACGTCCACGTTCCGTATCGCGTGCTCCTGGGCAGCATCGGTACCGTCAACGGCAGTGTGCTGGTACGTGGCGTTGACGGTGGTGGTGATCTGCGTTCGGTCAACGGGAACGTTGAGGTTCTCAATAGCGCCGGCCGTTTCAGCGCGAAGACCACCAACGGCGATTTGCGTCTTGAGCTACACGAAGTGCTCGACGGAGCGCCGATGAATCTCGAAACCGTGAACGGCTCCGTGGTACTCGGCCTTCCCTGCAACGCAAAAGCAAATCTGAAAGTCCTGAGCATGAATGGCGAGTTCCATTCCGAGTTGCCAGTGACGTCGACTGTAGGCGAGCCGGCGGCGCGCGCGTTTCGCGGAAAGCTCGGCACAGGCGGTGGCGAAATTTCAGTGCGCACCATCAATGGTGGCGTACGCCTGATTTTGCAGCGGCCAGGCGTCTAGGGCTCACGATTCAGGTAGCCACGACGACGTATTTCTCATCGTGGGCATTTGAGTTTCCGGTTTTACGGGGCGTAATCCAACCAAGAGGATGAAACCCATGAAGCATTTCGGACACCCATCTCTTCCGGGCGCGGGAATTCTGCTGCTACTAGTCGCAGGAGCCACCCAGTCCGCGTACAGCCAGCCGCAACAGCAAGTTACCCCACCCGCGCAAGGCAGCTCTAACGCTGCACCGCCCCCATCCGACGAAAAGTGTCAGGATTTCGACCGCTGCATGAAACAAATGGAGGCCCAGGTTCGTACCATCGAGAAAGAGATTGAAGCCGGGCTCCCCGAACTGGAGCGCGCAGCCAAGGAGGTGGAGATGAGTTCGCCCGAAATGAGCAGACTGAGCAGCCTCTCCGCCAAGTCGCAGGCCAGTGGAGATGAACTCGCGTCGCGTGCGGCAGAATTGGGAGCACGCGCTGAAGCGTTTGCTCAGCAATTTCAGCAGGACGCCCAAGAGAAAGCTCAGGATGCCCAAGAGAAGGTCCAACGGGACCAGGATAAAATTCAGGAAAACATCGATCGCGTCTTCAGCATGTCGCCCGGCGTTGTCGTGTCCTCGACAGACGAAGGAGGCTGGCTGGGAGTCGAGATCGCAGAAGTCACAGCCGAAAAAGCAAAGGATCTGAAGCTCTCCGCCGTGCGCGGCGTCATTGTGGACGGCATCGAGCCCGACAGCCCCGCGGCGAAGGCCGGTATAAAAGAAAAAGATGTCATCACCCAGTATGACGGGCTGCCAGTCGAAGGTGCCGTGCAATTCCGGCGGCTGATCCGCGAAACGCCGCCGGGCCGCTCCGTCACGTTGGAAATCTCACGCGCCGGCTCGCTCCAAAATATTTCCGTAGAGCTCGGTGACCGCACTGATGTCTACGTAAGAAAAATGAAAGGAAAAATGCGCGACTTCGGCGGCGCGTATTCGTTCTCGATGCCGAACGTCGAGGAGTTGCCTGATATGCCGGAAGTGATGGACTCGCGTACTCCAGTTTTGGGAATCAACGCGGAAGATCTCACCAGCCAGCTTGGTTCTTATTTCGGTGCGCCTAACAATGCCGGAGTCCTCGTCCGGGAAGTTCGCCCCGGAACACCCGCTGACAAAGCAGGCCTGAAGGCTGGCGATGTAATTACAAAAGTGGAAGGCAAAGAAGTTCGCACTCTCGCCGATCTGCGCGCTCAGCTGCGCGAGAAGAGCAATCAAGCTTCGGTCAACATGTCTGTCCTGCGCAAAGGATCAGAGATCGCGGTCACAGTCCCAATTGAAAAGCCGCGCCCGATGGAGCAAATGCATTCCGTCCATCGCGCTCAACTCTAACCGAAACGTTCTTACCTATTTCGTCGAAGGCCCGGGAATTCCCGGGCCTCTCCCTTGCACTCGGTCCCTTCCGCCTCGACGGTCGTCGGGCACACGGTAGATGATTTACCGTATGTCAGCGCGACTGTGCCCTGCTGTAACCTCAATCGCGAACCGCTGCTGAAGAAGGCGTAGCAGAGCTGCTGCCTCTCGGAATTCCGAAAGACCAAATAACAATCCTCACGCCCCAAGCCACAGAAAAAGAACTCGCGGCCGTTCCGACCGTCGAAGCCGAACGAACAGCCAGGAATGGGAAAGGCCCTCGGAGCCGCCGTTGGAGGAGCTGTGGGTCTTGCCGGCGGAATGGGCGCGGCGGGAGCGGTGATGAGCGCTCTAGTTCCTGGAGAAGGCCCCGTCCTTGCAGTAGGTCTGGCAGGAGCGGCTTTGTTGGGCACGATCGGAGCCGCGACAGGTGGCGCGATCGAAAAATCTCTTTCAGACGGCTTGCCCTCCGACGAACTATTTATTTACGAGGACGCCCTTCGCCAGGGCCGCACAGTCCTCGTTGCCATGGTAGATGGTTCCCAGCAAGCGGAAGCAGCTCGAGGGGCGCTCGAAAATGCCGGCGCGGAAAGTATCGACGGAGCACGCCATATGTGGTGGCTTGGCGTTCGCGATGTCGAGAAGGAGAAATACGAACGGACCGGCGGCGATTTTGAGAATGACGAGAGCGATTTTTGTTGTGGTTTTGAAGCCGCCTTGCACGCGGACAACCGCGACCAATCCTACGAAATCTGTCGCGACAAGCTGCGCGATCGGTATCCGAACAACCACGAGAGCGACGCTTTCCGGCGGGGCTACGAACGCGGAGGCGCCTACCTCGCAGCCCTGAAAAACCGCCGGAATTAAACAGCCCGCGGGCCCGCGGTCAAGCGCTCACGCTCTTGAAATTTGGAACCTGAAATGTGACGGCTACCGTCGTGCCAGAGGGTCCCGAGTCGATCTGCATCGTGCCCTCATACGGCGCAAGCCTTTCTCGCATTCCTTGAAAACCCACTCCCGAACCGTGCGATTGAATCTCTAAGAGCTTCTCGGGAGAAATTCCTCTGCCGTCATCCGATACCACAACATGTAACACGTGCTCCTGAGTCGCGAGTTGGATCGACGCGTTCTTGCAGCCGGAATGCCGATGAATGTTGGTCAGGCACTCCTGGACGACGCGAAAAACAGCAAGCTCCAAACCCTCCGGCATTCTGCTGAATTTTTCAGGCATAGTCAGGCTGATGTCCACCCCTCCGCGTTCTTTCAGCCCCCTCACGTACCAATCAAGCGCGGCCGGCAGACCCACCTCATCCAACAGCGGAGGGTGTAGTAAATAAGACATCGTACGGATGCTTTGCGTAAGCTGCTGCGTCAATGCGAAGTTTTCCTGAGCCACCTGGGTAAGCTTCGGAGAGACTTGTTGAGTTTCCAGGAGCATCGCCTGCATGTTCATCCCCAGTGCTGCCAGCACTTGCCCTGCGCTGTCGTGCAGTTCCCGCGCGATTCTGCGCCGCTCGCTGTCCTGGATTTGCAGCAAGCGCCGAGACAAGTCCCTCAGCTGTCCCGTCCGATGCTCTAGTTCCTCGGTCCGTCCTAGCACCTGCTCTTCGAGAGTCGTAGTGAGCTGACGATATTTTTTCTCCACATTCTTAAGGTCGGTGATATCCACCCCGGTTGGATGAAGGTAGATCATCCTGCCCTGATTGTCGCGAATGGGGTGAAGCGCAAAATCCACCACGTGTTCGCTGCCGTCCGCCCATCGATATGGCAGCACTTCACGAAACGCTTCTCCCCGCGCCGCTTGCAGCGTCGCCGCGCGAATTTGCGCCTGTGCTTCCGCTGAGCCTCGCCACCAGGCCGTCTCCCAAAAAGGCTGCCCAATAATATCTTCGGCACGGTAACCGCACATATCCAGGCTCAATCGGTTTGCGTCGAGCATGATTCCGTCGAGGCTCATCACTCCGGCGAATACCGTGGTTTGTTCAAAGACTGCCTTGAACTTCGCGGTCGCTGCACGCGCTTCGTCCGCATAGGTCTGCTCTCGTAATCTTCCCCGGCGATTCGATTCCCCCATAACGATAATCAGGCCGGACACGATCAAGAAGCCCACGAAGCTCGTATATTCGACGTTCGTGTGACCAGACCACACGGAATGGCCAGTATGGGGCAAGAACCAAAACCAGATGCCTGCTGAGCCTACTGCACTTGTGGCTATCGCCGGCCCAACGCCGCAATACCAGACGGAGAAAACCACAGCCGGACACAGCACCAGATAAAGAATTTGGTTTCCTAAAAGAGGCGCTAACAGCTGGCGGAGCCCGAGAGCAAGCACGGCCGACAAGACACCGATAGCGTATGCTCTCAGCGCGGTCTGCCCTTTTCGACCGTCAGCGGT
>Ga0307475_10001589_pt1 | contig 13517 bp, 9 predicted proteins | sample atmos_gasesECM1C_FD_203317 | JGI IMG/M metagenome (GOLD analysis project Ga0307475, IMG submission 203317) | Hardwood forest soil microbial communities from Morgan-Monroe State Forest, Indiana, United States - atmos_gasesECM1C_515 | ecosystem: Environmental > Terrestrial > Soil > Temperate... | reverse complement strand
CTGCCGTCATACCTGAGATCGACGCATAGATGATTCGCCGCGGCGAAGCGGATGATTTCTAGAGTCGAACGGGAGGGGAGCGGAACGCCCATCGGCAGCACTCGCGAGCGGATGGCGATCTCGCCCGCGCCGTGCTGAATCAAAGCGCGTTCCGGAACTGGAGCCCTGCTCGTAATCCAGCTAAAGATCTCGGGCAGCGCATCCCAGAAGTCACTGAGCGGCAGTAGCACGGGGAGTTGGTGCGACAGCATGTCCGACCACATCCCCTCAAGAGCTTCGCGATTAGGAATCAGCGACTGGAACGTAGGGACCGGGATTGCCTTGTATTCGCATTTCTGCCGGAGCACGTCCCAAAGCACCGTGGCCGTTGGCCGGCTGTCCGTGTGCCGGAAGAGGTTCACGACGTCGTAAAGATCGCGGGGCCGCGTGCGTTCACCGAGTGCGCGGAGTTTTTCTGCGAAGGCTTCCTCATAGGCGTAGCAATTGGCCCAGATTCCGCCTTCTGGGCGGTCGCTGTAAGGATGAAACACTTCGCGTCGCACAGAGGGAAGGACGAGCCTCTCGTCCGCCGTCAGGTCGAGTTTGATCTTCGGCCAGCCGCCTGAGGTTGGAGAAACCGGTCCGCGGTAAGCGATCTTGCCCTGGCAGTTGGGGCGGCCGCGCGGGTTGTCGTAAATATCAAATTCGAGCTGATCAGCGGGAATATTGAGACCGGATTGGTCCGTTGCCCAGGAGACGACTTCCTCGAACACTCGCCGAAGGAATTCCTCGTCTAGGTGATCCTCATTACGAAGCGTGAAGTCCAGGTCCTCCGAGAAGCGATATGTCTCGAAGTAACACTTCTTAAGACAGGTGCCGCCCTTGAAGATCCACCTTTCAGAAAGCTCCTCATGCGCGTTGATGCCGGCGAGTATCCAGCCGAGGACGTAGTCCTTCTCCGCAATGTGTGGCAACAGCGAAAGCGACGACGCGGCTTCGAGGATTTCGCGCCTGTCGATCATGAGGCCGATTGTCTCCTGGCTGACGGCAACCAAAGACGCCAGGCCGTGACGAGTTTTTTCGGAGGAAGCGAAGGATCAAGCCGGGCATAACCCTGTGTCAATCGTGAGCGGCACTCGGCCGCGAGCTTGTCATCGTGCAAGCGCGTCTCTGCAAGATATCCGAGACGCTTGAACACAACGCCATTACTAAATTGCTTCGCGTACTGGATCAACGAATCACGATCAGCGGTCTTCGTAGCGAGATACGCGCTCAGGCTATCAGCTACGTGGTCGATGCCACCGCCCACCTCTGGCGCGGCGATCATATCGACCAGCGTACGCTCGGGGTCCGATATAGACACTTTGACAGAACCGCGCCACAGCGTTTTCAATCCAAAGAGCCGTTTCGGCTTCACGTTGTGCAATACAAAAACCGCACCTTGGGCGATCACGCGTTTTTCTGTAACACGCCGTGTAGTGAAGACGAAGGTCTCATTGAAAAGCTGCTCGGTCAGTTCCCAATGATGGGTGGCCGTCCAGCCGCCGATGTAGCATTCATTGAAGAGCGTTGGTACGAGGATCCAGGGGTCTGCGATCACCTGTTCGCTGCCAGCCAGGTCCAACGGCACAGGTACATAAAGCCCATGTCCTATCCGCCGGAGCCAACCCTGCTGTTTCCACCGCGATAGGAGCTTAGCCGCGGTGCGCCTTTCGATCCCGAGTGTCCGAGACGTAACATCAACCGACACGACTTCCTTTGCGGCCCGGAGTACTGCGCCGAGGCGCGCGCGGTGAGCTGGCAAGGATTCTATTCCCGATTCCATGGCTATATAACAATACTACAAGTTCGCATTTTGTGAGAACTTCATGTGATGTCATATAGTCAATTCCCTTCGCAACCCATCGATGAGTTTCCCAAGATTGCCAGAAAAGCGTGGTCAGTTCCAGGCGCAAAATTACGCACGGCGAATTCGCACGTCTTCAAAATCCGATGTTTATAGCCGAATTGCGAGCCACGACTATATTGGTCGGGCCCAAATTCCGCGGCACAGATGGCCAGCCGACTTGCGCCGCGACCTCCTGTCTGAACCGAATCCTATACCCCACGCAGGAAACCTCAACAACTTCGACCTTTAGTTAGCGGACGCACAACACGGAGACCCTGGAGACCGAACGATCCTACAGTTTCCGCCAACTGGCTTTTCCTGAGTGGGTACTCAAAAGCGCTACTCCGCCCATACAACACGAGCGGGTAACTTTATCGCGTCCCTCGAAATCGGCTCGGCAACTTTCAGGCGCTCACCATCAGAATCAAACCGCGCATCACTCAAATCCACCTCCATCTGTGGCAGAGATTGCGGCACTTCAGAGCGATCTAACAGGCCACGCGCCTCCAACTCTTTGGCCGTGGCTCGATACATCTGCTGCTGCTCTTCGATGAACGCCAAAACCGCGCCGGTAAATTGTCCAAGCGACGTAAACTCGATGTTGGTCTCTACATCGGTTTCCCACGGAATCTCCTCCGGGGGAATACCCAACATCTCGGCAATGAAGGCGCGTCGCTGCTCTCGACCGAGGTACATACCGGCCATCCCGCAACTATTTCCGAGATAATGCGTGGACTCGACCCGAGTGACATAAATGGGATCAACGCCTCCCACCAAAATCGAAGCTCCTTCACTCGGCTCAGTGGAAAGCCTGTATTGCCCGATCTTCGGCCAATCGTCCCGCTCAGCCTCTGAAGGTTGCATGCAACTTCCTCCGACACCATATCCGATTTCCGGGCCACCCGGGGCGATGGCAAACACCTTCGCCTGGACGGTTATGTCGCCGAGTAGTTTTCTCGCAAATCCCGAACGCGGATGCAGGGCCAACAGAGCCGCGCTGACGTACTGCAAGGTAGAGTCGTCCTTTACGGGAGAACGATAGAGATCCAGGCTCAAAGGCCCGGACTCCTCTACAGGCATACGGGCAAGCATAATTGCCGCAGCAGTCTCGAAGTCCGCTGCCAAGTTGCGCAACGCGGTGCCAGGCACCGGAGCCTTCAACTGAATCAGTGCGTCCAGCACGACCGTCATCGCGTCCCGCTCCTCTTCTTGCTCCGATGAAAGATGCCGCCATCGCCCATCGTCGGAAGGAGTCTGCGGGGAAAGAGGTTGCCATTCGCTGCCGAGCGATAGTAGTTCCGACATCGCAGATTCGTCGTGGGTAAGCATGGCGTCGTAGGCTCGCCATGCGACTGCCTTCGGCTCTTCCCTTCCTACCCAACCGCCCGGGCATGAATTTGCAGTGGACGCCACGGGTTCGGATGGGATTTGTGCTTGGTTGAATGGCGAAAGTAGCGCCACCTGGCATCCAAGGGACAGCAAGCGATGAAGAAGACTCATGAGCACCTCTGCCAACTACGCAGAACCGCACGATGCTTTCCTAGCTGTATTCCATGGATGCTCCTGGCATTGCGAGTGTTGTCCGCCGCCCTCGATTTCAGCGCGCAACCAGATCCAGTCATTTCTGTGTCCAAAAGTTTGGGTATCCGGCAGAGCTCCAGCGTCTCACGTCACACCGTTTTCACTTCTTATCGTGGTGGCAAACCCGCTACTGCAAATTGGCCGCAGCCGCTCTCTCTGGAGGGGAAGCGCGGTTCGTCTAAACTGACAATGCGCCGTGTACCCGCGGTGTACCTCACTTGGGTGAATTCGATGTTTTTATAGTTTCTGCCGTCTTCTAGAATCAGCAAGTTGCATGGAATCAGCGGGGGTCCGAATTCCGATTCCCCCCGCCGGCACCACTCTTCGTCTTCATTTGAAAGGAATTACACGGCTGCGTTTCTTCGTGTACCCAGCCTGTACTTCTTGTGGCGATCCGTAAATATCCCAGTTGCGGCACACCTTAGTCACATCTTGCGCGGGTGCAAAATTCGCACCAGAAACTCGCCACTCAAAAGAGCAGACTATCCTCGAGTTTGCGTTCGGTGGTTTTCAAAGGGGGTAAAAAACACTGAAGCCGGCCCAAAGGCCCGCTTCGCTTCCTGCCCACCGAGGAACGGGGGGGATACACAACGTATTATACTCCCTTGTCTAAGCCGATAATTGGGTCGGAATGCTAGCATTTGCTGCCAAACACGTTTACTCTTCTAGGTAGAGGCGTCTTCTCCGATGACCATCCGAGTCGAGCTCAATGCTGAGACTGAAGCACGCCTCAAGGCCGAGGCACGCGCTAAGGGCTTACCTCTGGAAAAGGTAGCCGAAGAACTTCTCAAAGAAGCTCTCACTGAGCGGAGTTTGCCACGTGGTCGGATGAGTGTTGAAGAATTTCATCGAATGCTTGACGCGATGGCGGAAGGGTCCGGACGACTGCCAGACTTGCCCACCGAGAGCTTTTCGCGCGAGAGTTTCTATGAGGACCGGCTAGATGGCAGAGATGCCGTACCTCGTCGATAGCAATGTCCTTCTCCGGTGGGTGAAACCCGACCATAAAGATTATCCCGCCATCGTCTCAGCCACGGATGCCATTCTTGGACATGATGGCGTGCTCTGTTACACCTCCCAGAATGTCGGCGAATTTTGGAATGCCTGCACGCGCCCTGTGGATCGCAATGGCTAAGGCCTCTCGCCTCAAGAGACAGACCGACTCGCAAAGTTTTTTGAGGAAAAGCTCCGCTTGCTCCCGGACAGCCTTGCCGTTCACGAACAGTGGCGCAAACTTTTGGTAACGCATGGCATCTCCGGCGTTCAGGTTCACGACGCGCGCCTTGTCGCGGCAATGCGCGTACACGGGGCTAAACGCATCTGACGTTCAATGACAAGGACTTTGTCCGCTACACCGATATCGAAGCCGTGCATCCTCGCAGTGTTTCGCTCGCCTGATCAAGACCACGAGTTCACTCCCGCGCTCGCCGCCGTGAAGGCACACCTAAGCCCGTGACTGACGTCACAGACAAACTCCTTGTGACCGCTGACTCTGCTTCGTGTGACCAGAGGCGGTTGGCGATTCGTTACGCCAACTCGACGGTTACGTGTCAAGTGATCCTTTAGCGGGTGTAGAGTGGGTGGGGCTTTCGGGCTAGGTCGGAGGCCAAGCCAAGTGATATTCCTTCGCGATTGCGTGCGGGACCTCCGTTATAGCTGGCGACAATTCGCCGCCACGCCTTTGGTGACTTGCGTCGCAGTCCTCACTTTGGCTGTCGGAATTGGCGCAAACGCGGCGATCTTCAGCCTGCTGGACACTGCGCTCTTGCAAACCCTTCCCGTGCATGACCCTGGGAAGCTGCGGACCGTCGAGGTGGTGACGCGTTCGGGCGTCGAGGTGTCCAATATCCCCTCTGAGTTTTTCGATGAGTTGCGCAAGGACCCGCAGTCCTTTTCGGGCCTGTTTGGGTTCTGGCGAGGGCAAATGAATTTTGACGCCGGCGGAGACAGCGACCGGGTTCTGGTGCAAACGGTGTCGGGTAGCTACTATTCGACGCTCGGCGTTCCGAGTTTCCTTGGGCGCACGATCGACGAGCAAGATGAGAAGAACCACCAACGCGTGGCCGTGCTCAGCTATCCGTTTTGGGCCCGGCGTTTTAGTAGCGATCCGGCCATTGTCGGCAAGAGCGTCAACCTAAACGGCATTCCGACGGAAGTCATCGGGGTGACGCCACTGGCATTTTTCGGCACCGACCAGGGCGTTTCGCCGGACATCACGATTCCCCTCGACTATCCCGTGCAGTATGCGAATGTCTGGGCGACGGTAAGACTCAAAAACGGTGTGAGCGACAAGCAAGCACAAGCGGAGGCCGATGTTGCTTTGCAGCGGGCGCTCGAATTGATGCGCCCAGGCTTGGCCAACTATCGCGAGAGCGATCGGGAAGAAGTACTGACGCAGCGCGCGCTGCTGGCGCGCGGTGACCGAGGCCTGGGATTGGAGCTGGGGTCCTACACGGACTCGCTGCAAATCCTCATGTTGCTTTCCGGCGCGGTTCTGCTGATTGCGTGTGTGAACATCGCCAACGTGTTGCTCGCGCGTTTTACCGCCAGGGCGCATGAGATTGGTGTCCGGCTGACATTGGGCGCGAGCCGGCGACGCCTGGTACAGCAGTTCCTGGTGGAGAGTGCTTTACTTTCGGCGATGGCGGCAGCGGCGGGTCTTGTGCTTGCCTTTTGGATGCAGCGAGCGCTGGTTCTTCTGCTGATGGACGATGAAGCGCGGCAAGCGATTCACTTTACGATCAACGCCCACGTTCTGGCATTCAGCGGAGGCGCGGCGATTGCGACTCTGCTCCTATTTGGGCTTGTGCCCGCGTTACGTGCCACGAAGGTTGAGGTGCTGGCTATGATGCGGCAAGAGACGGGCGGAACGCGCTGGTCGCGTTCCGTTTTGGCGAAGGGACTCATCGTGGTCCAGATCGCTGCGTCTTTGATGCTGCTTTCCGGATCGGGCTTGCTAGTACGAAGCTTCAGCAAAATCACTGCGCTTCACACCGGCATGTCCGTAGAGAACATGCTGGTGATGAAGATTGGTCTGGGCTGGCGCGAGTATCAGCAGACGTATCCCTCAACGGTGTATCAAGAAATCATAGAGCGCGTACAAGGGGTGCCCGGCGTGAGGTCCGCCGCGTTCGGCGCGAACTTCGCATTCTCCTCAGGCGATTGGGTGAAATCAGTCTGGGTGGAAGGACAGCCGCCCGAGCATGACCAGATGGCCGCGTTCAATGTGGTCAGTCCCGGTTTCTTTTCTACCGCGGGAATTCCCGTGATTGAGGGCCGCGAATTTACCGACCGCGACGTTTTAGGCGCACCTAAAGTGGTCGTCATCAATGAGGCGTTTGCGAAGCGCTATTTCCCAGATCAAAACCCCATTGGGCGGCACTTTGGCGACAAAGGGGAAAAGTCGATTTTGAAGTATGAGGTCATCGGAGTGGTGGCCGACTCGCGAAACATGTTTTTGAAGAAGGCTCCGGGGCCAATGCTGTACGCGCCGTTGCTGCAGGATGAGCACGGAGATGCAACGAACGTGGTCTTGCATGTCCGCACGAGGGGAAATCCGAAGTTGATTCTGGATCGCGTGCGGGCCCAGATTCGCGCGCTGAATCCGCACGTTCCGGTGCACGACATTATGACACTAAGCGAACGGTTGTCGCTTGCGCAGCGGCCCGACCGCATGATGGCGATCCTGGCCGGTTTTTTTGGCTCGTTGGCGCTGCTCCTGACCGCGATGGGAATCTACGGAGTGATTGCCTATGCGGTGGGACGCCGGACGAGAGAGATTGGAGTGCGTCTGGCATTGGGCGCAACGCCGCGGAACGTTCTGCAGATGATTGTGCGCGAGACACTGACGCTCGTCGCGGCGGGAGCGATATTGGGCCTGCCGCTCGCCTTTATTTGTACCCGTGTGCTTAAGAGCATGTTGTTTGGAGTTGAGCCACAGGACCCCGTTACCGCCGTGGCGTGCCTTGTCGTGCTGCTGCTGGCCGGGGTCTTGGCCGGTTACTTGCCCGCCCGGCGAGCCGCAGTGCTGGAACCTGTCTCCGCGCTACGAAATGAATAGCCCGCGCTTAACGGCTTGGAGTTTCTCGTCGCCTTCGAACCTTAGGCGAAGCCACTTGCCTGCGCTGATTCCGTGTACCCGGCGTGTACCTCACTTGGGTGAATTCGATGTTTTTATAGTTTCTGCCGTCTTCTAGAATCAGCAAGTTGCATGGAATCAGCGGGGGTCCGAATTCCGATTCCCCCCGCCGGCACCATTGATTCTAAAAGTACTTATGTCCGCTTCCGTGAGGACGATCGGATCTTGCTCCCACGCTCGCGCCAAACTCGCGTCGAGCTGCCGCTGACGGTCGCGAACCCACGGCCTGTAAATGGGTTTCCGTTATTCGGATACTCGAGTGACCGAGGAGCATCGAGACTTGCTCGATCGGTACGCCACTCAGGAGCAACTCGGTCGCAAAGGTATCGCGGAATCGGTGAGCATGGCCTTCTGGGACTCCTGCCAGTTTGAAGAGATTCCTTAGCGTTCGCTCAAGTCATCTGGTCGTCTTCGTTAACATAGAAATCTCGGTCACAATTCTACATTCCTGGTAAAAACGCACAAATCGGAGAAGTTGAATCGGCCAAAGGGACCTTACCGGTAACCCGAACTAACCAGGAGTTTGTCCGCCGCTGGCAGAATGCAACAGTTAGATGCCGAACGATCCATGCTAGATTTGCCGAACGAAGTTGAGGAATCGTCTCGTTAAGGCAAACTGATAGGAGGGATCGTGAGAATCGCGCGATGGCTGATCGTGGCGGGCAGCCTCGTACTGTTCCTCACCGCTCTGCTGCACGGGTCTGGCTACGCTGAAATCAGCCTTGTGGTGGAGAAGAGTGATATGAAACCGTTTCTGATCGGTGGGTTCAAGGCACTGTGGCTGATGTTTTCGATCCACCTGCTCGTACTTAGCGCAATCTTCATCGTGACGAGCCAAACTCCAAAAGGAAGGCGCCTTGTTCTCCTCTGCACACTGATTCCAGCTTTCGACACCATGCTCCTATTCCATTTTGTCGGAGTGTTCATCGGCACGGTCGCCCTTGCAGTTGCCACGCTGCTCTTTCTCGTCGGCGGGTTCCTGCTGCCGGAGGGTGAGGCGGCGGGATAGATGGCGTGTGCTCAGGTGTTAGGCTCTCATCGTCGAGGGCATGAAAAACCTTGTAAACGGATCGCCGACGTCTTCGGCAGGATTGGAACTGCCCGGCACTACGTAGCTGTGGCTATATAGAGACAACATCCGGTTGCAGTTTGCCGGCACCTCGATCAGAAAAGTTGCGCCATCATGCAGAGTCCCCATATGAGTAGCAACAGCAAGAAGAAGAATTGCAGCTGACGCTAAGAACGTAAGCGCCCGCTTGGTTATCCGGCCGCATATGACAATCCTCCCGGACTTAAAGGTTGGGACAATTTCTGTTGCAGAACTCTCACAATTTACGAGCATCGGCCCTCTGTTTCGGCTGCGCGGGTTCGCCGGACTCCCAGAGGCTAGAACGTGAGACGCACCCCAAGCTGAATCTCTCGCTTCGGGAATGCCGAAGTAAAGCCGAGAGGCGTGCTAGGCGAGAGAGCACTAGATCCATGCACGTGGAACGTGGTGAACCCCGGTGTGAGCCCGAAGAGCGGGCCCGCCACATTGTTCACGCTGGCATAGTTTGTATGGTTTGCGATGTTGAAGCCCTCAGCCGTAAGTTGCAGCTGGGCCTTCTCGCCAACTTTATGTTGCCAACTCAGGCGAATATCGAAACTGATGTAGCTCGGGCCAAGTCCAGTGTCGCGACCGGCTCCGATCGGACGTTCATTGGTCGTGTGATTGTTGCCGTTCACCTGGCCTCCGGCCAACAAGTTGAAAGGATGTCCGCTGTTGTATGTAAAAGCCGGAGACCACTGAAAACCAGAAAGAACGGGATTGTTCCACGGGCTGTCAAACACGCCGGCCACCACGACTTTATTGCGCTGATCGAATTCAGAAAGTCCGCGGTCCGCGCCGAGGTTTGTCGGATCTTGCGGTCCAAAATCGCTGTTGAAATCCGTCGTGGTGTCGAAGCCCTTGCTGAAAGTGTAGTTGCCAAGCAGAGTAAAGTGATTGCTGAAGCGCTTCTTGAATTCCAGAATTCCCGCTTGGTAAACGGCAGAACTAGCTGAAGTGTATTGATTGTTTTGAACGATAAGCGGATTCACAAAACAAGCGAAGGGATTGGGTGCGCACGGGAGGCCTTCCGTGCCGCCGAGGGGATCAGTCCCGGGACTTAGATTCCAGTTCCGGTAGGAAACGCTCTGGCCATTGGCCAATTTCACAGTGCTCGTGGGAGCCCGAAGGAGATTGGTGTCAATGGCAACTGGGAGACCAATGGTGTGGGAGTAGATGTAACTCGCGGAAATGGAAATTCCGGCAGCAATCTCGCGCTCAATTCCGAACTCCGCCTGTTGAGAATAGGGATTCCTAAAGTTAGGTTGGTCGACGAAAACGACTTGGAGTGGCTCAAGTATTCCACTGTTGGTGACCTTGAGCCCGAACTGCGCCAGCCCTCCAGGGCCCGCGCCGGGAGTAATGCAAGCGTAGGCCCCCGCTGGCGGCGTCGTGCAGGTGATCGTTCCCTGTGCGAACAACGTCTGGAAAACAGCAGCGGAATTCAGGGCTGCGCTGCCGCCGGGTACACCGGTGAGCGGAATGATATAGATCGAGATTTCGCGTTTGCAAGGACTGCTTCCGTTACCGGGAAAGAAACCGGCAACTCCGCAGATCGCGTCCAAGTTATTCACTTGACCGGCGTTCGTTGAGTTACCAACGGAGCTGTTATTCGCGTTCAGAACTCCCAGGGATAAATCAACCGCCGGAATCTGGTCGTAGATGGGTGAGTAAAAAATCCCGTATCCGCCGCGAATCACTGTCTTGTGATCGTTGAAGGGGTCCCAGGCAAAAGACACCCGTGGAGCAAAATTCTTTTTGTAGGTGTTCAAAGGAGCGTACTGGGTGTCAAGCTCGTAGCGAAGACCGTAATTCAGGGTGAAATTGGGCCTGATCACCCACGAATCCTGCCAGTATGCCGCGGTCCACGGCCTTGTGTAATACGGGTAGACTGGATTCCCGAAACCTTGCTGGAAAACCTGCGGAAGACCAAACGAAGCCGTCTGCAATGGGTCCAGGCTGGGAAGCAAGGGTGTTAACAGATTTCCGGGGAGCGAGCCAAAGACAAACCGTCCGGGGAAGAAAGTATGGGATTCCGTATGGTTGCCGCGAAGTAGTTCCGTGCCTCCGAATTTCATGGTGTGGTGGCCGCGGACCAAGGTGAAGTTGTCCGCAATCTCGTATCTCCGGGTAATCGTGAGGCTGGGCAAAAAGATGTTTGTTCCCAGGTTATTCACAACGCCGGGGATTTGGAGTCCGGCTTGCCCAGGTTCATTCGGAATCACGTTCAGGGTGGCGTAATCAAACTGCAAGCGAAGCTCGTTCTGAGCCGTGGCGCTGAACTGATGGTACCAAGCGGCCAAAGCGTTGTTGTCATAATCATGGATCGAACTGCCGGCCGAAAAGCCCGTGAGCGATTGCACGTCGGGATTCTCTTCCAGGTCATGTCCAAACCTGTAGGTTATCGAGAGCTGGTTGGAGTCGCTGAAACGATGATCGAACCGGCCTGAAGCCAAGTACTCTCGAGTGGTGTAATTGAATAGCCCCCCATTTACTTCGAGTTCGTTCACGAGGAAAGCATTCAAAGGACTTGTGGCCGGGTTTACGGTCAAAACTCCGTTCAAGATAGCCGTGCATGCAGCCGCAGGTAAGTTCGTCGTTGGGTTCGGTGCCGGCAAACCCAGTTTAGCAGCCACAGCGGCACCCACGGGACCACTTAAGCAAGGCACCGTCCCTGTCAGGCCGCTAAGAATCGATTGTTGTGCAGATGTAGGCCGGAAAACATTTGTATTGGTCAGAATTGGGACCGCATTCTGAGCGTCCTGCAGCAGTCCTTCGAATGCGAGGAACAGAAAACTCTTGTCTTTCTTAATGGGAAATCCTGCCGTACCTCCAAACTGATAACGGCTGAGGGAATTCTTGACCGGGGTTCCCTGAATGTCAGGCTGTGACGGAACGAACGTCTGACCCGGCTGGAGCGCCTGGCTGATGGCGAACGGGTCGGCAGCATCCAGCGCACTATTGCGAAAATATCCGTACACGCTGCCATGCAGGTCGTTCGTGCCAGATTTGGAGATGATGTTGATCACAGCGCCGCTCGCCCCGCCGAGTTCAGCCGAATAATTGCTGCGGTTGATTTGAAACTCCTGAACTGCATCCTGGCTCAGCGTAAGACGCACTCCACCCGCGTCATCATTGGCTTCCCCACCGTCTACAGTGACGCTATTGCCTCGGCCATTGCTGCCATAGAACGAAAGGCCGCTCTGTGGCGTCTGTTTGACTCGAAAATCCTGATCGGACGCCAATCTCGTAGAATTCGAGACGCCCGGCGTCAAGAGAGTGAAGGTAAGGTAATCGCGACGGCCGATCGGCAGGTTGTCGATGTACTCCTTTGTGAAAGTGTTCGTCTGGCTGCCCCTCTCGGTCTCCAATACCGGCAGTTCGGAACTCACTTCAACTTGTCCTGACAGCCCCGCCAACTCAAGGTGGAAATCAAGGACTAAAGTCTGCCCAACGGTCAAACTGAAAGAGGGGATTACTCCCGTTTCAAAACCGGCGTGCTCGACGCTCAGCTTATAGTTCGCGGGAGGGAGTCCCGGGATGCGATAAACGCCCTGCTCGTCGGTCACTACGCTGCGTTGGAGTCCCTTGGCGGCATCAAGCACAGTCACCTTGGCGTTCGGAACATTAGCCCCGGAGGGATCCGTAACAGTTCCCGTCAGATCGGCGGAGGCCCCCACACCTTGCGCAGAGGCCACCTGGCCGGCCGGCAATAGTCCTAGCGCGAATACGAATAGACCTGCCAGTAGGGTCGATTTCATCGCTCCTCCTAGTTCCTCGAAGGCGTCTTGTTTACTGTTTGGTTGGAATCAAGTTTGCGCGCTCCCCTTAAGATCAGTCCTGTGACGGTCAAGGGTTATGGCTGCCGTCACGACTTCAACTCGACCAAGAGAATGCAGCACCAGCCAGGCAAGGGATGTAAGGCTCTCGCAAGCGTTCTTGACGCCGCCTTAACAACCAAAATCACCGACGCTGACATTGTCGACATAAAAAAACAAGATATTGGGTTGGCTAGACATGGAATTCCGCGGGCATCATGGCTTCTTTTCTTCCATAGCAGGCGGGCGAGTCGATTACCCGGCCCGTGCACCAGCAGATAAAGCACGATTGCCAGAGTAAACGCCGCGATAAGAAAGCCTCGATAAGCCAGGCCGTACGAGCCGTCACACACTTCCCTGACACACTTGGCGATGCTGCTCCGAGCGTTCTCGCGACGTAACTGTCAGAAGTGACAGCCTCTTGCGCAGGTATTGCTGATCGTAGGCGGATGACGAGCAACTCGGAAGTAATCCACAAGCCTGATTAACGTTAGTGCTTAATCGGACGCGCGTTCTCACGAAGGACCAAACTGAAGCGAGGTGCTCTGCGCGCGTTCGATTAAGCCGTTAGCACGTAGCTGCTGTCGATTGCGGCGGACGCGGGCCCTATGCAAATTCAATTATGGGAAGGAGCGGCGTGGAGGTGTGCCGGGACCGTGCCACAGAGAGCCATTCACGACACCATGTGGCAATAAGCTGGCTACCACAAGAAAGTATCACGGTGACCAAGGCTGAAGAGGCTGGAAGAACAGATTTAGACAACAGCAAGACACAGAGGTAGCGAGCGTGGCGAAGCACACGAAGTGTTTGAGTTAGAGAGAGTTGTTTCATGCCGCCGTCACCACTGGTGGAGAACGAAGCTGGATTTCGGCAGCCGTGAGCCGCTCGATGATCTTCATTGGTCCTCCACACTTGGGACAGGGATAAAGATGAGGAGCGTCTTCGGTGGAGGAAGCGTGTTCTTGGGCAGGCGGTTCTTGTGTCGTACCCAACAACTGGAAGCAAAGGGGCAGGAGCGTACTGCGT
>Ga0307475_10001588_pt1 | contig 13522 bp, 7 predicted proteins | sample atmos_gasesECM1C_FD_203317 | JGI IMG/M metagenome (GOLD analysis project Ga0307475, IMG submission 203317) | Hardwood forest soil microbial communities from Morgan-Monroe State Forest, Indiana, United States - atmos_gasesECM1C_515 | ecosystem: Environmental > Terrestrial > Soil > Temperate... | reverse complement strand
CGAGCCAGCAAAAAACGCTGGTCATCCTCGCGGCCATCAACGACGAGCGTGTCGAGACGGCCGTCGCCGCTCCGGTGGCCCGCGCCGCATTGAAAGCCAATCCCAAGACGACCGCGCAATCCGTGCACATCGCCGGCCGCCTGTAATCACGCCAGAGACCCGCGAACGGCGGAGCCTGAAGCGCCCAGCATTTCAGGTCTCCGCTGTTTCCATTTGCACAGCGTCCTTTGCGTCTCACCACCTGGGCGCCGCGTGGCGGAGGGAGAAGAATCTCAGCGGTCCGCTCAAGCCGCCTGCCGCGCTCGGTTACTTGAGCCTTCGCTTCGTGAACTGAGTTTTGGTGGATCGCGCTGGCGTGCTGCGCCCTCGACTGGCACAATCTACTCTTCCGAAAGGACGCACGCACTTGCCGGACGAACCTGCACACGGCCCCACGCGCGAATCGCAAAGCGAGCAGCCGCCCTTCGCTCACCGAGAGCCGCTCCACGCGGCGGGCTCAGCGCTTCCTCGCCCTTGGGGACGCCCGGAACGAAACCGCCTGCTCGCCTGGGTTGGAATCGGCTTCCTTCTTCCCGGAGCATTTCTTTTCGCATTGCGCCTTCCATTCAAACCGGGCGGTTCCGTCTTTACCATTCAAAGCGAATTGCCTGTCAAAGCCATCATGGCATTCTTCATCGTGCTGGCGACCTGCATCGTATCCCGCTGGGAGAAACGACCGCTCGACGACTACGGCATTCCTCCACGACAGGCGTTCGGCCTGAAATTCTGGGAAGGTGTCCTCTGGGGATTTGCGGCGCTATCCGCGATCGTGCTGATTGTCCGCGCGTTGGGACACTCTCAAATTGATTCCGTGCATCTCACAGCAGGCGCGGCTGTCCAGTATGCTCTTGGCTGGGCCGCGGTATTTCTTTCGGTCGGGGTGCACGAGGAGTTTGCTTTTCGCGGTTACTGGCTGTTCTCTTTCTCAAGGCGCCTGCGTTTCTGGCCGGCTGCGCTCTTGATCTCCGTGGTGTTCGGCGTCGCCCATCTGGGCAATCCCGGTGAAAACGCCCTCGGCATATTTCAAGTTGTCGTCACCGGCCTGTTCTTTTGCCTGACGATCCGACGTACCGGCAACCTCTGGTTCGCCATCGGTTTCCACGCGGCTTGGGACTGGACGGAGACCTTTTTCTACGGCACGCCCGACAGCGGCCTTCTCGGCGTCGGCCGGTTCCTGAATACTTCCATAAAGGGCCCCGACTGGCTCACCGGCGGTTCGGCAGGACCGGAGGGCAGCGTCTTCGCACTATTCGTGCTCCTGCTTTTTGCCCTGCTCATCCACGTCCGCTTCCCACAAGCAATCTACCCAGATCGCCCCGTCTAGCGGCCTCACTTGCGGTGGATCCGTTTCGGGTTTGCGAGTTCCTCGGGAGCTTTTTCGCGAGTTCCTCGGGCCCCCCCAAGTCGTCCCCCGAGAATACACAGGCTGCGGTTCCCGCGACTAATTGTTGATTCCCATTTGTGTCAAGAAGTAAGCGTAATCAAAGGCTACCTCATGCAGGCGATCGTAGCGCCCGGATGCGCCGCCATGGCCGGCAGGGTTCATGTTCGTTTTTAGAATCAAAGTATTGTGGTCGGTTCGGAGGGCACGCATTTTGGCGACATACTTGGCAGGTTCCCAATACATCACCTGGCTGTCATTAAACGAGGTCCTCACCAGCATAGGGGGATACGCCTTTGCTTCGATGTTGTCGTAGGGCGAATACGTCAGCATGTAATCGAACGCCGGCTGCTCCTTCGGATTGCCCCACTCCTCGAATTCGCCGACGGTCAGAGGCAAGGATTCATCGAGCATGGTGTTCATTACGTCCACAAACGGAACTCCGACCAAAGCTGCACGGAACAAATCCGGCCGCATATTCAGAACCGCGCCCATCAGCAGGCCGCCGGCGCTTCGCCCTTCGATCACCAAGCGGTCCTTCGAACCATATCCCTGAGCCACCAGGTATTCGGCGGAAGCAATGAAGTCCGTGAAAGTGTTTTTCTTGTGCAGCATGCGACCGTCATCGTGCCACGCCTTGCCCATTTCCCCGCCGCCGCGAATGTGAGCTACCGCCACCACCACGCCGCGATCGACCATGCTAAAAATGTTGGAGTTGAAATCGATATCATACGAAATGCCGTAAGAACCGTAGCCGGTCAGATAGATGGGCCCTTTGCCGTCCAGCCTGGCGCCTTTCAAATGAACCACCGAGATCGGTATCTTCACGCCATCGGACGCGGTTGCGTAAATCCGTTCGACCTGATATCGGGTGCGGTCATAGCCGCCGGGTACTTCTTTTTGCTTCAGCAAGGTGGAAGTGCCGCTCGCCAGGTCGTACTCAAAAACCGATTGCGGAGTTATGAACGACTGATAGCCATAGCGGAACTTGCCGGTGTCATATTCGCGATTGACGTACGCATAGCTCACGTAAGCCGGCTCCGGAAATTCGATACGCCGCGACTCCCCGCTTTGCAGGTTGGTCAAGCGAATCTGCGGCAACCCTTTCTCTCGCTCGTAGGAAACGTAGTAGTTCTTGAAAAAATCCGTATCATCGAGCATCACTTCGGGGCGATGCGGCACGACTGGCTGCCAATTCTTGCTGCCGGGATCCGACACTGGCGCCTTGACCAAGCGGAAATTGCGCCCGGCGTCGTTCACGCGAAGGTAAAAAAAATCGCCATTGTGGTCCGGGTAGTACTCGACCCCTTGTTTGCGAGGTTCGATCAGTTTCCATTCCGCCATAGGTTGGTCGGCGGGAAGGTAACGCGCCTCACTGGTGGTGTGGCTGCTAGAAATCAGCAATACATAGGCTTTGCTGCGCGTCTTGCCGGTGCCCACGTCAAATCGTTCGTCCTTTTCTTCATAGATCAGAGTGTCCGGGCCGCTCCTGCCTACCTCGTGACGATACATCCGATACGGCCGCTTCGAGACTTCCTCTTCCACGGTATAGAAGATCGTCTTGTTGTCGTTCGCCCAGGCGAGGGAGTCGACGCGCTCGGCATGGTCCACCAACAGTTTCCCGGTGCGCAAATCCTTCACCGCCAGAGTGAATTGCCGGAACCCGGTGTTGTCGGTGGTATAAGCGAGCAGATTCCCGTCGTCGCTGACGTCAAAGGCTCCCAGGGACATAAAGGTCTGCCCCTTTGCGAGTTCATTTACATCGAGTACTATTTCTTCCGGCGCATCAAGACCGCCCTTCTTTCGGCAACGAATCCCGTACTGCTTTCCCGCTTCCGTTCGCAAATAATAGAAATAGCCGCCCTCCCGGTAGGGGACTTCCACGTCGGTTTCCTTGATCCGGCTCAGCATTTCGTCATAGAGCTTCTTCTGCAGCGGCTCGGTCGGCTTCATTACCGCGTCGGTATAGGCATTTTCGGCTTCCAAATACGCTTTCACGTCTGGATTTTTCTTTTCGCGCAGCCAATAGTAGTTATCCACAAGCTTGTGGCCATTGATCTCGGTGATTTTGGGCTCTTTCTTCGCCACCGGGGGGATGGGGAGCGAGGAAGAATTGTGGGCCGCGGGCGCGTCGATCGCGGAGGCGAGAACCAGAGAAGCTACGATCAGCAGTGCGGGATACAGGTACCGGGAATAGAGTTTGTGCATCGGATTTTCCTTCGTGAGGCTTGAAAGCCGCACCGATTCTACAATGGACATCCGCCCGGGAGTCAATTCCTCTGCTCGGGTAATCGCGTGCTCGGCATACCTACCGACAAGCTGGCCGGCTCGACATCTCCGATTGGCGCGCCTGCGCCAACCCCGGAAAATCATCGTGGATCTTCGGCTGCTTTGGGCTGGCCATCGCCGCCGTGTTGCTCTCGGCCCTTGGTGTCCTTGTTTCTCGCCATCACCCTCCCGCTTGGCCCGCCAAGCCTCGGCAAAGGCGAGTCACTCGTCGCTTATCACTCGTCGCTGCACTATGCTAGACTCCGCGAAGCAGCCTTCCGCGTAGAATTTCTGCGTGGCAACTGCCGATCGGTGGAACTTCGGGCTCTGTGCAACGATTCCCCGTGAACCCCGCCAGGCCCGGAAGGGAGCAACGGTAACGGGTCAGCTTCGTGTGCCGCGGATCACCCGAAGTTCCTCTAGTCGTTGTTTCGCGGCGCCGGTCACGATGCGCGGACTTCCATGAGCTACAAAGTCATCGCCCGAAAATATCGCCCGCAAACATTTGCGGAAATCGTTGGGCAGCAGCACGTCACCAAGACGCTTGCGAACGCCATTCAATCCAATCGCGTTGCGCACGCGTACATTTTTTCGGGCGTTCGCGGCGTTGGCAAGACCACCACCGCGCGCATTCTCGCCAAGGCGCTGAACTGCAAGAAAGGCCCAACCGCCGAACCGGATAATACTTGTGATTCCTGCCGCGAAATTTCCGCGGGCTCTTCGCTCGACGTTTTGGAAATCGACGCCGCTTCGAATCGCGGCATCGACCAGGTCCGCGAGCTTCGCGAGATGGTGCGCTACGCGCCGGCCGCAAGCCGCTACAAAATCGTGATCCTCGACGAAGCGCACCAGCTCACCGACGAGGCTTCGAACGCGCTGCTGAAAACTCTCGAAGAGCCGCCCGAGCGCGTCGTCTTCATTCTGGCCACTACGCGCTCCGAGGATCTGGTCGAAACGATCAAGTCGCGCGCGCAGCTTTTTCAATTTCGTGCGCTCACTTTCAAAGAAATCGCCGGCGAAATCGAGCGCATCGCCAGAGCCGAAAACCTCAAAATCGAATCCGGGGCTGTTGCGGTTCTTGCGCGCGCCGCCGAAGGCAGCCTCCGCGACGGTCTCTCGCTGCTCGAACAGGCCATTTCGTATTCCGATGATGAAATTACCGACGCAGAGGTGCGCGAGCTTCTCGGTGTCGTCGCCGAGCGCGTTCTCGATGAGCTGGTCGAAGCCATCGCCACGCAATCTGCCGAGCGCGCGCTCGGCCTGGTGCACCGCCTCATCGGTGAGGGCCAAAACTTGCAGCACTTTTGCCGCGAGGCCATCCGCCATTTTCGCAATCTCATGGTGGCGCGTGTTTCGGGCGCCGAATCCGATCTCATCGCTGCGCCCGCCGAGGAGCGTCATCGTCTCGCGGCGCAGGCCGCAAGATTCAGTGAGGAAGATCTCACGCGATTCTTTCAGATTCTCCTTCACACGGATGACGATCTCCGGCGCAAGCCCGATCCTCGCCTGCATCTCGAGCTGGGCCTTCTGAAACTCGTCAACGCGCAGCGCCTGGCGCCGCTCGAAGAGGTTCTTGCCGAACTTCGTGGCGAATCGCGCACTTTGCGCCCCGCTCCCGATCCTCCGGGAACGCCGCCACGCATCATGACGACGGCGCAATCATCTTCCGGTTTTTCCCTAGGCGCTGCGGCCGCGGCCACCGCACCGGCGCGAACCGCTGCGCCCGAGCCTGGCGCTCTACCCGCGCGCCCGGTCTCCAATCTGGGCGCCGTCTCCGTTCCGATTCCCGCCTCGCCGCCGCGTATCGTCGCGCGCGCCGCGGAAGAGGGATCGGGCGGACTCGCTTCCGCGCAAGTGGAGGCCATCAAAGCAGCGCTTCAAGGACAGAAATTTCTGTGGTCCATGATCGAGCACGCCACGCGCTGGGAGATCGAAGCCGGCGAGTTGCGTCTTTTTTTCCCGAGCGAAAGCCGTTCGCTTGCTGAAATGTTGCAGGCGCGGGACACGATGGAACGATTGCGCACAGTACTCAACCAAGTGGTGGGCCAGCCGCTTCGAGTGTGTGTTAAACTGGACTCCGGTCGCGCAACTCCGGCTCGCGGTTCGGAATTACGCGCGCGATTTGAAGAGGATCCCATCGTTAGGGCCATGCTGGACCGGTTCGGCGGCCAGATTTCTAAGGTCAAGCGCCCGGGCGAGGAATAACCATGGAAGTCAAAGCTCTACAGCAGATGCTCACGCAGTTCCGGCAGGTGCAGGAGAAGCTCGAAAAGCAGATTGACGGGCTTAGCGTCGAAGCATCGGCGGGCGGCGGAATGGTCAGCGTGAAGATGAACGGCCAGAAGCAGCTCACGGAAGTGCGCATTGAACCGGAAGTCTTCAAGAGCAAGGATCAGGAGATGCTGCAGGAGCTTGTGCGCGCGGCCGTGAACGAAGCGGCGCGCCGCATCGACGATGAAATGTCCAAACAGGTAAAGGACCTCACCGGCGGCCTTCCCGGAATGATGGGCATGAAGATTCCCGGCCTGTTTTAATCGCGCCATCCGAACCGCGCGATCGTGGCCGCAAGATGTTTTGAGAACCGGACCCTCGATCGGTTCCGATTCCCTTCTCTTTTTGAAATCCTAAAATTGGACGGAGCGTATGGCTGATTTTGCGCCTTCGGTGGCGCGGCTGATTGAAGAATTGCGGCGCCTGCCCGGCATCGGGCAGAAGACGGCGCAGCGTCTCGCCTTCTACTTGCTGCGCGTGGATCGCGAACAGGCCTTCGCGCTTTCCGACGCGATACGCGACGCGAAAGAGAAAATTCGCTTCTGCTCGATCTGCAACAACATCACGGACGAAGATCCGTGCCTCTACTGCACCGGACCCACGCGCAGCAAGCGAACGATCTGCGTGGTCGAAGAGCCTACCAACATTCTGGTGGTGGAAAAGACGCGGCAGTTCAGCGGCATGTATCACGTGCTGGGCGGCGCGCTTTCGCCGCTGCAAGGCATCGGGCCCGAGCAATTGAAAATCAAGAGCCTCATTGAACGATTGAAGGGCGGCGCCGTGGAGGAGATTATCATTGCAACCAGTCCGACGGCGGAAGGCGAAGCGACGGCCGTTTATCTTTCGAAGCTGATCAAGCCGCTCGGAGTTCGCGTGACGCGCATCGCCATGGGGATCCCGGTGGGATCGGATCTCGAGTATGCCGACGAGGTGACCATGATGAAGGCGATGGAAGGCCGCCACGACCTCTAAAACTTTAGCGACCGCAGGTTGCTACTGCTTCTTGTTGGCCGGATCGTGAAAATCCAGCGCGAACGCCGGCTGGTCTTTTGTTCCGGTAATTTTGATGGGCACAACCGTACCGGCATCTTTGCCCTTGAAAAACGGATCGACCGCTTTCAGGAAGAAGGATTTTATTCCGGTGGTGGTCTGGGATAGCTTCGCTTTCATCTTTAGTTTTCCAAGAAAATTCATTTCGCCGCTGTCGAGGTTGTAGGTGCCCGCCAATTCGATGTCCGCGCCGGCGACGCCAAAGCTCAAGCTGGAAAAGTGAATGACGCCCTTCTCCATCTTGAATTGTCCCTGCAGTTCGGAAGCGGCATCACCAATGTCCGCGTTCTTCGGTGCGCCCTGCGCGCGACGACTGAGCGAATCGACCTTTTCCTGCACGACATCGCTGGCAAACGTCGCGTCACGGACATCGAATTGCCCTTCGAGTTTCATCCGCTCGACCAGGTCCTCGGCTCCTTCCGGAATATAAATCTTCGTTTTGAGTTTCACGGATCCGACCATCAACGGCTTATCCGATTTCACGGCCAGACGAAGCAAGTCCTCAATTCGGCCGCCGGGCGAAACGGCCTCGAGCACAATGGTGCGGCCCTTCATGGGCGTAAGGTCCACCACTTCGCCCTTCACTTCGAACGGAGTATGTGCAAGGCGCGCCGACACGCTCTTGAGAATCGTGTCTCCGTTGGTGCCGTCCACAAAGGCGGAAAAATCCGTGTGCAGCGGCACCGGGTTGCCACTGATGCGGAGGGCGAAATTCGGCACGTCGGTTTCACCTTCGACGGCCAAGTAGTCGAGTGGACCGCTGAACACACCGGAAGATGAAAGCGTGCCTTTCAGACCTTTCAACGTGCTCATGTCCGCATTCGTGAAGACATATTGCGCGTGCACGGGCGTGATGCTGGGTTCCTCGGGTTCCCATGGCCCGAACTCGCCAGTGGAATCGATTTCTCCTTTCGGTACCGGGTTCGTCAGCACCGCCTCAAAATCCGTGGCGCGGTCGAATGAGAAATCTTTCAGCCTCAGATGCTGGATCCGAAAATCCTGGGGACGCGTGCCCGGCTGGGACGGTAAAACGACAAGGAGCGCGTCGTCCGCGAGAATTTGGCCGATGACCACCGGGAATTTCTCCGCCAGGTTGACGTTGGTTCCAGGGATCAAAGGGTGTCCGCCCTGCTGTTTGGGCGGAGTAAGAATTTGCAGCCCGTCGAGCACCACCGTTCCGATTCTTGGCCGGTGCCTTAGAAGCCCAACCACGCCCATATCGAATGTCGCTTTGCGTATTTGAACCAGCGGCGGTACGTCTGAGCGTTGGTGATGGTGTACGGCAAGGTCGCTGACCGAGACATCGAGCGACAGCCGATGAGAGGACACACGGAAGTCAGAAAACGTCACGCTGCCGTGAAAGTGCTCGCGGAGAGATGACTCCATATTCGAGCGTGCCAGACCTTTGAGTTTTGGCAGCAAGGCATAAGAAAGAATTCCCAACCCAAGCCAGATCAGAAGGGACGCGGCTCCGGCGATGATCGCCCACCTGCGTGCTGTTAATCGAATCGTCCCCTCTCGCGGCGGACTGTTTCCTGAGGCTCGGCTGTGCCTTCATTCATGTTAGCCGAATTGCGAAGCACATTCCTAGTGGGTCGCGAGTCGACAGATGTTCGGATTCTCGATCGCGCTGGTTAGGAGAAGGGGAAATATAATGCTTTACAAGAAAAAGAAGCCCGCAAGAGCTGTGGCGCACCTGCGGGCCTCCTAAAACAGGAAGTTAGAACGTGACCGCTTGCGACCAGATCTGCATGCTGGCTTCGTCTCGCGTGTCGGACCAAGCGGCATGCACCACTCCGTCAGAACCGGAAACTAACTGCGTGTAATCACCGAAGAAGCCGCAGCCCGGGAAGCCGATGCATGGATTAAACGACACGTCGTTGACCGGACGTTGGGTTGGGAAGGTCTTCCCGCCGTCGGTAGATTTTGCGACGAAATAATCCACCTTCGTGTTGAACGGATCACGCCGGTTGTCGTAGAAGCCGACGTACACGTTCCCCGTGGGGGTGGCTGTGGCCCATGCGAAGAAATGGTCCTTCTGATCGTTGAAATGATCGTTATTCACACGGACGATGTGCGAAGCGCCGGTGTGAAGGTGGATGGTCGCCAGGTAGACGCTCGGCGTCGCTTCTACCTTTCCGCCGCCCACCGAATTTGCCGAGAACGCACAATAAGCGGTGAAACCATTGATTCCGCATCCAGGCGCTTCGGCTCCAGTATCCCGGAAAACCCAGTTGAGATTAGCCAGGCCGTTGAAGGTGAAGCTGGCCACCGGCGCGGCGGAAACTACCCAATTGCCGCCGACGAGCGAAGATTCCCACATGTTGATTGTCGGAAATTTCGTGAAGTCATCGAAGAACATGTGCGGTGTGCCTCCGGCGTCGATGACCATGTCGGAGAACTGCGTATTCAGGAGCGTGCCGCTCACCAGCGCCGGAGCCGAGAACGGCTGTCCCGGCCCTGGCGAATGCGATTCGACGATCGCCGACTGGAACGAAGGAACGCTGGCGCTCCCGTCAGCGCAGGTACCGGACACCGGCGCGTTGCAAAACAGCGTGTAGTAGACGTAGGTGGTTCCGTTGTTCGGGCTGCCGGGATTACTGTCCGTCGTAATCAGCGGCTTATCGAGGGTGGCGTTGCACGTGAAGGGCCCCGTAAAGATGAGCCCGTTGCACGGCTGAACGTCAATAGGCGTGGGGAGCAAGCTGGCATAGGTTCCGTCGGCAAATCCTTGGACCAGGTCGACTTCGGTGTCTACGTTTTCGTAGCCCGCGTTGAAATCGATCAGCAAGTTGCCCGTGATCGTCGAAAGGTAGCTGTTGCCGGAGCTATCGAAGGCGAGGCCGGGATCGCTCTGAAACGTCGAAGGGATGAAACCCGTGAAGGGGTCGCTTCCCCCCACCATGGCGTCATCGGTCCAGGTGGCTCCATTGTCCGTTGAGACGTGGAAAAACATCTGGTCAAAGTTTCGCCGGAAGTCGTTCGACATCACCACCCAGTTGCCCGGCAGGTTGGGATCAATGGCCGCCGCGACTTCAGCCTTCGGCCACGGATTACGATCTTGGGTCACCTGGATGTTTGTGAAGGCGCCGGCCACCAGAGGTGCCGAGACCCTCGCAGCACGTGCGGCAGCCTGGCTCTTCGCGAGAGCCTTTGCACCCCCCTGTGGCAACACGGAACCATCACGATCAAACGGCGCCTTGTGATGGCTGGCCACCCACTTGACATACGAGGGGAAGTCCGTAAACGGCGCCACTACTTTCCTATTCTGTGCGCTTGCTAATTGTCCGCCAAGCAGGCTGGCGAGGAACAGGGTAAACACCGCCAGTCGCATGATCGAACGGGCCGAGCTGCAGGGCTGGTGGATCATGTTCTACCTCCTTATTCTTGGTAAGCAATTACTGAGAGGTTACGCGGAAGTGGATTGTCGCGTGCCGCGGATTATTCGCGCTAGCACAGGTGATGTCAAGGGTTGGAATTGTTCAAAGATCAAATCGTTCCCGGGGGTTTGTAAATTTTCTTTGACGCCATTCGACGACGCGCGGTGATGGCAATTCCCCGGAGATGCCCGAGGGTTTGGCGGTACGCGCACTTGCGTTCTAGCAGAGCGCAGCGTATACAAAATCTGTTGCCGCTGGGAGGTGGCCCTGCCCTCAATCAACCAATCCATGGCGCAGTACGACCAGGAGCATACGGGCGCGTGGAACAAGGTACTGCACGGGATCGGGATACCGATTATTTTGGCCGGCGCGGTGCTTCGAATCCTGACGTACTGGCGCAGGTTCGATTCTCCTGCTGGCGGGCCATGGGATTGAAGGCAACAGACCGGCGTTCTTCGAGGGGATCGTCTATTTGCTTGTCGGGCCGCTTTGCATCTCGAAGGAAGTGAAGGACGCGTTGTTGGGCACTTCCCATAACCCTCCCGCTGCGCGCTGAATTTCCCCAAGGCACCCCCAGCTTTGAGGCCCAGGAATGGCAGGGCTCGGTTTGCTATGAAGTTACCCTTTTCGCACATGGTAACCGCTCCGCGCGGCCGAGAGGTTGAGGGAGTGCTACCCTTAGAAGTTGCCCCTCGGAGGAATCGGTGACCGAGTCCTTGCCAGCGGACGATCCCGGCACGCAGAAGCGCCGAAGTACGCGCATCGTGCAGGCTGTGCCAATTACGGTCACAGGTGTGGACGCGCTCGGCCAGCCGTTTAAAGAACGGACCACCACCGTGATGGTGAACTGCCACGGCTGCAAGTACCAATCGAAGCACTACGTTCCGAAGAACTCTATGGTTACACTGGATATTCCCCGCCCTCAGGCATCGATGCCGCCGTACTCCGTACAGGGTCGCGTGGTGTGGGTACAGCGGCCGCGCACGGTCCGGGAATTGTTCCAAATTGGACTTGAATTCGAAGTTCCCGGGAATGCCTGGGGAATTGCCTTCCCGCCCGAGGATTGGTTCCCGACTCCGAGCGAAGACCAAGTGGTGAGGACCGGAGTTGAGGCGGCGCCTTCGGCGGACGAGCCAAAGGCGGCAGCTCACGTTGAGCGGTCATCGACCATACCTTCGGCGGTCGGTGAGGCGGCAAAACCAGAAGTTTCGGCGCCGTCGACCGCGGCTGGTGCGATGGAAAGCAGAATTCACGTGGTGCCTTCAACTGGCGTCTCTGAAGACTCGCAGCTGGCCGTCGCGAAAAACATGGCCAAGATGCTGGCCGACGCGAAAGAGCAGCTAGAGAAAACGCTCAAGAGGGGCGCGGAGAGCGCGATCACCGAAGAAATGACCATCGTGCGCCAGCAGCTCGACGTGCAGCTGCACGACGCGGTCGAAAAGGCCATCAAGGTATCGATGGAACGTGTGTCCGAATCGGCTGCGAAGAAAGTGGTGCAGCAAGCGGCCGATCGCACGGCGGCGATCGTCGAACAAGCGCGCAAAGAGAACCAGGAATCCGCCGGGCAGCTCGACGCCAAGGTGCGCAAAGCGGTCGAGGACGCGGTAAGCCATGCGGCCGAGCAGGCCGCGCAACAGGCCGCGCAGCAGACCGCGGCAATGAATTTGAAGCAGGCTGTCGAACAAGCGGTGGACCAAGCGCTGACCGCGCGCGAGGCCTCGACGCCGTCGCTCGAGATCCTTTCTTCGCCCGAGGCGGCGCAGCAGCATCTGGATCAATGGCGGAGGAATCTGGAAGAGTCGGCGCAAGGGGTGAGCAGCCAAGCCGTCGAGCGAACCCAGGCGGAAGGCGCTGCCGCAGCCCGGCGCTGGCAGGAGGAATTTGCAGCGGCCGTCTCGAGCGCGACCAAGGAGCTCGGCGAAAAGCTGAGCGAAACCTCGCGGGCGGTCGGGACCGAGGCGGAGAAGGAAGCGGAGGCACGGACCCAAAAATTGCGAGCCGCGGCCGACGAGGTAACTTCCGCGGCCGAACGAACCATCAACTCACTCGGCGTGAGCCTACAACAGGAGCGGGCGCGCGCCGAAGAAACCCGGGCGCAACTGCAGGGTGCGGCCGAAGCAACGGTCGAACAAACTCGCGCACAACTTGACGAAGTGATCGCCGGAGCGCAATCGGCAATCGATGCGCTGGGCACAAACCTGGAGCAAGAACGCGCCCGCGCCGAGGAAACCAAGTCCGGGCTGCACGAAGCGGCCGACACTGCAATCGAGCGGGCGCGGCAGCGGCTGGATGAGATTCTCACCGCGAATTCCGACGACGCCGCCCGGCGAGTTGACCAAGTGCTGGCCGAGGGCGTGAAAAAGCTGGAGCCTCAGATCGAGGTGTCGGCCGGGAAGATCGTGGTGCGTATTTCAAGCGAGCTCGAGGAAAAGCTAGCGCCCAAGCTGGAGCAAGTGAAGCAGGTGCTTTCCGACCTGGCCATGGCCGAACAGCAGGCGACCCACCTGCATGACGCCGTGCGGGAACAAGTTCAGGAGGTTTCGCAACAAGCCATCCATCAATCGCTCGAACAACTGCGGCAGGAAACTGCGAAGCTGCCTGCGGAGGTGGAAAAATCGACTCGCGAGGTGGTAGCGAAGTTCGAGGAAGAGATTCAGGTGCGAAGCACGGAAACACAGCATGCGACGTATGAAGCCCTGCTGAAAGCGTCGGACTGGTATCAAAAGAAGGCGCAGACCACGATGCATTCGACGCTCGAGAAGGCCGTGGAGCAATCGACCACGGCGTTGCGCGACCGGGCGGCGGAGATTTCGAGTTTGCTGGCGTCGGAACTGGACCACTACCGGCGAACCTATGTGGAGCACAGCCAGGGGCAAATCGAAGACGCCGCGAAGGAAGTGGTCGAGCGCGAACGGCTGAAACTCAGCGAGACGGCGGACATGACGCGCGCCGCGTTCACCGATCGAGTGCAGCAGGTGACGGGAGAATCGCTGCAGCGATTCGAGGATTCTTCGCGCGAAACGTTGGAGAAGGCGCGTTCGGACATGGAGTTTAACCGCGAGGGATCGCTGCTGGAATTCCAGAAGAAACTTGACGAGAGGTTGATGCAGGGAGTGGAGCAGGCACGCACGCA
>Ga0307475_10001587_pt1 | contig 13524 bp, 8 predicted proteins | sample atmos_gasesECM1C_FD_203317 | JGI IMG/M metagenome (GOLD analysis project Ga0307475, IMG submission 203317) | Hardwood forest soil microbial communities from Morgan-Monroe State Forest, Indiana, United States - atmos_gasesECM1C_515 | ecosystem: Environmental > Terrestrial > Soil > Temperate... | reverse complement strand
TCACCCCATTTACAACAATTAGCGACGGAGCCACTTGCCCGGTCGGCAGCTTTTGGCCGCTCGGAGCCTTCGTTCCCGCAGGACAGCCTTGCTCAACGGGTTTGTTTACCAACAACGACCTGTTCCAGTTCAACAACACTCTGAAAATGCCCTATAGCATCACGGCGTCGTTTGGATTTCAGAGGCAGCTTCCCAAGAACATGCTGTTGGATGTGAATTACTTTGGCCGATTCGGACGCCGCCTGATTGCGGTCGGCGATCCCGCGCAGCAGCTCAATTTCAAGGATCCTCAATCTGGGCAGTTCCTAAATACTGCTTTTGGCAACATACAGGCTGCACTTCAGGCGGGCACGACTCCGCAGGACCAACCATGGTTTGAGAATCAGATGAATGCCGCGATCGCGAGTGTTCCCGGTTCGGGCGGCAACTGTCAGGGCGTGTTCGGGGCGAGTTGCACGGCCGTGGCAGCAGCTAGCTTCCCGTTTAATTTTCAGATCGGCGATTTGTCGACGGTGGATGTCAATCTGGCCAATGCGGGATTGCTGCTACCCAACACCGGCCTGCCATACCAGACCGGCTCTATCGCCAATGTGGGGAACTTTGGTGCCTCCAGCTATAACTCTCTGATCGTCAGCCTGCGCAAGCGCTTCTCCAACCACCTGCAGTTTGACTTCAACTACACGTATGCCCATTCGATCGACAACGTCTCCGACATCACCAACGATGTCATTTTTTCGACCTTTAACGGACAAGGGCTGGTCTGCGATCTGAGGAACTTGCGAGTCTGTCGGGCAAGTTCGAATTTCGATGCGCTGCACACCGTTAGCGCCAACTACGACTACGAACTCCCGTTTGGTCGTGGGCGAGCTCTGCTGGGTGAGGCTCCGAAATGGCTTGATGCTGTTGTCGGAGGCTGGGCGACTACGGGTATCGTTACGTTTCACTCTGGGTATCCGTGGAACACCACAACCAACGCGTTTCCCATTGCCTTTACTCAGACCGGCTCAGCGGTCCTGGTGGGACCGAAATCCGCCGTCAAGCAAGGCATTCACGTTGATCCTGCCACCCACTCGGTCGATTTCTTTGCCGATCCGACCGCCGCATTAAACGCCTTTGGATTTCCATTTGGCGGAGCCACTGGAGACCGGAACGCCCTGCGCGGGCCCCGCTACGTCAACACAGACATGGCGGTGCTCAAAACTTTCAAGATGCCATGGTCGGACAAACAGACTTTGCGATTCCGGGCTGAAGCCTTCAATGTCTTCAACCACGCCAGCTTCAACGACCCTTCCACGGATCCGAATGCAGTCGGGTCTCTTAGAACGGCCAACAATAACATTAACAATCCGAGCCAGTACGGAATCCTCACCAACCTGGCGCACGAGCCGCGGCAGATGCAGTTCGGCCTGCAATATACGTTCTAGCTCGGATGCGATCGTGATGGGGGCCGGTCCAAAGCCAGCCCTCCCCTGCTTTCGAAGTGGCTCCACGGACGCCGCGAGGCTGCTTGCTATCGATTTTTCCGAGGGCACAGGGCTCACCTTTTTCCGCATCGGGAGTCTCATTGCTGCCAATGAGTGATGAGTTCCCATCGTGGGCGGCCGAACGCCCGAACTGGGTGCGAGTTTGGATTGGGTTGTTAGGCCTGTGGGCGACATTCATTGTTCTCGGCACGTGCTTCAACTATCAATCTTTGCTCGCCCGCAGCCGTCCCATCTCGTGGACCCAGGCCATTCGCATGAACCTGGTCGGGTATGGTATTTGGGCTTTTCTTTTCACGCCGCTAGTTTTGTCTCTCTGTGCCAGATTTCCGCTGGGCAGAAGAGGATTGTTTAAACTGGTACCCGCTCACATCCTGTCCATCGCGGCAACGGTGGGGATCGATGTTTCGATCAAGACCTTGCTGGGCGGACGGGTCTTTCCGGGAGCTCAGTCCCATCCGTTCCTCACCCAGTTTAGGCGGTATGTTTTTGCGGAAGCGGAAGCCGACATCCAGATCTATCTTCTGATCGGGGTTATCGGATACGTGGTGGCCTACTACGGGGAGTTGAGAGCGCAGGAGACGCACGCAGCGGAGTTGGAAACAAACTTGGTGCGCGCGGAGCTACAGGTTCTTAAAATTCAACTGCAGCCTCATTTTCTCTTTAACACACTGCATTCGGTTTCCGCCCTGGTTCGCAAGGATCCTGGTGCCGCGGAGAAAATGATCTGTTCGCTTGGCGACTTACTTCGTCTGACGCTCGTAGCCGAGGAAACACCAAAGGTCACTCTTCGACGGGAACTCGGCTTTCTTCAGACCTACCTCGACATTCAAAGAGCGCGGTTTCAAGACCGCCTGATAACCGAGATTAAAGTCGCCGAAGAAGACCTCGACGCCACGGTACCCTACCTGCTGCTGCAACCCCTGGTCGAGAATGCCATCAAGCACGGTGTGGCCAGGCGCCGCGGCCTGAGCAAAATTGAGATCGGCATTCGCAAAGAATCCGACAACTTGAAGATTTCAGTTGTGAATGATAACGGCGCATCGAATCCGGTTTCGGAGCGGGACCGGCTGGGTGTTGGTCTGGAAAACGTAAAAAATCGACTGCGAATTCTCTACGGCCGGCGCGGGCAACTCTCAGTCCGCCAATTCTCCGATTGTCAGTTTGAGGTGGAAGTTCGGATTCCCTTTGAAACGGAGTCGTGCCCAAGACCGGAACTGCCATTGCCCTCATCCGGCCTGGCATCGAGGCTGGAGATTGGACGATGAACATGCGGGCGATCATTGCAGAGGACGAGCAGGTAGCAAGGCAAGCTATCGCTCGGATGGCGAAGGCGTCGGGTATTCAAGTTCTCGCCGAGTGCGCCGACGGTGCGGAGACCATCCGTTGTTTGCAGGCCTACCGACCAGACGTTCTGTTTCTGGACATTCAAATGCCTGGAATCGACGGATTTGGAGTCTTGCAAGGTGTGCCCAGAGCCATGCTTCCAGCGGTCATCTTCACCACTGCATACGACTGTTACGCGGTACAAGCATTTGAGCACAATGTGCTGGACTATCTGCTCAAGCCTTTTGACGAAGAACGCTTTTGCAGAGCTGTGGAGCGCGCAAGATTGCAACTCATGAGCGTCACAAATCGCTCTGAACTGATTACCCATCTGGCTCGAGAACTACGCAAGGTAGACAAGTCGCTGGCTGCTTCGCACAGGCTGGTCATTCGGTCCAGAGGAAAGGTCGAGTTCCTCAATGTCGACGACATTGATTGGATTGAAGCGCAGCATAACTACCTTCGCCTCCACGTCGGCAATGAGGTTCATGTGCTCCGCCAGACGATTGCTGAATTTGAAACCCGGCTCGACCCGGACCGCTTCTTGAGAATTCATCGGTCTCTGATTGTCAACGTCGACCGGATTCGTCACCTGCAAGGGTGCGGCTACGGGGAGTTCCTGGTTGTTCTGAAAAATGGGAAGAATCTCCCGTTGAGCCGGGGATATCGTGACCGACTCGACGGTTTCCTGGAGAAAATTGACGTTCTACCGGACGGTCCCCCAAATGTTGGGGGTTAGGCTTTAGCCCATGAGCCGTGCATCCTCTCCCAATTTCACGACAATTCGACCCAGTGGCGCGGAAATCGTGGCTCGTCTCCGTCAATATGGCAGGCGAATGATCTGTTTTGCATCATGGGGTATGAATTGAATTTTCCCAGAACCCTGGTGTGAAATGTACGATCCACCAGCGAGGTGAACGGTGCGAATCCTGATGATGTCGACTGTCCTGATTTACGTCACATGTATGACCTCCGCACAAAGCACATCTTCGGGGCAGCCGGGTCCACCGGCGGAACTGCCGAAAATCGCCCACTTCAGCCCCGATATCGCGGACACGGGGCTGGACCCCTGTGCTGATTTCTACAAGTACTCCTGCAGCAAGTGGCACGTAGCAAATCCCATTCCTGCGGACGAGGCAGCTTGGGGAACCGGAGGCCCGCTCGGCATCTGGAACCAGGCGATTCTGGGGCAAACGCTCGAAAAGCTCTCCTCGAACGATCCCGGCAGAAGCGCCAACGAGCAGAAGATCGGCGATTTTTATCACTCCTGCATGGATGAGCGGAACATCGACGCACACAGCCGACAGTGGCTGCAGCCGGAGCTTGATCGGATTGCCAGGATCAAGACGAAGTCCGATTTCGCCGCCGAAATTGCACACCTGCACCAAACTATTCCCTTAGCGTGGTCACAACAAGACAACCAGACTGGCTCTGTGCTGTTTGGATTTACCGGATCCCCGGATTTCGGCGACGCTTCCCACAATGTCGCGCAGTTCGACCAGGGAGGCATGACTTTGCCCTCCCGCAGTTACTATCTTGACCAGGATGACAAATCCAAGGAAATTCGGGCGAAATACCTGAAGCACCTTGCCAATATGTTCAAGCTGATCGGCGAGAAGCCGGAACAAGCGAAGGCCGACGCCGAGATTGTTCTGGACCTCGAAACCGGTCTCGCCCAGGTAGCCATGGATGCCATCTCGCGGCGGGATCCGAAGAACCTCAACAACCCAATGTCGTTGGCGCAAGTGAAAGGGTTGACCCCGTCGTTCGCCTTCGATCAGTACCTGAAGATCGTGAACGCCCCGCTCAGTCCGCACTATATTGTGACCTCTCCCAATTTCTTCAAAGGGGTGGAGGGTATGTTCGAACATCGTCCTCTCGAGCACTGGAAGGTTTATCTCCGGTGGCAGCTGTTGCTGGGCTCAACCCCGGGTCTGGGCAACGATTTCTTCCAGGAGAGCTTTGACTTCTTTGGCCGTACGCTCGCAGGAGCAAAGGAAATCCAGCCGCGCTGGCGCCGGTGCGTGAACAGCACCGACTTCACCCTGGGCGAGGCTCTCGGCCAGGCGTATGTAGCGCGTGCCTTCCCCCCGGAGTACAAGGAGCGCGTTCTCAATTTGGTGCAAGACCTGAACACCGCACTCGCCAAGGACATCGATTCGCTGGACTGGATGTCGGCAGAAAGCAAAAAACAGGCCCAGGAAAAGAGGCAGGCCACATTGGACAAGATCGGCTATCCGGATCGTTGGCGCGACTATTCCAGCGTGCCGATCGTGCGCGACAACTACCTGGCGAATCGCCAGCGTGCGATCGAATTTGAATTTGAGCGCTGGGTGGCGAAAATCGGGAAGCCCGTCGATCGCACCGAATGGACCATGACTCCTCCCACGATCAATGCGTACGAGGACCCGCCCACCAACACGATCAATTTTCCCGCTGGAATCCTGCAGCCTCCGGAGTTCGAGATGAGCCAGGATGACTCCGTGAACTACGGCGCCATCGGGGCTGTCATCGGGCATGAAACGATTCACGGCTTCGACGACCAAGGGCGCAAGTTCGACGCCCAAGGCAACTTGCGAGATTGGTGGACTGCGAAGGATGCGAAGGAATACGAATCTCGCGGCAAATGCATCTCCGACCAGTATTCGCAAGAGGTTCCCGAGGCCGGCCCCGGCGTCAAACAGGACGGGCTCATGACTCTGGGGGAGGATACGGCCGACAATGGAGGCATCCACATCGCCTATATGGCTCTGCAGCATGCTCTCGCACGGCAGGGCAGGGACATGGATGGGAAGGAAGCCGACGGTCTTACCCCGCGGCAACGCTTTTTCCTTGCGTATGCCTTCGGCTGGTGCGAAGAATATCGCCCCGAACTGGTTCGGCAAGCCGTACTTTCCGATCCGCATTCCTATCCGAAGTACAGGGTCAACAACACCGTATCGAATATGCCGGAATTTTCTGCCGCGTTCGGCTGCCACAAAGGGCAGCCCGAGGCCCGAGTCAACGCCTGCCGAGTCTGGTAGGCAGCGCGAGCGGAGTGCCCAAATTTCAATTGACGAGGTTATCGCGATGCGTCACCGAAGAAGGGCTTTTTCATTGGTTGCGATGGTCGCCTGCGCTTTGGCGATCTTCCGTGCTCCGGCAGCTTCTCAGCAAAAGAGCGATTCCTTACCCAAGTTGAAGGACGGCTTTGACGTCAATGCCATGGACAAGAGCATTGATCCCTGTGTGGACTTCTACCACTACGCTTGCGGGACGTGGCTCAAAAAGAATCCAGTGCCGCCCGATAAGGCCGCCTATGGACGTTTTACCGAACTCGCCGACCGGAACCGCGAGATTCTCAGAGGTGTATTGGAGAAAGCCACTGCTGCGAACCCAGGCCGCAGCGCCAACGAGCAGAAGATTGGCGACTATTACGCGTCCTGCATGGACGAGAGCAGCATCGAAAAGAAAGGAACAGCCGCCCTTCAGCCCGAACTGGCTCGAATCGACGCTCTGAAGGGGAAGGATGCGTGGGCTTCTCTCCTGGCCCACTTCTCGTTGAACGGCACCAACGCATTCTTCGGATTCGGCGCTGAGCAAGACGCCAAAGATTCCACGCAACAAATCGCTGTTGTGGGACAGGGAGGCCTGGGGCTTCCGGACCGCGATTTTTATTTTAGAGATGATCCCAAGTCAATCGACACGCGCAAACAGTATGTTCAGCACATGCAGAACATGTTTGTGCTTTTCGGAGAGAAAGAGAAGGAAGCTGCCGCGGATTCGCAGACAGTGATGCGGATCGAGACCGCGTTGGCCAAGGGGTCCCTCGATCGGGTCGCCCGGCGAGATCCAACCAAGGTGTATCACAAGATGAGTGTAGAGGAACTCCAGGCGCTCAGCCCGGCGTTCGAGTGGAGTAAGTTCATTCCTGAAGTTGGTCTGACCCACGTCACCAGCCTGGACGTCTCAGAGCCCGAATACATCCGTCAATTTCAAACTATTCTCACCTCCAGCAGCTTGGACGACATCAAGGTGTATCTGCGCTGGCACGTGATGAGCGCCCAAACGCTCTACCTCCCGAGCAACATCGATAAAGAAAGTTTTCATTTCTACGGCCAGGTTTTAGCCGGGCAGCAGGAACAGCAGGCGCGCTGGCGGCGGTGTGTGAACGCCACGGACAACGATCTCGGAGAGGCTTTAGGAGAGGCTTACGTTGAGCGTACATTCGGAGCCGAAGGGAAGGAGCGCACACTTCAAATGGTCAACGCTCTCGAACGCGCACTGGAGCGTGACATTATCGAGTTGCCGTGGATGACAGAGACCACGAAGCGACAGGCGTTGATCAAGCTGCACAAGATCACAAACAAAATCGGGTATCCCGACAAATGGCGAGATTATAGTACGCTCCAAATCATCCGTGGTGACGCCTTGGGCAATTCTTTTCGCAGTAATGAGTTTGAGTCCAAACGCCAACTGGATAAGATCGGCAAGCCAGTGGACCCGGGGGAATGGCTCTACACGCCGCCCACGGTCAATGCTTACTACTATCCCCCGCAAAACAACATTAACTTCATGGCCGGAATTCTGCAGCCACCCTTTTACGAGCAGCAAATGGACGATCCCGTGAACTTCGGCGCGATCGGCGTTGTGATCGGCCACGAACTCACCCATGGTTTCGACGATCAAGGCAGGCAATACGACGCGGAGGGCAATCTGCGCGATTGGTGGGCGCCAGAAGATGAGAAGGGGTTCAAAGAGCGCACCGACTGCGAGGTGCAAGAGTACAACGACTTCACAGTCGTGGGGGGCGAGCACGTCAACGGCAATCTCACCCTGGGCGAAAATACTGCCGACAACGGTGGATTGCGGATTGCCTACGCGGCGCTGATGGAGGCCCTGGCCAAAGAGTCACCCGATGCGCAGAAGTCCATTGACGGTCTCACACCGGAGCAGCGGTTCTTTCTTGGATTCGGGCAGATTTGGTGCACGAACGCCACGCCGCAAGCATTGCGGTTGCAGGTTCAAACTAACCCCCACTCTCCTGCAGAGTTCCGGGTTAATGGATCGGTAAACAATTTCGAAGAATTTGGCAAAGCCTTTGGTTGCAAAGCAGGGCAGCCGATGGTCCGCGCTAACGCTTGTCGCGTGTGGTAGCGCGCACAATTCTGATCACTGAGGAAGAGCGGCTCGCATGATTCTTGGCGTGGTGACTTTCGCTGTCGCCTTGCGCTCACCATTGTCGCCGAGCGTGTCCCAGCCTGAGTTTGCAATGTAGTAGAAGTCCGACCCGACGATCACTCCGTGGGTGGGATCGCCAATCGTGCCTGTGGCGGACTCGATGACATCCTGCGAGATGACTTTGCCATGGGAGGGGTCGAGCCGGAATGAGATCACGCGCTCGGGCGAAGAACCGTTCTGCACGGCGAGAACGCTATCGCCGTACAAGTAGAGTCCGTCGATACCATTGAGAATGAACCTGTTGTCCATGGAAAGCCAGCGTACCCGCCGCGTCGCTAGATAGAGTACTCCAATGCCGCGCAGATAGTCAGGAACGAACAGGGAACTGCCGTCCGCACTCACCGACGGAGTCTGCGGAGAAGTAAAATCTCCGCGATCGATTCGTTCCAGTGTCTTGCCATCGTTGACCCGGTAGACTCCTCCGCCCTCGCCGTCCGAAATAATGGGGACACCGTCCCGCATCAGCGCCATATCTCCCAGCGCACTTCCTTCGGGACCTTCGATTCTGAACAAGAGCTTGCCGTCGTCGACGTTATAGCAGAGAACAGCGGAACGCCCCCAGTCAGACTTTTGTACGATGCTGAATCCTCGCAGTGCGACTTCAGTGGCCCACAGACGGTGGCGCTGCGCATCGAGCTTAAGTGCAAGCATGGCCCACCGATCAGGAGCGGTGGCAAAGTCTCGGACCTTCCCATCTGGGGCGACCGTGACAATTTTCTTTTCCAGAACGCTGGTGAGAAAAAATCTCTTCGTAGGAGCGTCGTAGTCAATGTCTTCGGGCAACAAGCCGACGTCTTGCAGTTCCCACGCAACCGTTGCTTTGGTAACAGGCTTTCGATTGGCAGACACGGCCACGTCCAGATCGCGCAGCCCATCAAAGGGCGGAGCCAGCAGAGCATCTTCGGCCTGGCCCATGTCGAGAATGTGCTGAACCTCGGCCTTCGCTTCCGCAGCGTGCCCGCGCATCAGATCTGCCCGAGCCATCTCCAGCAATGATCTTGGCGATCCGTTCAGAAACTCCTCGAGTCGAGCAGCGTAGGTGCCGTAGGTTCCCCAATCCTTCTTGTCCCGCGCACTACGAAGCGATTGTCGCAGGTCATTCAGTTGCTGGACCGCTGACGTAACCGCGGTCTGACCGAAAGATACGGCCAGAGTCAGGAGGAGCAATGCCGTGACGCAGATGGACAGCCGTGAGCTTCTCATAAGAAGTAGACGTAACGTCCAGAAGGAAGTTAGTTAAGCACACGACCGAAAATTCCGAAGCAAATACGAGGGGCTGCGAGAATCTCGGATGGAAGTGTTCGCATGAGTACATACCCAGCTGAACGCCGGCCCCGGTGCCCTGCGCGGATCTAAGGCCGCACCAGGATCCTCACTCCATATTGTTCAATGTTGACCGTTCCCGTAATTGCCGAGTGGTCGAGTACATCCCGATAGCGGCCATCGACTTGGACAGATTGTGGCTTCGCGGTGTGGTTAAGTAAATACGTCCACGTCTGTCGATCGGTGCGCCGGGAGGTGACCTCGATGCCGGGAGGCGCCTGCATCGAGCTCCTAACTCCGCTCGACCGAATCAAAGTAAGAAGGATCCTGGCGAGGTCAGCACCCTCGAGGTGAGCGCCTACATAGAGCGCTCGTCCCTTGCCATAGCGGTGTGAGGTGATCGCCGCCTTGCCGGTGTACTGGCCGCCCGTATAGGTGGCGAGAATCTCCACATCTTTGTCTTTGGGATCAAGAATGTCGGCCCAAATGCGGCACTCGGCGTCAGCCCCGGCAAGCGGGCCGGCGAACTTCACGCCCTGCTTTTCCGAGTAAATTGGTTCGTAGTCGACGAGATCCACTCCCATAACATCCCGCAACAAGCCCGGCAAGGGTGTATCCACGATGCGGCTGTGCTCGTCTTTGACGCCTAGACGAAAGCCGGCCATGAATGTTCCGCCTCCTTCGACGAAACGGCGAATATGGTCGGCCTGTTTCTGGGAGACCACATACATCGCAGGAGAGCACAGCACCTTGTACCGGGCGAGGTCCTGGGTGGCGTCAACCACGTCGACGCCCGCGTGTGACGCGGCCATGCATCCGTACCAGGAGAGTATCTCGGTAAGGTACTTGAGCTTGGGCTGGCCTGGTTGGATGGCAAGCGCCCAGTCGGAGCTGGAATCGAAGCAGAGAGCGAGGTCGGCGTCGTATCGGGCGTTGAGGGCTTCGTGACCGAGCGATTTGAGTTCGCGCATGGTTTGCTGCATCTCGTCAAAACCGGGACTGTGCGACCGGTCGTGCCGAAGCATCCCATGCCAATACTGTTCGGCGCCGAAATTGGTAGTGTCCCAGCGGAAATAGTTGATGCCCATGGCTCCATGAGCAACGGCCTGGTACGTCCACAAGCGGAGTTGCCCAGGTTCGGGTTGAGGAGAGAAGAATGGTTGCCCCGCCTTGCCACTCTGTTCTTCCATGATGAGGAAGGGCTGGCCATCCTTGACACTGCGCATGAAATCGTGGGTGAAGGCGACCATCGGTACAACCACCTCTTGCGGGGCGCTGACTCCTGAGTTCGGACCGCTTGCATGAATCGCGAAAAAACCGGGATAGTTATCGGAGGACACGAAATCGAGGTTGCGATACAGCTCGCGCATGTCAATGAAATCGGCAGCGCCGACGTTATTGGTGGTAATGAAGTGCGCCGGACACAGTTTGCGCAGCATGGTCAGCTGCTCTTCAAGGAAAGAAGTATTGGCAGCACTCTGGTAGCGGTAATAATCGAGCGCCAGACCGGGGTTCGGTGGAGCGCCGGATGGAAGCGGGACCGGGATCTGCGAAAAATCACTGTAAGTGTTGCTCCAAAATACGGTGCCCCATGCCTGATTGAGAGCGTCGAGCGATGGATACTTGCCCCGCAGCCACTGCTGGAATCCTTCCCGGCAGAAACGGCAATAGCACCGGGGACTTTCGCCGAGGGTGAATTCGTTGTCGATTTGCCAACCGATGACGCCAGGAGTTGAGGAGAAGGCGTGAGCCATCGCCGTCGCGACCGCGAGTGAGAGGCGGCGGTAGGTAGCATTCGTCGGACACGTGAAGCGACGTGTGCCGGGACTCAGCGTGACGCCGTGCTCATTGACCATCAAGACCTCGGGATATTTCTGCGTGAGCCACGGAGGTGGTGCTGCAGATGGTGTGCCAAGAATGACGGCTATTTGATGAGCGCTAAGAATGCCAATGGCGCGCTCGAGCCACTTGAAGTCGAAGCTGCCTTCCTGCGGCTCCATCAGCGCCCAGGCAAACTCAGCGATGCGCACATTCGTGATGCCCGCTGCGGCCATGGCCACCCCATCCTGTTCCCAAAGGTTCTCAGGAGTTTGGTCGGGGTAGTAGTCTGTGCCGAACAGGAGTGGCAGACGACCGAGAGGGTTCTTCGAGGGAACGTTTTCTTGTTGGGCCGGCAGCAAAGTTACCGAGCCCCGCCGGGCCAGCAAAGTCGCTAATGTGGCGCTTCCACTCACGATAAAGTCCCGTCGATTCATACAGGTGCGCTCCTCGGGAAAAGTAATAAACTTTATACACGAAGAAGCCTTCGCCACTCGCCCAACGCTGAAGCGATATTGGTCACGCATTGAGCATGGTGACGGGTTGACCGATATCTCCAATCAGAACCCATTTCCTTCGACGGGGTTCGCTTCTCTGGGACACTCGTAAAGGATGGGAGTCCGCAAACGTCCAACAGCCGGGGATCGAAGTCCGCAAACGTCCAACCTCCCTCGATAACCCGATCTATGTTGACGAAGCGAGGGCGCAACCAGTCCCCAGAGTGCGGGCGGGAACTTTTCAGCCCCTCGCTGACCGCCGAATTCGCAATACCTGGATCGACGTGCCGTGCCTACCCGAATTCGCCATTGCGTCCAGTGTCCGAAGTGCTGCACCCGATATCTGTTCTCACGCAGTCCTTACCACAACGGCTCGTACCTGGTTCCGACTGTTCTGTACTCTTCGGATGAGTACGCTCTGTATTGCTCCTGCAGAAGACCTGCAGTGCCTAGCCGATGGCGATGGAGCGAGGTAGAGACGTGCGCGGTTTCGCCCGCCGCTCATCGTCGTGGCTACGGTACACCGCAGGAAATCGTTCCCTTCCGCAGCCGGCCTCGTCCTGAGCCCAGATTCGACGCCGCAACCTACCTCAGTGTGAAAGCAGCGGAGAAAGAGAGCAACTCACAATGAATCGTATCCTTTCAAGATTCAGTGTCATTGCATCGAAGATCGCCTTACTGAAGATCGCAGCATTGACGACCAAGAGATTAAGACCCGTGCTAGTTTTGGCGGTCGTGTTCCTGGCGGCACTCGAGTTCTCAGGAGCTCATCGGTCTGCTTCAGTCGACTCGGGGCGAGCCTCCTCCTGCGCCGGTCCCGAATATCACAGCTTCGACTTCTGGATGGGTGACTGGAAGGCGTTTGATGTCGGCAACCCCACAACCGTCGTCGCACGCACCCGCGTCGACCGCATCCTCGACGGCTGCGTTTTGCTGGAAGACTATCAGGGCAGCGACGGTTCCCACGGCGAAAGTTTCACCATCTACGACGCTGGGCGGCAGGTATGGCATCAGAGTTGGGTCACGAATCACGGAGTGCTGCTGGTCATCGAAGGCAAGCTGCAGGCCGGAGAGATGATTCTAAGCGGCGTCTCCCACCTCAGTGATGGTAAAGAGAGGTATGTCCGCGGCGTCTGGAAGCCCGTAACTGGCGGTGTTCGCGAGACCGCCTTGGCTTCGACGGACGGCGGCAAGACCTGGGACCCCTGGTTCGACTTGATGTTTCGCCCCTCAGCATCTGGAACGAGCACGAACGCCTCTCCGAATGACAGGTCAATCATCGCCGGTCTCGATACCCAATATCAGGCCGCGGTGAAGAATAATGATGCGACCACAATGGGCCAGATTCTGGCCGACGATTTTGTTCTGGTAACCGGTTCCGGCAAGACGTATGGGAAAACCGACCTGCTCAACGAAGCGCGGAGTGGGCGAATTGTCTACGAGCGCCAGCAGGACAGTGAGCAAACTGTTCGAGTCTGGGGCGATTCGGCGGTGGTAACCGCCAGGCTATGGGAAAAAGGTACGGAAAACGGCAAGCCCTTTGACTACACGGTCTGGTTCAGTGACCTCTACGTGCGCACTCCGACGGGGTGGCGATATGAGTTCGGCCAGTCGTCCCTCCCGCTATCGAAGATTTCGCAGTGACGAGAAGTCAGGCGCGTCTAGGCTCTCCAGAATTTCCACCAGCTTCCTACCAATCTTCGGCACGCTCCGTGCAGTTCCCAATGCCACGAAGTCTTCCAAACAGGCATAATGTTATTTGCCGTCAAGAAGAATGTGTTTAGTATCCGTCCCTATGTCCCTCTTTGTAACTGATCAACCGGAATGCTGGCCGGCACTGCCGCTGGAAGGGTGGAAGGAAACCTATTCCACACTTCACATGTGGACCCAGATTGTAGGTAAAATTCGTCTTCGTCTCA
>Ga0307475_10001586_pt1 | contig 13525 bp, 10 predicted proteins | sample atmos_gasesECM1C_FD_203317 | JGI IMG/M metagenome (GOLD analysis project Ga0307475, IMG submission 203317) | Hardwood forest soil microbial communities from Morgan-Monroe State Forest, Indiana, United States - atmos_gasesECM1C_515 | ecosystem: Environmental > Terrestrial > Soil > Temperate... | reverse complement strand
GCTCGAAATCGTTCTCGGCGCGAACGATTTCGACGGCGACACCGCGGAACGATACGGATACGTCAACCGGGCACTTCCAGACGCCGAACTGGACGACTTCGTCGACGCGCTCGCGCGCCGGGTCGCCTCCTTCGACCGGCGTGCCATCGCCGCCGCGAAGAATCTCGTCAACCATGTCTCGTTGCCGTCCGCCGACCGGTTCCTCGCCGCCATCACTTCTTTTGAGACCGCGCTGACTTGGCCTGAAACGCAGCAGCGAATCCAAGCTCTGTTAGAGCGCGGACTCCAACGAGACAGCGACTTCGAAAATCGGTGGCCCGGGGTGCTCAGCACGCTGCTTGAGACGTAGTCACCGTGTCGCGATGCGCAACCTCGCCGAGCTGGCAAATTAATTTTGCCAATCGCAACAACATACAAACGCGCTTCTCGTCAGTGCTTGATTTCCTGGCGAGATGCCGACTTCAGACGACTAATGTCGCCCAGTAGCGTCCATCTGGCCTATCTTTTGTCCAGAAGCCTACTCTGCTCTCCAACGGAAGCCGGGTCTCGTCCGCCAGCACAGCTCCGACGTGAGCGATGGCTTCCCCCACCCTACTAGTCGTTGAGGTTCAACGTCACCTTTGCGTTCTCCAGCACTTTGCTCCACCTGGGGTCGACTGAGGCGTTGGCGGCGTACTCGTCGTGCCAGTTCCACCACTTGTACGGTGGAGTCTGGGGGTAGCCCTTCGGCGAATCCTCCCACTCCTCCTGACGCCCGAGCGCAGTTATGTCAAGGTAGCTCCAGGTGCTCCCCATCGCCTCGTCGCCGCGGTTGTTGATGAAGTAAGTGCGAAACACACGCTCGCCGTCGCGGAAGAACACGTTGTGGCCGTGCCATTCATCGACGCCGAAGTCCGCGTCGAAGCTGTCCGTGATGGTGTACCACGGCATCTTCCAGTCCATTCGTGCCTTCAGGCGCTCGATGTCAGCCTGCGGCGCACGCGAGACGAACGCGAGGCTGGTGTCGCGGGCGTTCAGATGCGCGAGGTGGGCGACCTGGTCGGCACCTAAAGAGCAGCCGCGGCAGGCATGCTCGGGCCAGCCGAACACGCCGGGCTCGAAGAAAGCGCGGTAGACGATCAACTGCGGGCGGCCCTCGAACAAATCGAGCAGCCTTACCTTGCCCTTAGGCCCGTCGAACTCGTACTTCTTCTCCACGGCCATCCATGGCATCCTCCGACGCTCGGCGGCCAGCGCGTCACGGGAACGGGTCAAGGCCTTTTCTTTCACGAGGAGCTGCTGGCGCGCCGCCTCCCATTCCTGCGGCGACACAATCGGTGGTGTGTTTATTGCGAGATGTCCTTTCCCGTGCTCCATGTCTCTCTCCCTGTTTGTTGCCATTTTATTTCTCCTTGATTTTCTGAAACAGACCGAGACCATTCGCCCTGAAAAATTCTCTGAATTTGCCGATGCACACCGCCAGAATTCCACCTGTGGATCCCGCTCCGGCGGCCGTCACCGCTGCGCTTGCGATGCATGCTGGGCACATATTTGCCTCCTCTGAGCTGCTAAGTCGTCCGCGCTCAGTGGGGCCGCGACGCTTCCGCTCGCTGCCGCATAAGCTCGTGCAAATGTGCCCAGCCATTCTTTGCGTTTCTATACTCCTCCAGCACCAGACCAAACGACTGCTGTCGAAATGTAATGATCGTCACGCCGCCCGATTCCTTCAGCCGATATTGAAGATTCGTTATCACCAGATTGGACATAAACAGCGGGCCGCAAATTTCCAGCAGCGTAGGTTTCTTGATCGCCTGCACTGTTCCCCAGTAATGGCCGTTGTTGTCTCCCAGGTCGCGATACCATCTGCCGCCTGGCCATGCTTCCAGCTTCATCGGCATTGGCTTGTCGACTTGTGTCTCGTTGTATGGTCCAAGCTGATCCAGCAGCGCGGCAAACGTCACTTCGATCGACGCGCGCACTTTAATCTCCTCCGCTATATGGATCGTTGTCGCTTCCAGCGATAGTGCGGGTGAACTCACGATTTCCTTCTCGTTTGAATTTCCACAACACTATTGTTTCTGTGCATCGTTTGCCTCGGCCCGTTCCTTGATTCGCAGCAACTGGTGTTTCCACAACCGCTCGAACGTGCTCGTCCATTCGTGCAACGGCCGCATCGCCATAGCATTCACCTTGTAAAGCATCTGCCGGCCCTCCCTCCGGGCCTCCACCAGGCCAACACCTTTCAAAACTTTCAGGTGCTTCGAAACCGACGGCTGCTCCATCTCCATTGCGTCCACAATCTCGGTGACGGACCTCTCCTGCATCGCTAAATAGTTAAGGATGTCCCGCCGCCGCGGTTCCGCCACAGCATTGAACGCGTCCGAGGTTGTCGCTGCCCTTGCCATACCTCAATATATTCCCATATAGGAATATGTCAAGTTTCTTTTTACCAATCTTTCCGCTGCCCTTTTCCTGTGCTGCGTGCCGCTCGAAATGGGTTTGTGACAAGTGACGGCCAACCTGGGCGTCATCAGCTCGACCGTGGTTGATACCGACAGATGTTCTTCTCGTCACTTTGCTCCCGGTCGGTCACTCGGAACGAATTGCCTGAGTCTTGATACCGCGCTAACTGGAGACTGGCCCAGTTCCTGCCCCTCCGCGCCTGGCGAACGTTGTTGACTTCACATCGAACCTGATATAGAAACCGCGATAAGCACTTTTCGCGTTTTGCCATATTAGCCGTCCAATACGTAACCCATGGGCATTCGCAATTTGCGCTGCGAACCCACTAATCCGGATAGGTGACTGTTTTACTCGAGATAAATCTTCGAAGGAGGGCCCCACAATGACCTTTGAACGCCGTGACTTCCTCAAGCTCGGAACCGTGGGTATGGTCACCGCTATGGCCACACCGTCATTCGCTTTCGACGAGGACTCACCTGCTAAAGGCAAAGGAGAACTCGAAGGCGGTTATTCTTCCGTCAGGTTGGAAGGCCAATTGAAAGCCGGTCACATGGTCATCGAAGCCCGATCCTTCGAGGAAGGCAAAGACCGCGCTGTAACCGCGCACTCCAAACTAGCCGGCGTCGATCTGTATTCCGGAATGTTCAGCTATGACCGCGACAAAACCCTTTTCGCAATCTTCCGCGACAGCGACCATTCCACTTCCATCGTTGTCTCCAATACCGACGACCCTAAAATTGGCCGGCTGACCGTTTGGAATGACTCTGGCGCACCGGGAGTCTTCGAGATCAATAAAGAGAGCTTCCTGGACTCCGAAAATCCCAATGACGGCATTCGCGATGTAAAGGGCAACGCTGTTGACGTCCTCGGCAAAAGAAAGCCACCGGTATTTACCTGGCGGGAACTGGAAGCCGTTTTTGGCGACGATCCAGCTTTGCTCCAATTCATGCGCGGCAACAAATCTCACCACCATCCTGCGAAGACTGAGTTGCTAGCATTTGCTTGTCACGTGGGGAGCCTTGTCGCGAGTAGCACCCTCGGCTTATTTTGGCAAGCTTATCCAACACTTTAGCTCACGTGCTAATCCTGAGGCCCATATCCGCAAGCAGTTTTTGAAATTGGCTTTGCGATCGCATCCGATAAAAAAACGGTGCAACTTTTAGGTGTACTACGCCCGGAGCGCGACTATCTACCGCCTCTTTTAGCGATTGCAAAGCGTTCTCATTTTCTCCCAGCCCCGCGTACACGATCGCCAGACGATAAGCGGAAACATTACGCCCGGATTTAATTCTCTGCAACACCGACCGGGCCTGGTCTTTCATCCCCGATACTCCGTAGACATAACCCAATTCCGCTAATGCTTCGAAATTCTCAGGCGAAAGCTCCATCGCCGTTTTTAATTCTGATACCGCGTCCGCATACATGCGCTTCTGCGCATAGACTTCCGAGAGATGTCGATGCGCTTGCGAACTCCTCGGATCAAGCTCCAATGTCTTATGGCCTTGTTCGAGCGCGTGGTCAAATTCTCCCGCGTAATAAAACATCGCCGCAAGGTTGTCGTTCGCGAATACCGATAACGGATCTAGTGACTGTGCGATTTTTGCTTCTGCGAGAGCCTCGGGGAACCGACCAAGTTCCAGGAGCAGATTTGAGTAAGAGGCATGCGTAACTTCATCCCCGGGGCTGAGTTCGATGGCCCGCTTGTACTCGACTTCCGCGCCTTTCCAGTCCCAATCGTAATCCTCTTTGATAACCGCCAGCGCGGAATGCGCTTCGCCCACGGAATCGTCAATCTCCAGCGCCCTCAATGCCGCTGTTCTGGCCTTGGGAAATGCGTCTGCTACCGGAACATTGCTGAGTTCCGGCAATAAATGATAAGAATCCGCCAACGCCGCATAAGCCAGAGCATATTTCGGTTCTTTGGCGGTAGCCTTCTCCAGGTAAGTGATACTTTTTTCGAGTCCTTCAGCAGTGCGTTTGTTCCAGTAGTAACGCCCCGCCAGATACGCTTCATGCGCCTCAGGATTTACCGAGCGGCTCCCAGATAGCCGCGCCTTCTCATTTTGCGTTAACCGGATGCGCACCTCGTCGGCGATCGCTGTCGCCAGTTCCGTTTGTAATGCCAATACGTCGCTCGAATCGCGCTCGTAACTTCGCGACCAAATTGGCTGCTCCTGCGAGTCGGTGGCTCGAATCAGTCGCGCATTCACTTTCACCCGTTGTCCGAATCGCTGAATGGACCCTTCTACCAGCGCATCGACGTGAAGAGAGCTGGCGATTTCAGGTACAGGTTTATTGGTGTTCTTGAACCGCATGATGGAAGTGTGCGAGATAACCCGCAACGCGCTTATTCTCGATAGGTCAGTGATCAATTCGTCGGTCATCCCATCCGCGAAATAATCCTGATTGGGATCCCCAGACCGGTTTTCTAGCGGTAGCACCGCCAACGAGTGAATTTGTGGACTTCCCCCGCCGCTTCTAAACCGTTCCCATAGATTGCGCACGTCAACGTGGCCCAAAATTTCCGCGACCACCAAAAGTACGACTGCTGCCGAAAGAATCAAAAATAATTTTCTCCGCCCACGCGTTCGCCGTGGCCCGGCCACAGGTATGACCGTCGACGATCGCGCCGCCATGCGCCGGAAATCCACCAACAACTCCTTGGCCGATTGGTAGCGGTGGCCCGGCTCCTTTTCCAGGCATTTCATCACGATGTCATCGAGCGCCGGAGAAATGCGTGCATTCACGGCGCGCAACGGCACCGGGGCTTGATTGAAAATCGCGTCAATCACCTGCGACGCTAACGGCCGCGTGAATACTTTCTGATTGACGGCCATCTCATAAAAAACCGCTCCCAGCGAATAAATATCCGTGCGCTCATCTACATTCTCCCCATTCAATTGTTCGGGGGACATGTACGGGAGCGTGCCTGCGGCCGTCAACGAATCCGTCTTATGATCCGCGGTTAATTCTTCGCCCGGCTTTAACCACTTCGCCAGTCCAAAGTCCAGCACCTTGGCTTGTCCCTTGGGGGTAATAAGAATGTTCGCGGGCTTTAAATCGCGATGCACAATCCCGCGCTCGTGCGCTTCTTCGACGGCCTCGACGATCTGCGTCGCCAGCGAAACCAGCTCTTTTTCTGGTACCGGACCCTCCGTCAGCCTCTCCGTGAGAGTCTTGCCCGACACATATTCCATAGCCAGGAAATCGATGCCATCCTGGGATCCAAACTCGTACACCATCTCAATGTTGGAGTGATTGAGCTTCGCCAGCGCCAGCGCTTCTTTGCGGAAATTTCGCCGCGACGTTTCGTTGTTTAACGTTCCCGGCGGCAATACCTTGACAGCTACATCCCGCTCCAGTTGCTCATCATGCGCCCGGTAAACCACACCAAATCCTCCGGCGGCGACACGTTCAACGATGCGGTAGTGACCGAGTATTTGCCCAATCATGTCGGGGACTCACAATCGTCGGTCATCTTAGCTCACCAACAGGCAACCGGCAGCCAAGATTTTCGTTTCTATGAAGGCACCTTCCGGAATGGGCTTTGCTTTCGCCGCTGACGCTCCACAATAGTCATCGCAGTCCACCCGAATCTGATTGTCCTGGAGTTCACGAATGAGCCCTGGGCCTTGAACTTAGCTCTTGACAGACCGCACTAAACCGTCTATTAAATCGTTTTAAAATCAGTTGTTGCGGGTGTCCCATCGCCGATCTCCGGCCGGCGATATTTTCTGTCGAGGAAAAAGAGGAGGTCATTGTGTCCCAACTCGACGGGGTGTGCAATATCCCCGAACCCTATCCCATTTCTAATTCAGCGGCGCAGCCACACCGTAGATCCCGCGTTTTTTCATCGCCTCACAGTTGCTGGCTGTTCCTTGCACTACTCGCTGCCCTTTTCCTCGCTCCGTTCCGTGCGCCCGCACAACTCTACACCGGCTCCGTCACTGGTGTTGTCACCGACTCCTCCGGCGCCACCATTCCGGCTGTCAAAATCACCCTGGTGGACCAGGCCAAAAGTTACTCGTTCACCGCGACTTCGGACAATAACGGCAGATATCTTCTCCGCTCCATTCCCCCTGGAACCTACACCATCACCGCGGAAGCCCAGAATTTTCAAAAAGAAACCCAGGAAGGCATCAGGCTCGACGTCAGTGAAAACATCTCCGTCGATTTAGCTTTAAAGCTCGGCTCCATGAACGACACCGTCGAGGTAACAGCCAGCAGCGTCCAATTGGAAACCGAGGACGCCGTCACCGGCCAGGTCGTCAATCGAAAGTTTGTGAATGATTTGCCGCTAGTCGATCGCAACTTCACCAATCTCGCGTACTTGGCTCCCGGGGTAACCGAAACCAATGCCCCCGGCACAAAAAACTCTCAAGGCGGCATCAACTTCAACTCCAATGGCAGCCGCAACTCCACCGCCGACGTTTTAATTGACGGCGCCACCGCTTCAAACTTTGATCAAAATAGCGGCCTCAATAACGTCCTCTACACCCCTTCCGTTGACTCCGTGGAAGAATTCAAGGTCCAGCAAGCGAACTTCACCGCCGAATATGGATTTTCCGCTGGAGCGCTGATCAACGTTGTCACTCGCTCGGGAACTAACAAATTTCACGGCAGCGTGTACGAATTCTTCCGAAACTCCGTGATGGATGCCAACAATTGGTTCAACAATAAAAACAGCCAACCTATCCCGGCATTGAAACGCAACGATTTCGGCGGATCCGTCGGCGGTCCCATACGCAAAGATAAGACTTTTTTCTTTTTTGATTACGAAGGATTGCGCCAGCGGTCCGCCACCAGCGCCGTTGCAGGCGTGCCCACCGCTGCCGAAAGAAGTGGTGATTTCGGCGTTCTTTGCGGCGCAAACGGCGGCACCTTTGACGCCACCGGCCTCTGCTCCGCCCCTAGCGGACAACTTTGGGATCCCTACAGCGGCAGCTTTAATCCAACTCCGGAGCCCGCCAATCCTAACATCGGCCCGGGCGCTCTTCGTCAAGCCTTCATCCCGTTCAATAACCTTGCTACCTACCAAAGCGCGGGGAATCCAAATCTGGTAGGCACGCCTTTCCAACCCCCGGCACGTCCGGGTAATCTCATCGACCCAGCCGCTGCAAAACTCATTCAGCTTTTCCCTTTGCCGACCAATCAGAACACCGATTTGGGTAGCCTCCAGGGCAACAATTGGTTTGGTTCCGGCGTGAATCCCTCCTCGAACAATCAGTTCGACATCAAGATTGACCAGCGCTTCAGCGAACGCGACTTGCTGAGCGCCAAATACTCGCAGCAAAACGCCAGCAGCAATAGCTTCGATTGTTTCAACAACATCGCCGATCCCTGCACCGGCGGTCCGGTCGTGTCCCGCCGTTATATTTTCTCATTGACGCACACCCATACCTTCAGCAACACGTTGCTGTTAACTGCCACCTACGGATTCCAACGCGGATTCGACAATCAGCAAGGCGTTAGCGGCAACTCCCCTGCTGCCAAACAAGGCATCGCTAGTTTAGGCTTCCCGTCATACCTCGACCACGGTTTTGGCACCCTTCCCACCATCATCATCAATGGATATGCTTCCGCCAATCAAACCGGCAACAACACCAATATCGGAACAAATCCCTTCAGCATTCTCAGGGAAGGCCAGATCGTCCACTATCTTACCGGCGCGGTCAGTTGGGTCCACAAAAAGCACGAATTCAAGTTTGGCGGCGAATGGCGACTGCATCAAATAAACTTTACCCAGCCAGGATGGCCCTCCGGCGCTTTCAACTTCGACGTTACCGGCTCTTCGCAAGTTTCCAGTGATCTAAATTCCGGAGGTGACGGACTGGCCAGCTTCCTCATGGGCGTGGGACCTCCATCCCTTGGCGGAGGAGGATGCACGCCTTGTCAGGTCGGGTTCGTGAACTTTGTCAGCACCGAAAGCTTTCAGTACGCCACTTTCGTGCAGGATAACTACCGCATAACGCCCAAGCTCACGCTCAATCTAGGTCTGCGTTACGAGTTGAACACACCTCGTACCGAGCGCTACAACCGCATGAATTCTCTCGATCCCACGGCTGTGTCCCCGCTGCAACTCACGGCCGACCAAATCTCCCAGGCTCAATCGCTGGGTCTGCCGTCACAAGCGATCCAGACGCTCAGCAACCTGCATGGGATCGAGGTCTTTGCCAGCCCTGCCAATCGATCCAATTACGATACCTACTACAAAGAAATCCAGCCTCGCTTTGGTTTCGCCTATCAAGCCTGGGGCGGTTTTGTACTTCGTGGTGGCTACGGCATCTATTTCTCGTCACCGCGAAGTTCCGCCTCCGGAACCGGCCCTTGGGGTTTCGAAGGCTTCGATGTGCAACCGCCGTGGCTGAGCACTTTCAACCTCGATCACGCCACGCCGTGGAACACGTTGAGCAATACGTCATGCAATTTCAATCCGCCATTTACGTGCGGAGTCGCGCCCCCTCCAGGAAACAGTTTGGGGGCCTTCAATGACATTGGTTTCGCCGCCGTGGGACCCATTAAGAGCCGCAGCTTGAATACGCCCTACGAGCAAGCGTGGAGCTTCGGATTCCAGAAAAAGCTCCCAGGTAAAATTCTCTTCGATACTAGCTACGTCGGTAAAAAAGGAACCCATCTGTACCTTGGCGGATTCCGCGAAAATAATATTCTGCCGGCCTCCGTCCTTGGTCTCGCGCCCACTGACATCGGAAATCTCAACAATCCGGCTGCAAACCCGTTTTTCGATCCTAATCCGGGGCCATGCGATCGCACTCATTTCGTTTGCGATCCAAACAGCGCCCTTGGACAGCCGACCGTGTCAGGCTTTCAGTTGCTGTTGCCTTTCCCGCAGTACACCGGCTTCCAGGCCGACTCGCCGCCGATCGCCAACTCCATCTATCACGCTCTACAAATTCGCGCCGAACGTGAATTTTCAAACGGCCTACAATTCTTGATCACCTATACCTGGTCAAAGTCCATCGATGATGCCTCGGCCAGTGACGACAGCTTCGTTTTCCTGGGCGGCGGCACCACTGGTGGCTCCACGCTTGCCGTGCAGAATCCCTACAATCTCCGCGGCGAGCGGGCCGTCTCCGTATTCGACATCCCGCATATCTTCCAGGCCAGTTTCGTATATGAATTGCCGGTCGGTCGCGGCCGGAGATTCGGTGATCAGATGCATCCCGTCCTCGATGCCGTCGTAGGCGGGTGGCAAATCAACGGAATCCTCCGCATCAACAGCGGCAGGCCGCTCATCCCGCAGCTGTTGAATACCATCCCCATCCCTACCTTCGGCCAACGTCCCATATTGACCGGCACCTTAAAACGGGCGTCCGGCTCGCCGGGAAACTTCACCGATCCAGGCACCAGTTATTTTTCCAATGCCACCTTTGACGCCACCGTTGGTGACAATGTCGGCGTCTTGCAAGACACCGCTGCCGTCGCACCATTTACCTTTGGCAATGCTCCGCGCACCATCACCAGCGTGCGCCAGCCAGGCGCTAACAACATGGACGTATCCCTGTTCAAAACTTTCAACTTGTCCAAGCGCAACGAGGGTATACGCCTCCAGTTTCGCGCCGAAGCCTTCAATGTCTTTAACCATCCGCAGTTTCAGGGACCAGACACGCTGGTCGGTGACAGCCTTTTCGGCGTAATCAGCTCGACGGTTAATAATCCTCGCGAATTGCAGCTGGCCTTGAAGCTCTACTTCTAGGTGTGAGCGCAAGTAATCGCGCCGCCGCCATATGCGGAATAAATTACGCATCGACAGTGTGCCCCGGGTTCGCAGTTGAGGTATGAACCTGGGGCCCATGTCAGCTCAGTTGTTTCCATCACGAGCTTTCACTCCCCCAAGGGGCGCTAATGAACGCAATCGTTCCCAAACCGGAAATTAGTCCGCGCTGCCTGCCCAGACTGCTCGCCTGTTTGCCGCTGTTAGTCAGTCTCACGCCCAGCGCCCGAACGCAAACCATCCACGTGGATGCCGCGCCGGACCACGCCGTAAATTCTTTCCGTCCCACCGAAGCGTTGGGCGCAGGCCTCGACCGTATCTCACGAGCTTCCACCGACAAAATTTTCACCGACTCGATCCTCAAACCCATGCTCTCCGCCGGATGGCAAACCGTCACCTACCGACAAAACACCGAGCTCCACGTGGAAGCGTGGCACTGGAATCCCGAAGGCGCCTGGAGCGATGGCGACAAAGGCTACTTCGTTGGCAATTCAACCTTGGGAGAACCCATTCGTCACTCTTTCGGCTATCCCCTGCCGCATGCAGGTTTTTCTCAACCCGACGGCAACAGCTACTCCCGCCTCACCGACGGCGACACCAATACCTATTGGAAGAGCAATCCCTATCTCACCGAAGCCTTCACCGGTCAGGACGATTCCCTGCACCCGCAATGGGTGGTGATTGACTTGGCCGCCATTCAACAAATCAACGCCATCCGCATCGACTGGGCCGACCCGTACGCCCGCAAATATCTGGTGCAGTACTTTACCGGCCCGGATCCCATTCGCCACGCTGCTCAGGGCAGTTGGGTAACTTTCTCAGACGGCGACGTCACCAATGGAAAAGGCGGCTCCGTAACTTTAATGCTTTCGCATTTGCCGGTGGCCACGCAGTTCCTGCGCATCTGGATGACCGAGTCTTCCAACACCTGCGATACCCACGGCTCCGCCGACAAGCGCAACTGCGTCGGTTACGCCATTTGCGAACTGTATGCCGGCACTTTAACCGACAGCGGTTTGCACGATGTCATTCATCACACCGCCGATCGCGCGCAAACCAACACGATCTGCTCTTCCGTCGATCCTTGGCATACCGCGGCCGTCATCAACGATCGCGCCGATCAGGTTGGCTTCGATCTTTTCTACACCAGCGGCATTACCCGCGGACTGCCGGCCATGATTCCCATCGCCATGCTGTACGACACTCCCGAAAATGCCGCCGCCGAAATCGCCTACATCGAAAAACGCGGCTATCCAATTTCCTACGTGGAGATGGGCGAGGAGCCCGATGGCAAACACTGCCTGCCCGAAGACTACGCCGAACTCTATATCCAGTTCGCTGCGGCCCTGCATCGCGTCGATCCGAAACTGAAGCTGGGAGGCCCGATCTTCGAAGGCGTAAATGAAGACATCCAGGTATGGCCGGACCCTCAAGGCAAAGTTTCCTGGATGGGCCGCTTTTTCGACTACTTAAAATCCCACCAGCATTTGGCCGATCTGTCTTTCGTTTCCTTCGAACACTATCCTTTGCAGAATTGCCTGATTAAATGGAGCGACCTGTACGACGAAGCAAAGCTGGTAACCCACATTCTTCAAGTGTGGCGTGACGACGGTCTTCCGCCGGGCGTTCCTATGTTCATCACCGAATCCAACATCGCCTCCGGCGCCGACGAATCCTTCGTGGACATCTTCGCCGCGCTCTGGTGGGCCGACTATATCGGAGCCTTCCTCGGAGCCGGCGGCAAGGCCGTCTACTATTTCCATTACGCTCCCGAGCAGCTGTCCCACAGTTGCGGTGCAACTTCTCCCGGCACCTTCAGCATGTTCACGATCACCCCCGACTTTCAAATCAAGCAACCTGATTCCCAATTCTTTGCCGCCCGACTGATCAATCTTGAGTGGGTCCAGCCAGGCAGCGGTGAGCATCAAGTCTTCCCTGCTACCAGCGACATTCACGACCTCGTCGGAAACACTTTGGTGACCGCCTACGCCGTTCTGCGCCCCGACAAACAATGGTCCCTGATGATCGTCAATAAAGATCAGCAAAATGCCCATTCCGTGCAGATCGCCTTTGATGGACTTGCAGCCAAGCAAAACCATTTCCACGGCCCCGTCAGCATGGTTACTTTCGGCAGCGAACAATATCAATGGCATTCCAACATCGATGGAGGCACGGCCGATCCTGATGGCCCAGCAGCCCGCTTAACCATCACCGCCAATCCAAGCACAAGGTACACGCTCCCCAAGGCCTCCGTTACCGTGTTAGCGGGCAAACTCAGAGACTGATCGAACGCTCATCGCCAGCGCTTCCAATAATCCTCGCGAATTGGATCGCTCTAAACATCCAGACGTGCCGTCACTCAACCGCTACGCTGGCCTGCACCTTCCATCGTTGCGCGTTCACTCCCATCACGATGAGCCATAGCTCCAGCGGTATTTCCCCGAGCGCCGACGCGACAGCGATGTACGGAAAAAACAGACGGTACGCGAGCGGTGGGTACAGATAGGTCAGATAACCCAAACCACTGATCCCTAAAAACACTCCCAGAATTCGAGGCAGAAACGTGGACCTAAAAATGAGGTAGCCGGTTAGCACGCACCATAATCCGAAGAAGAATAGGTCGACATTAAACGAGTAAGAATTCAATTTGAGAAACAGGAGCGCCAGCGCCTGCACCTGTTCCAGCGTAAATGCGCTCAAGGGGCTACCACTGTGCAGGATCAACAAAGGAGCCAGGTACAAGAAGCTGGTAAGAGTCTGCATAGCGCATCCCATTAGAATTACGAACGCCGCTACTAAAGAGATGCTTCTGTTCACAGGTTTGAGCAACTCATACATGAGAGCCGCCCATGCAACGTGAAACGCCACCCCGATAAGCGAGAGTGCGAATCCTAACCAAAATAACGGCTCGTGCCTCAGAATATTGGCCGCTGTAGCCGCGGCATTTCCAGCGACCACCAGCTTGTCACGAATGACTACTTGGCCGAATGTCGCCGTCAGGGCTTCGAGCAGTTGACAGACACCGGCCATCCTGGCCTTAAAGCGCGGCGACGCCTCTACAATTCGTTCCATCATTTCAGCCTGTAGTTGTACTTTTTCCCTTTATGATTCGAGGCGATCGAGCGTGCGTGCTGCCGTCAGATGCGAGCCTATACACCGGCCGCGATTCTTACAAACAAAAAAAAGCCGCCGGTCAGGAACTCTGACCAGCGGCAAATTCCCCCTTACAAAAAAACAAACTACTGTTGCCGTACGGTGGTGCCGATCACTACCCGCCCGCTATCCACACCCACAAAAATGATCGTATTGGTATTCACCACGTAAGCCCGGAAATTAAACGTAGTCGATGGC
>Ga0307475_10001584_pt1 | contig 13535 bp, 6 predicted proteins | sample atmos_gasesECM1C_FD_203317 | JGI IMG/M metagenome (GOLD analysis project Ga0307475, IMG submission 203317) | Hardwood forest soil microbial communities from Morgan-Monroe State Forest, Indiana, United States - atmos_gasesECM1C_515 | ecosystem: Environmental > Terrestrial > Soil > Temperate... | reverse complement strand
CTGTTAGACATGGTGCGGCGTGAAATTCACTCGGTGGACCCCCATATCGCTGCAACCGATCTGGAGACAATGCAGCAATATATGAGCCTCCCTCTCTTCCCGGCGCGAACGACGGGGCTCCTGCTCGGACTGTCCGGATTTCTGGCGCTGGCCCTAACTTCCATCGGACTATTCGGCGTCATTTCGTATATTGTTTCGCAACGTACCCACGAAATCGGTGTACGCATAGCTCTAGGCGCTCAATGCAGCGATGTCTTACGGCTTGTCGTTAGGCATGGGCTTCTGTTGACAGCAATGGGCTTGGTTATCGGACTGGGCATAGCATTCGGAGCAGCGCAGCTGCTTTCGTCAATACTCTACGGGATTCGTCCGACCGATCCCGCAACGTTCGTTGGCGTAGCGTTGCTCCTGTGCGCCGTTGTGCTCCTGGCGTGTTATATCCCGGCGCGGCGCGCAATCGCAGTCGATCCGCTGGTGGCCTTGCGGTACGAATAGGACGCAACCCGTGTCTTTGTTTCGAAACATTGCAAGGGGCCTCCGCTCACTGTTCCGAAAAGATCAGGTGGACCGGGAGTTGGATGAGGAGCTTCGCGCCTACCAGGAGATGGCTGCCGAGGAAAAAATGAAGCAGGGGATGAGCCGTAAGGATGCGCTTCGCACCGTCCGGCTTGAGCAGGGCCCTCTGGAACTTACGAAGGAAGAGGTTCGCTTCGCACGCTGGGAATCCTTTGTGGAGACGTGCTGGCAAGATTTGCGCTTGGCTGCTCGCATGCTATGCAAGTCTCCCAGCTTTTCCGCCGTTGCTGTCCTCACGCTCGCTCTCGGGATCGGTGCCAATAGTGCCATCTTCGGTGTCGTAAACGCAGTCTTACTTCGGCCGCTTTCCTATAAGGATTCAGATCAGTTGGTTCAACTGATCGAGCACGATCAGAAGCGGGGAATTGATTTCGACTGGGTCTCCTTCCCGAACTTTCATGACTGGGCGGAACAAAGCAAAGCCTTCCAGTACATCGCGGCGTACAAGTTTGACGCTTTTAATCTTACAAATGTGAGCCAAGCCGAGATGCTCTTCGGCATAAAAGCCTCAGCCAACCTGTTGCCCATGCTTGGCGCTGAACCCATTCTAGGTCGCAACTTCCGGCCCGACGAGGCTCAGCCTGGCCGAGACCATGAAGTTATCCTTAGCTATGACACTTGGAAGCAAACCTTCGGAGCCGACCCGCAACTGATCGGCAAAACGATCACGCTCAGTGACGAGCCCTATACGGTTATTGGTGTGATGCCGGCGAACTTTAATTTCCCTCCCAGAGTGCCCGTTACATCCTCGCTCCCTTCAAGAAAGACGGCGTTTTTGGCTCCCCTTGGTATCGCCTTTAACCCCGACCAGCGTGACTGGAACATGCTCGGAGTCATCGCCCGGCTCAAACCGGGTGCCACCATCGGGCAAGCGCGGGCCGACTTGGATACGGTTGCCCGCAATTTGGAATTGCAGTATCCCGCGCAGAATCGGGGGATCACAGTACGAGTCGAGCCACTGCTAGATCAAGTCGTAGGAGACGTTCGCCCCGCACTCTGGATTTTTCTTGTGGCTGTCTCTCTCGTACTCTTAGTTGCATGTACGAATGTTACCAATCTCTTGCTCGCTCGCTCGACGCTTCGAGAGAGGGAGATGGCACTGCGCAGCTCCCTAGGCGCCAGCCGATCCCGGTTACTTCGCCAACTGCTAACAGAGAGCGTGCTTCTGGGTGTCGCGGCCGGCGCACTCGGAGTGCTTCTTGCTCACGCAGGAATGCCCCTACTCACTGTTTTGACTCCCGCAAACTTCCCTCGCATCGAAAACGTTGCAATTGATGGCTGGGTTCTGGCCTATACGTTTGTCGTTTCTGTCTTGACGGGAATTATCTTCGGCTTGGCTCCTTCATTGGGCGTTGGTCATGCCGATGTTAGCCAACCGCTGAAAGGTCAAAGATCAACGCCGACTGCGAAGCATTCTCGACTCCGCAGTACGTTGGTGGTTTCGGAAGTTGCCCTCTCTTTGGCTCTCCTGATTGGCGCAGGTTTAATGCTCAAGAGTTTCCTCCGCATGGAGCGAGTGGATCCGGGCTTTCGGGCGGAAAAACTTCTCACCGTATGGACGATTCTCTCCGAAGCCAGATACCCGCCGCATCAACGGGCCGCGTTCTATGAGCAAACATGGCAAGGCATTCAGGCTTTAACCGGCGTGAAATCGGTTGGCGCAATCGACAATCTTCCACTGAGCGGGATTCATGGCGGTGGTCCTTTTACCATCGAAGGTCATCCGACCGAATCCGACGTAGACGCTCCAAGCGCTTATCGTTGTATCGTGAGCTGGAACTACTTTCGGACGATGGGCATCCCTTTACTTCATGGCCGAGAATTCACAGAGCGGGACCGGGCGGGCACTCCCACTGTGCTCATCATCAACGAGGCCGCCGCCCATCGTTACTGGTCGGGTCAAAATCCCGTCGGCCGCCGGCTGAGTTTCACGACCGGCCGAACGCAACCGACCTGGCTTGAGATCGTCGGCGTTGTCAAAGATGTTTTGCATGATGGCCTGGAGTCACCTGCGAAACCCACGATTTACCTGCCGTTTCTTCAATCAGCCCAAGCGTTTATGGTAACAGTTGTGCGCACGGATATCGATCCGACTAGTCTAGCATCCGCCGTCCGTGGATCTATCGCAGCTGTGGACAAGGATCAGCCCGTCCTGATGACACGGACGATGGCGGACATTTACTCGGACTCTGTCGCTCAACGCCGGCTCAACACGGCTCTCGTTGTTGCGTTCGGCACCCTTTCCCTGTTTCTGGCAGTAGTGGGGGTCTACGGGCTGATGGCTTTCGCGGTGACGCAGCGTACGCACGAAATGGGCGTACGTATCGCATTAGGTGCGGAGCGCTGGGACGTCGTTAAGCTAGTGCTTGGTCAAGGTCTGAGGCTTGCATTTTTCGGCATCGCATTCGGGCTGGCGGCGGCTTTCTTCCTAACTCGTTTCCTTTCCAAGTTATTGTTTAATGTTCCGCAGACGGATCCTGCAACCTTCGTTATCGTCTCACTGTGTTTGGGAGGAATCGCATTGCTTGCGTCCTATATCCCCGCGCGGCGGGCGATGCGCGTCGATCCCATGGTGGCGTTGCGTTACGAGTAGCTCATGGTCCCCTCCGGGGACCACAACGAACGTATGACAGGAGCCGGGGGCCGCTGCTTTGTTTTCAACGAGATAGCCGGCTCCTTTCGTAGGAGTAGCATCGATTCTGGAGGCGTCCTTAGGATCATGTCTTTGCTGCGAAACATAGTGAGCGGGCTTCGATCACTATTCCGAAAGGAACAGGTCGACCGCGAGTTAGACAAGGAGTTGCGCGTTTATCTGGAGATGGCAGCGGACGATAAGATCAAGCAAGGGGTGTGCCGTAAGGATGCTGTTCGGGCGGTACGATTGGAGCAGGGGAACGTCGAAGTTACAAAGGAGATTGTCCGCGGTGCGAACTGGGAGTCCTTTGTGGAGATCTGTTGGCAGGATTTGCGCTACTCCGCACGCATGTTGCGCAAATCTCCCGGCTTTAGCGCTGTTGCCGTCCTCACGCTCGCCCTCGCCATCGGCGCGAACACTGCAATGTTCAGTATCGTAGATGCCTGGCTTGTTCGACCCCTGCCGCTAAAAAATCCGCAGGAACTTGCGGCCGTCTGGAGAACGCGGTCCCAAGCTACTCGCCAGCCGGCTTTCTTTGACTTCTACCACGATTACCTGGTCTGGTCATCCAGGAACAGGACCTTTGCATCGCTTGCGGCTACCTTCGAGCAAAGATATGCATTGACCGGGGCAGGAGAGCCGGAGCAAGTGCATGGTGCGGTCGCGACTTGGAATTTGTTTCAGACCGTGGGGGCAACCTCGTCGCTTGGGCGCTTGTTTGAGGCTGAAGACGCGAGGAGGGACCCCGCTTGCGTCATCAGTCACTCGCTCTGGGCCGAACGATTTCATTCCGCCAAAGACATCGAGGGTCGTACGATTCAGTTGAATCGAAAGCTCTATCGCGTTTTGGGTGTCTTGCCGGCGAACTTTTCTTTGCGAGTGCTTGACCGTCCTTTCGAAACCTCTGTCTGGACGGTGATCAACGAAAACGACTCACGCTACAACGCGACCGAGCCATCTCCCGTGGCGGTGATTGGCCGTCTCAAGCCTGGCACCTCTATCTCCCAAGCGGAAGCCGACCTCTCGGCTCTGCAATCCCCACTCAATCGGCAGTTTTCCGATGAACCGGAAGGCTCCGGTGTTCTTGTCGAGAACTTGCAACAAGACAACACCCGCACGATCCGCGGCTCGCTGCTGCTGCTGTTTGGCGCTGTGAGTGTGCTCTTGCTAATCGCGTGTGTGAATACCGGGAGCCTCATCCTCGGGCGCAACGCGCAGCGTGCGAAAGAGTTTGCCGTCCGCGTTGCCCTGGGATGCGGCATTCGGCGCCTGTTCCAGCAGTTGACCGCGGAGATCCTCATGATCTTCGCTCTGGGTGGCCTGATGGGCCTGTTGCTCGCGTTCGGCCTCCTGCGAATGTTTGCCGCTTGGAATCCCTTTGAAGTTCTGCCTCCCGGCGGTCTTTCTCTCGACCGAACTGTTCTCGCGGCAACCGCTGCGATCGTGTGCCTCACCGCACTGGCCTTCGGACTGCTGCCCGCATTACGGGCATTGAACGCGCGCGCCGACGATGCACTGCGAACGTCAAGCCAGAGGCTCACCTCCTCTCGGGAGCACCTGCGCTGGCGAAATCTCTTCGTCGCCATGGAAATCTCCCTCTCCGTGGTCCTACTCGTGGGGGCGGGACTCCTGATCTCGACTTTCATCAAAATTGGTTCTGAACCTCTGGGCTTCCAGACGCGAGACGTGTTCGTCGGCGACGTCGCTCTGCCACATACTGTCTATCGGACGAACTCCGATGCAATTCGCTTTTGTGAGAAGCTTTTGCAAAGACTTCGCGAATCTGCAAACATTCGTGTCGCAGGAGCGGCCGTTTCATGGCCTTTCAACGTCGATGGCCTGACGCCCGTGGAAATTGAAACAGAGCCGGGCCTTACTTTCGAGCAACTCCCGCAGGCTGCTACCTTTGAGGTCAGTCCCGGATATTTTGATGCTCTCGGAATTCCCCTTCTTCGGGGAAGAGCTTTCAACGAGCATGACCGCGCGGATTCGATTCCTGTGGCAGTGATCAATCAGCGGATGGCGCTTCAATATTTTGCGGGACAAGATCCGCTCGGTAAACGAATCCGGTTTCGCTATATTGATCAGCGAACACCAAAGGAGCCGTGGCTGACAATTGTCGGCGTTGTTGGGAACACCCGCTCGATTCGCTACAACCATGTTCAGTGGGATATATATCCGGCAGTTTACAATGCCTTTTTTCAACGTGCGAACGCTTCTTCGCCTGAAGCCTTCGATGCGCAAACGCTATTCTTATACGTTCAAGGACGTCCCCCCTTCTCCCCATCTGTGGTCGCCGCCGCGGTTCATGACCTTGATCCGGACTTGCCGCTTGGCAGGCTGCAGGCGACCGGTGAAGTCGTGAGCGCGTTGCGATCACAGCCGCGTGTGCGCGCCACTTTGTTAGGCAGTTTTGGATTGCTGACATTGTTTCTCGCGGCGATTGGCGTAGGCGGAGTAATGGGCCAGATGGTCGAACAACGTAGGCGAGACATCGGAATTCGCATGGCCGTTGGTGCGCAGCCCTCCGATATTCAGCGCTTGGTGCTCACCCATGCCTTCCGCGTCACGTTGGTGGGGGTCACCCTTGGCTTGCTGGCGGCAGGAGCCGTCGCGCGCCTGTTGGGTAGTTTCCTTTTCGGGATTTCCGCCCTCGACCCACTTACATTTGCCGCCGTGATAGCCCTTCTGGCCCTTGTGGCCATCCTGGCCGCTTACGTTCCGGCGCGTCGCGCGGCGACCGTTGATCCGATTGTCGCACTGCATGACGAGTGAGGGAGCATGTCACTGCTGCGAAACATATCAAGCGGACTCCGATCCCTGTTCCGAAGAAAAGGGGTCGAGGGAGAGTTCGACGAGGAGTTGCGCGGCTACTTGGAAATGGCTACCCAAGAAAAGATGAAGCAAGGCATGAGCCGCAAGGATGCGCACCGCGCCGTGCGCCTGGAAAACGGGAATCCTGAAGTTACAAGAGAAATCGTCCGCGCCGCTCGTTGGGAAACGTTTGTGGAGACATGCTGGAAGGATTTGCAGTTGGCACTGCGACGTTTGCGAATGGCCCCCGCATTCACCATCGCGACGGTGCTCACGCTGGCGCTCGGCATCGGCGCAACTACTTCAATTTTTACCTTGGTTCATGCCGTTTTGCTGAAGTCGCTCCCGGTAACGAACCCTGACGAATTGTACCGTCTCGGAAAAGAATCCCGCTGTTGCTACCAGGGCGGGTACAGTCAGGAGAAAGAGTTTTCACTCGTTTCCTACGACCTGTACAAATATCTTCGAGACAAGACCAAGGGTTTTTCGGAATTGGCGGCCTTCCCGGCGCCCGAACCGCTGTTTGGCGTCCGGCGCGCGGGCACCACGGAAGCTGCGCAAAGCTATCCAGGCGAGTTTGTTTCAGGCAATTACTTCACGATGTTCGGGATAAAGGCGTACGCGGGCCGCGCGCTTATTGATGGAGATGACCAACGCAGCGCCCCTCCAGTCGCCGTGATGAGCTATCGCTTGTGGCAGGAAAAGTATGGATCGGATCCGTCGGTAATTGGGAGCGTGTTCAATCTAAATGACAAACCGTTTACCGTTGTGGGAATCACTCCACCAGGTTTCTTTGGCGACTCGCTTCGAAACACTCCGCCCGATTTCTTCCTGCCTCTGAACTCTGAACCGTTCGTCGAGGTCGATGCCGACTTGAACAAGTACGACACTCATTGGCTGGACTTGATCGGCCGCATCCAGCCGGGCACGACGCCCGCAACTGTAGAGGCTGAAATGCGCGTCGACCTCAAGCAGTGGCTACGTTCGCACTGGGGTGAAATGAGCGTCAACGATCGCGCGAAGTTTCCCAATCAAACCCTGTACCTGAGCCCTGGGGGCGCTGGAATCACCAGCATGCGAGAGCGATACGAGCACTGGCTTCAAATCCTTGTGATGGTTTCAGGATTTGCCTTGCTGATCGTCTGCGCCAATGTTGCCAACCTCATGCTTATCCGCGGCATGGAGGGGCGGCGACAGATATCCGTGAGCATGGCACTGGGTGCCCAGACTTCCCGAGTTGTGAGGCAGCCCCTGACGGAAAGCATCTTGCTCTCGTTGTTTGGCGGCGCGGCAGGTGTGGGCATCGCATTCATAGGCACACGACTGATTCTCCACTTCGCATTCCCCTCGTATGCCGGTTTCGCTAGCGTCCCCATCAGTGCATCACCTTCCGTGCCGGTCCTACTATTCGCATTTATCACCTCACTGTTGACCGGACTTGTCTTCGGCATCGCTCCAGCATGGATGGCCACGCGAGTAGATCCGATTGAAGCGCTTCGCGGAACCAGCCGCTCCACTGCTGGCGCGGGCTCGCTCCCAAGGAAGACACTTGTAATATTCCAGGCCGCGCTCTCGCTTGTTTTGCTATCAGCATCAGGACTGCTCACCGCCGCGTTGCACAAACTGGAAAATGAGAATTTCGGATTCGATCGAGACCGGCGCCTCATAGCGAACATCAATCCACGACTTGCCGGATACCGGACGGACCAACTCTCGCAACTTTATCGGCGCATCCACGATTCGATAGCCAGCATTCCCGGCGTGTCTTCCGTCGCTCTCTGCCAATATTCGCCGTTAAGCGGCGGTGCTTGGGGTGCTGGCGTCTGGGTAGATGGCCATCCCGCGCCAGGACCCAACGACGACAACTCCACTTCGTGGGATCGCGTTACTGCGGGATACTTTGATGTCATCGGGACCCCTATCATCGAAGGGCGTGGCCTCTCCGAACAGGATACGGCCACCTCGCGAAATGTAGCGGTCATCAATGAGGCATTTGCGCGCAAGTTTTTCAAAAACGAAGACCCGATTGGCAAGCACTTCGGCGGGAAGCCGGAAGCAAACCGTGAATTCGAGATTGTGGGTGTGGCGAAGGATGCGCGCTATGTGACATTCAATCTCGATCAGCCCAGCGGCCCGTTCTTCTTTTTACCTGAAGCGCAAGCCGAATACTCGCGGGGCAATCTGGGCTCACTTTTCCTCCACGACATTGTCATTTTGACGAGGCCGCACGCAAGCCTGTCCATCGCGCAGGTGCGCCAAGCCATGGCTGCGGTGGATCCCAATTTGCCGATCATTTCGATTCAGACTCTAGGAGAGCAGGTGGCCACGCAATTCACCCAGCAGCGGCTCATCGCGCGCCTCACTTCGCTGTTTGGTGTTCTTTCGCTCGTTTTAGCATCGGTCGGATTGTATGGAGTTACGGCTTACAATGTCGGACGCCGCACGAACGAGATTGGGGTGCGCATGGCGCTGGGCGCCAGTCGCGGCGCCATTATCCGGCTTGTGCTACGAGGCGCATTCCTGCTCATCGCGTTTGGTCTGATTTTGGGTATACCGCTGTCTCTTGCCACGAGCCGGGTCTTGATCAGCCAGCTTTACGGCCTCAATCCCTATGACCCCATCCTTCTCGCGACAGCCGTACTCTTACTTGGATTATTTGCGCTGATTGCCACGCTGGCTCCCGCTTTGCGGGCGAGCGCCGTCTCACCATCGAAAGCGCTGCGCACCGAGTAACTCTCGCTGCTTTCCTTTCTGCCGCACACTGAGCTGGCTGCACGGTTCTAGTGCACGTATCGATTGTCACGGAGATCCTATTCCGACCGCAGGGCTTCCATGGGCTGGACCGAAGCGGCGCGCCGCGCAGGCAGAAACGCCGCAGCCATCGCTGAAAGCAGGAACAGACCCGTCACCATCAGGATAACTGGCGGATCGACCGCTTGAGTCCCATACAGCATTGTTCGTACGGCACGACCGGCCAGCACGCTGCCTGCCAGACCGGCGATTACCCCCGCAAATACCGGCACGCCCGCCTCGGCGAAGGTGAGCGCGTAAACCTTCGCGCGAGTGGCCCCGAGTGCCATGCGCACGCCGATTTCCTGCTTGCGTGTGACCACTGAATAACTCAGGACGCCGTAGATGCCGAGCATAGCCAGTAGCAGGGCAGCGGCTCCGAACGAGAGCAGCACCAGGGTTTCGAAGCGCTCCGTGGCCAGCGAATCCGTCAATTGCGCGCCAAGGGTTTTGACGCGGGCGATGGTGACTTCCGGATCGTACTTCCAGATCGCCTGGCGCATGGCCGAGACTAGCCCGCCGACATTCGGGGCGCGAACGACAAAGTACGTGGGGAAAGGCGGGCGGTCTTTGTAATGGACATAGGCCATGCGGGCCGGAGGCGTCTTGAGCGACGTGTTGCGCGAATCGGCTACCACTCCGATCACAGTAAATATGCGGCCTTCGATTTTGACCTGCCCGCCTATGGGGTCCTCGTTTCCCCAAAGCGCTTTGGCCTCGCCTTCAGAAAGCACCACGTTGCTTAGATTGCGGTCGCGTTCTTCGAAGAAGCGGCCGGCAACAAGCCGTTGCCGGGTGGTCTCGAAATATCCGGGGCTCACCCAACGAAAGTTGATCAACGGCGACTCCAGGTCGGGCTTGTCCAAGCGCTGAACAGATTCGATCCACGACTCGCCGCCGAGCGGCATGGCGCTCACCATGGCGGCGGCTTCAACGCCGGGAATAGCGCGCAGATTGGAGAGGACAGCGTCGTCGAAATTAACCCGGTTCTGGTCTGTGCCGTAACTTTGCGGCGTGAGCCGGACCTCAGCCACTGCCACCTGGCCGGTATCGAAACCTCTCTCCTCGCCGAGCAGATGGAGCAGGCTCTTCGAGAACAGACCGGTCACCAGTAGCAGCGCGGTGCAACCTGCAACCTGCATTCCGATCAGCCATCGGCGCAGGCGGTTACCATGGCGACTTCCAAACGAGCGGCTGCTCGATTGCTGGAGCGATGCCTGTGGATCGGTCGCAAGGAGCCGGAGTGCGGGCAAAAAGGCGGAAAGAAGGCTTGCGCCAAAAGTGAGTAGAATCGAGAACAGCAGCTCGTTGAGATTCAGATGGATTTCCGAAAGGCGCGGCAGACCGACCGGGGTATCGCGCATGAACAGATTCAAAGCGGCGTTGGCCAGCAAAATGCCAGCCGCGCCGCCGAGGGCTGCCAGCAGTAAGTTTTCTGCCAGCACACTCCAGATCAAGCGCCACTTGGCGGCTCCCAATGCAGTTCGCACGGCAGATTCGCGGCTGCGCGTCATCGCGCGTCCGAGTTGCGCGTTGGCTAGGTTCAGGCAGGCGATCAGCATCAGACCCAGCACGGAGGCCATTAGGAGCCACAAGGCGGTCCGGGAATCACCTACGACAGCTTCCTGCATTGGCTGTACCCAGGCGCCCAGCGCGCCGGGGCGGCGGTCGGCGGGCCAAGCCGGGTCGCTGAGGATTTGCGCCTGGATCGTGTTGAGCTGGGCTGACGCCTGCGCCAGTGTGACGCCCGGATTCAAGCGCCCGAGCGTGATCCAGTTGCCGTAATTTCCGTTCCATGGGAATTTCGCGATATCCAGCGCGGCGGGGATAAAGATGGCCGGATCGGGCGCGACGCTGACGCTCTGGTCGGCGCGCCGGAACGAGCGCAAGACGCTTGCACTGGGGAAGTGGAAGTTGGCGGGCAGCACGCCCACGACTTGGCGCGAAACGTCGCCGACGCGGATCGTAGCGCCGACTGCGCTGGGATCGCCATGAAACAGGTCCTGCCACAACGGATAAGTCAGAACCGCAACGTTGTCATGGCCTGGAACGCCATCCTCCGGGACAAACGTCCGGCCCAGGTATGCATGCACCTCGAGAATGTCAAAGAGGTTCGGAATGGTGACAACCGCGCTGGTCAGGCGAGGATGTTCGGCGCCGAGTGTGAGGCCCATAGCAGCATACTGCGAGTAAGTCAAACCGCTGAAAGCGGTCGCGCGCTGACGCCAGACGTCGGCGTGCCGCGGATTGGGACCGGTGGCATCATCCCCTAGAAATCGGACGCGTTCCCAGCAAGCGACTAGACGGCCACTCTCGTGAAAGGCGAGCGGTTTCAGAAGCACCGAATCCACGACGGTGAAGACCGCCGTGCTTGCACCGATGCCCAGCGCCAAAGTCAGAAATGCGGTCGAAGCGAACCCCGGACTTTTCCGCAGCGTTCGCGCAGCGTAGCGAAGGTCGCAGGCGATTTGCTCGAGCCAGAGCCAGCCCCAGGTGTCGCGTGCTTGTTCTTTGGTGATTGTCGGATTGCCGAAGGTCCGCATCGCCGCGTAGCCGGCTTCTTGCGGGTTCATGCCTGCGGCAATGTTTTCCGCGATTTGCTGTTCGAGATGAAACTGAATCTCGTCGTGCAATTGCCGCTCATTCCGATTGCGGCGGAACAAACTTTGCAACCGCAGCCAGAATCGCCGAGCCCACACCATGACATCTCACTCCTACGTCGTTTGTACCACTAGGTCGATGGCCTCAGACAGGCGGCTCCAATGGGCAGCTTCCTTTTCAAGCTGCGCCCTGCCGGCAGCCGTCAAGGAATAGAATTTGGCTTGCCTTCCCGTCTCCGTTTCCTTCCATTTGGCCTTGATCCACGCTCGCTGTTCCAACCGATGTAGGGCCGGGTAGAGGGATCCTTGCTGGACCTGAAGCACCTCACCTGAGATTTGTTGAATGCGCTTGGCAATCGCCCACCCATGTTTCGGTTCGAGCGAGATCGTCTTGAGAATCAGAAGGTCGAGCGTCCCTTGGACCAGGTCGTTTGGCTTAGCCATACTATGGTTATCTACAATAAGCATTGTCGATTGTCAAGGTATGGCTATTCGGCAATGGTCGCTACGACCATACTTGTGTGCTCGCAGCGGTTCTCTGACAAGCAAGCTGTAAAACAATGGTCGCCAACAAATGCAAGGGTGAGATCTGAGTTGCAAGAAGCACAGGGGACGTCTGTGAAGAGGTTGACACCTTTACATCTTCGCCCAATACTTTTGCACACCTGGAGGGTACCGTATGAGCGTGGCAGACCGATCTTTCTCCCGGCGCGGTATCTTCAAGACTCTGGGTGTGATGACTGGTGGAATCACTCTTGGTCGATGGCTAGGATCGAGCGCCATGGCGGCCCAGGAGCCGGTTCAGACGAAAGCGATGGAGACTTTCACTGGGCCCAGTGCGAACCCACATTGGAATTCAGTTGGTCCATATGTTGCCGAACCGCAAAAGGCGCCCTTGATTCTGCTAACCGATCGGCCGGTTCAGCTAGAAACCCCGCGCCATTATTTTCGTACTGCATTCACGCCCAACGAAGCGTTTTACGTGCGCTGGCACCTCGAGGGCATCCCCAACGCAGTTGACCTAAAAGACTGGAAGCTGCAGATCGAGGGGAACGTCAACAATCCGCTTACCCTGAGCCTGCCTGAACTGATGCAGAAGTTCAAACCAGTCTCGCTCGCGGCTGTGAATCAGTGTTCAGGGAATAGCCGGAGCCGCCTGCAGCCACGCGTGCCTGGAGGGCAATGGGGCAACGGCGCAATGGGGAACGCGATGTGGACTGGAGTCCGGTTGCGCGAGCTTCTCGACGTGGCCGGTGTAAAAAACGGTTCTCTGCAAGTGCAGTTTCAAGGCCTGGAGACCGGACAGGGGCCAAAGGGCCTCGGATCAAATCTCTTTCTCAAATCTCTTGATCTTGGGAACGCTGTCCTGGACGAATGCGTCGTTGCGTACCTGATGAACGGCGAGCCGCTTCCCATGCTCAATGGGTTTCCGGTACGGCTGGTCGTTCCCGGGTATTTTGCAACCTACTGGACCAAAAGTCTGACGTGGATCCGCGTCCTCAACTCACCGGACGAAAATTTTTGGATGAAGACCGCATATCGGATTCCCGACACACCGCGGGGAAACACCAACCCGGAGGATATGAAGGCGGGTAAAGTGAAAACGGTTCCCATAGAACGGCTCCCTGTCCGATCTTTCTTCATTTGGCCCGATGGCACCTCGAAGATTCCTGTGGGGATGAACATCAGGCTGCAAGGCATCGCGTTCAGTGGATTTGGCCGCGTGAACCGCGTGGAAGTTTCGGAAGATGACGGAAAAACTTGGCTTCCGGCGGAACTCGGCGAGGACCATGGCCCGTACTCGTTCCGCACCTGGGGAATGTCGTGGACGGCAAAGTCGCAAGGACGTCGTACCTTGGCAGTGCGTGCAACGGACGAAAAAGGCAGCGTGCAACCCGACGAGCCGGTCTGGAATGCAGGGGGATACCTCTGGAACATGATCGAGCGGCAGGAAATTGTCATCGGAAAAGCAAGCTAACGGGAGAACGGTGATGAAGAATAGAGTCCTCGCGATCTTTCTTGTCATGTGCGGGCTGATGGTGGTCGCTGTTGTATTCGCGGATTTGAAAAAAGGCTACTACCGTCCAGCAGTACTCGGAAGCCTGCAACAGGCGGCGCTC